>Ga0307945_1000984_pt1 | contig 21512 bp, 31 predicted proteins | sample OrgLakmetagen228_FD_201818 | JGI IMG/M metagenome (GOLD analysis project Ga0307945, IMG submission 201818) | Saline water microbial communities from Organic Lake, Antarctica - #228 | ecosystem: Environmental > Aquatic > Non-marine Saline and Alkaline > Saline | place: Antarctica: Organic Lake...
CCCACCCACGTACACCCACACCTTTTGTTGGTAGGCCCGCATCACTGTCAGCATGTCCGCCACTTTGCCTTTCAAGGCTGCATTATCCTGGGCCAGCTGCGTATTGCACTGAGCCATTCCGTCAGAGGAGACTCCCTCCTGCGCATGCAAATGCGGGAAACAAGTGAGTACGCGCACAGGCTGCTGCAACCCCAAGCTCTAGCTGTATGCTAAAGCGGTCTGTCAGGTCTTTTTAAAATATTTCAAATGATTATCATCATATAAAAAGATAAAATGATAAAATGACAAAGGCTTGCAGGACCTGCAAGATGGGATTCCACCATGATGTTGTTTCTTGTCTTGTTTTGTCTTGTTTCTAACCAGCCCGTCAGGAAGAGCATTGCCTTCTGGAGGACAATTCCTTCAGAGGAGGCTGCCTCCTGCAAGATGGAGCCACTTAAGTGCTGCTCTAGATCAAAGAGTCGGTTCGTCAGACAAGCTGATGAGCGGCTACAAGCTGGTGGGCAGGCAAGTGGCCTCTAGCGTGGGTCATGCAGACAGGTTTATTGCACATGAGTAAGGTAGGCCAGAACCATATATATGATATATATACGGTATGATATATATACGGTGTTTATATACACGGTATTTTGGGCAGGGTTTCATTAAACGCACGGCGTGTATAAATACACGGCTCTGGCCAACCCTACACGTGAGCTCTGTGCAGCGAGACACAAATGACTAGGATTGGTTAGAACCATATATATACGATGTATGTACGGTATATTTGGCAGGGAAATTACCACATATACGGTCATGTACGGATGACGCACAGCAGGGACGAGACGTGTCAAACGTGTTTGGTGCAAGCTCGGAAGACGCACACACTATTTATTTTAAAATCATGCACACACGCCACAGCGTCCCCCCATCCTATCCTTACTCACTCACGGATCAAGCCCCCGTTTCCCATTCAATACATTCTTGCCTTTGAAGCTTACCAAACAGGAAGAAGCAGCCTTTTAAGCTTACCAAAAAGGAAGAAGCAGAAGGAAGCCACAGTTGTTGAGATCATCCTGATCGTTTCGTTTCAGAACCGAGTTGCAAACATTATGGCCTTTCAAAGGTACAAGCCACAGAACACAGCGCCTGCCTTGTAAATTGGAGCAGTGTATTACATATGCAATATGCACGATCCTTTCAAATGCAGACACAGGCTTGCGTTGGCTTCCCGGTTATTTTGAACAAACCACTCACAAGGCACAAATCATTCCAGCTCTTCTTTCTACAACATGCACCGCAGGCCTTCTTCACTCCCCTTGTTTTTGTAGGACATCGAGGGCTCACGTGACGAGTCGAGATCAGGGTTGGTCAGTTTGTAGTTTTTTGTGAAAAAGGTTTATCTATAAATTTCACCTTTGTGGATTTTACAAAGGCAAATAGATCAAGCCGAACAACCCTGGTGTGAGTGATCTCCCACAACATCACCTCACTTGAAATAGCATTGCAGTCAGGCGTGCTCCTCTCTTGGTTCGCACGTGTTGCCTCACACCCCCTCAAACACACGCTCCACACAACCACACCACCTCCCATGCTGTTTTTCCGACATTTCTGTTTCTCTACTGGTTACGTAAACATTGGTTTGGAGATTGTAAAGCTGAAACCTTCGTATGCTCACCGCAGCTAAGCAAGTGTACGTGTCAGTGTTCAATGTGAGATTTGTAATTTCTTCAATTATCATTCCCTGTTCGCTTTCACTCACATGTCTTTTCCCCCTGATATCCTGTGCCTCCTTAAGGGCCTTGTTCTCTTGGCCAAGCTCTACAACCTGTGTGTTTGTGTGTGCGTATGTGTGTGTGTGTGCGTGTTTTGTGTGTATGTGTGTGTGAGTGTGTGTGTGTGTGTGTGTGTGAGATGTGTGTGTGAGAGAGTACAAGAGTTTGCTCACCTGCTTCAACAGCTTGGCCACCTTCTGCTTGTCTTCAGGGCACAGATCATGAAGGGTGCACACACCACAACCTCCTTGGGCCGCTGCAGCCTTGGGCGGTTGCTGCTGTGGTTTAGGCGCCTGAGCATGTGCATGTGTGTATGTGATTGTGTGTGTATGCATGCAGGCCTGTGAATGCATTGTGTCTGTGTTTGTGCATGTTTTTGTGTTTGCTCGTATGTGTGTGTGCATGCATGTGTGTTTTTGTGTGTGTGTGTGTGTGTGTGTGTGCGTGTGTGTGTGTGTGTGTGTGTGTGTGTGTGTGTGTGTGTGTGTGTGTGTGTGTGTGTGTGTGCAAGTGTGTGTGTACGCGCGTATTAGACTCACCTTTGCTTTTTGATTCACCATTTGGGAAGACCTATCAGATCAGCTGCAGCAGAGGAATGGCATCTCACAAGAACGACAGATACGTTTGACCGGCAGCCGAAAAGCCAATACAACATTTGTTAAATAGCACGAGTAATATAATGGACAGAATGTATCCATATATCCATATCAAAATAAACTATTTGTGTACCCTGAGAGCGTTCCCTGAAGGAATTCTGCAATACTGATCAAAGCATAAGTAGTGATTAAATTTGAATCGGCTTGGTACTGTCGCCCCCGAGAGGTCCACACTCTTGCAACAGTAACTCTTAGAAACTTGTCTGTGTGTGTGGTTGTTTGAAGCCTCAGCAGATGTCCTGCCAATGTGACATCCCCTCTGGAGTAAAGCAGCCTAAGAGGGGGCATTTAGCACGAGGTGGGTGACCAGCGCCAAACGCATGTCGTTTCTTCTTTGGAGAAGAGCCTGTTATTTGTTTTAGACATGCCCACGCTCTCACTCTTGGCCTCCAAATTCAAGGTCTTATACTCACGCATCTACAGTTGTATAACACATGCGCATTGCGTTTGAACAGCTCACGACCTGTCGCGTTAGCTCTTCTGAAAAGACCCTATGTTGCCCATTTTTTCACTTTTTTGGCACCAAGTTTAAGGCCTACAATAGCGTCTGCACTCACGCGCGTGCATACACACACGCAAACACACACATGCATCCATACCTAAAGAAACTCATACACACCACTCCACAGCTGTGGAGCAGCGAGAGCTGAAGAGGAGGGAGCATGAGCATGTTCGGGTGGAAATGGACAAGTGGGTACCATGCAGCATTGTTTGTAGTTCGCATTCCAGTTTGTGGAAAGATTGCTGATAACATACGCACTCACACTTGGCGCAGGTTTTACGCGGAACAGAGAGCGTACGACCAGAGTGTAGGAGACCCCCTGCGTGATGACATCAAGAGGATGGGGCGGCAAGCCAAGGAGAGGAACCAAGAGGCCCAGATGCTGGACTCCATGTACCAGGCACGGGTGCATTGTATTGATGCTGCTCCTCATGGCATCTAGTCAGACCTTAAGAGTGTGTAGTGTGTATGTCTGTGTGTGTGCATGTCTGTGTGTGTGCGTGTGCGTGTGTAGTGTGTATGTCTGTGTGTGTGCATGTCTGTGTGTGTGCGTGTGCGTGTGTAGTGTGTATGTCTGTCTGTGTGCGTGTGTAGTGTGTATGTCTGCGTGTGTGCATGTCTGTGTGTGTGCGCGTGCGTGTGTAGTGTGTATGTCTGCGTGTGTGCATGTCCATCCAGGGATGTCTTTGTGTGTGGTATAGCCGCTAGCATTAGAGCTAGCATTAGAGCGCTAGCATTAGAGCGTGTGTGTTGTTTGCGTCTAGCATTAGAGCGTGTGTGTTGTTTGCGTCTAGCATTAGAGCGTGTGTGTGTCGAGCGCTAGCATTAGAGCGTGTGTGTTGTTTGCGTCCACGCAAGCGTGCTGTTCAGGCAGTTTAAGTGCACGTCTTTGTACTAGCTGCTATTCGAATGCCTTGCGTGCTGATGGGACTTGTACAAAGCTTACCAGCGTTTGGTAAAACATGGATGGCAAAGCTGCGTGTGGGTCACCGAATGAACCAGCAGCGCAGTAAGCCTCAAGCACAACTGTCCTCAATAGCATCCCCTTCTATGGTTGCGGCCCTGCGAGGAGCATCTGCAAGGCGGGCGCACAACCGCAGACGCTCATATGAGCGTACGTGTGCTCACAAGTAGACCATTTACAGACACAAGCACACAGGAACCAGTGTAGAGCGCGGCAACAAAATGGCTGGGGAAGGTCGTGGACACACTCAGAGTAGCACACATTTTTACAAACACACGCACACGTACATGTACACACACATACACACAACACACACACCCCATACACAAACTCAAAGGCAAAAACACACACACAAGCACAAAAATACACACACATACACACACATGCAGGCAGAGCAAAACAACGAGCTCGCTCTCCTGCGAGCAGAGGAGGAGGAGCGCATAGCCACAGTGCTTGCTAGGCGACAGCACGAAGCAGACCGCACGCAGCGGGAGTTGCAGCAGCTGAAGGAGCAAAGCGAGGATTTAAGAGGGTGAGTTCGAGTTTGGTCGGGTTTCAAGAAGCGTTTAAGCTAGTTGGCTGCTCAACCTGAATGAAAACACAGTAACTACCTTGCAGCAATAGAAGTGAAGAGGGTTTGTGAGTGTGAGTGGGAGGAATGTGAGTGGGAGTGGAAAGGCGCAAGACTGATGCTACTTGTGAATGTGCTCATGAAAATTGATGTGGGCAGGAAGATAAGGGGCTGGGAGGGTGAGTGGGGTGCAGGGTAGAGAAAGGGGAGGGGAGTAGTCTCGTCACTTTAACTTTGCCTAAAGAAGCAGAGCCAAGGCAATGCGAGGTTGCTGGAGATATGGCAGGATGCAGAGGGTAGGTGGTGTGCACAGGACATAGGAGCTCCTTGAACATGTTCAGAGGGTGGTGGTGCACAGCTCCAGTTCGTGCAGGAGCTGGGCTTGCTCAGGCAGTTGAGGGCCTTGGGATTACAACAGGTGTTGGGAGCGCCTGTGTGATCCTACTAAAGACGCTGTGTGTCATTGGCACGAAACCCACGGACACTCCACACTTTAAGCAAGCAAGCTGATAAGATACTCCCACGGCGTGTGTGAAATTTACAAGGAGCAATTCATGCAGGTAGTAGGACTAGAACACCGTATTCTAAAACTACCATCCTGCAGTGACGTCACCACTTATTCTTGCACCCTTATACACACACACACACACACACACACACACACACACCACCCTTCCTTCCAATCTTGCTTTACAACACGCCCAGGCTGGCGGAGAAGATCCGCATTGCACGTGTGAACAAGGAGCGCGCCACACAGCTTAAAGACAACGCCCAGATCAAGACGCAGCAGCAGGAGTATGATGCTGCATTCAACCTATACGTGCAACGCTCGGGAGCGGCTGCAGCAGCCCAGGTGTGTGACGCACAACTATTTGTGCATCTCTCACTGTCCATACTGTGGATACAATAGACATTAATTGCAGTACGATGAGGCATGCTGCTGTGTATCCGCCTGTGTTCAGCCCAGGTGAGAAACCCACATGTGTGCATACTTCTCTTACTGTGACACACCCCCTTGTATGTATTATCATCTTTGTATTGTGATACACAATTGCGCACATAAGTTCTCTCTCCCTCTCACTCTCTCACTCACACACACACACACTCTCTCTCTCTCTCTTCCTCCATCCCCCCCCCCCTCTCTCTCTCTCTCTCTCTCTCTCTCACTCTCTCTCTCTCTCTCTCTCTCTCTCTCTCTCTCTCTCTCTCTATGTTTACCTCCCACACTCCTTTCCCTTCCTCAAATGCACACGTCTTTCCCATTTCACTCACAAGGTAACTATACACATGCACACACATGCACATGCACAGGAAGCGGAAGTGCAGGCAAGGCGGAAGGCCATGGCCATAAAAGCAAGGGAGGTGCTGGAGGAGCAGATGGTTGAGCGCCAGGTGTGTGTGTATTTGCGTGTGTGTATGTATGTATGCGTGTATTTGTGTATGTATGTACGTGTGCATGTGTGTGTATGTGATACGTTACAGAAAGTATGTACTCACTTCCCCACTAGTCTTTTGATGGCTGTGCTGCAGCTGTACGTTACGTTTATCACCGTGCTTGCTTCCCCACTAGTCTTTAAATGGCTGTGCTGAAGCTCCCACCACCGCTGTGCTGTAGGGATGCTTTAATCATGTTTAAACTGCTGCGCTGTAAAGATCCTTTAATTCAATCATTACTGCCGCGCTGTATAGAAGCAATCCAACCTAATGGCCACTTATTGACTGTGTTGTGGGGATACCCCTGCTTCCTGACACAGGGTCAATGTGCGTTGGCTTTACCTCCTTTTCATGCTTCCGTCTTTGTCTCCTTTCCGTGCTCTCAGGACTTGCTCAAGCATGCTGAGGAGCAAGCAGTGAGAGAGCGAGCTATGGTGGACCAAGTGGTGGCGCGTATTGCAGCAGAAAACACGGCAGGTGCGCATGCTTGAGCGTGTATGTGCGCGTCTGAACCAGTTGTGTGAACGCAGTACGCATTACTTTATTTGCGTGTGTGTGAACACCGCGTGTATTTTTGACACTGACACTCACACCATTTTGCCCTGTTTAACAAGCCACCAAGTCCTGAGTTTCCGGCAAACATCAAGCTTCTTATGGTGTTCACCCTGTTATTGTGTAATGCAGTGTGTGTGTGTGTGAATACATGTGCATCTAGCCCAGCCATACTACTCTTGGCAGCCCAGTCAGTGTGTATTTTGACGTCATGCAATATAAAGTGCTCCATTAACGTGAAATCCTCGCACACAAAGTTAAATACATTGTACATAGACTGCAAATGTGCTGACAAAGTATCGGAGACAAAGGCTGATATCACTCAACTCTGAACACTGAACTATGCAGCTTACTTTGGGATGAATACACATTCACGCACACGTCAATGTGTATCAACGTACCGATACATGCACCACAAAGGCCAGCCTTTGAGCCAATTAGGTGTTGGATACAAAGGCCTTCATCACTTTGTTCCACATGCGATGCATTTTATTTTGGGGTGAATACACATGTCACACACACGTCAAAGTGTACCAATACATGTACCACAGAGGCCAGCTTGCGAGCCAACAAGGTTTTGGAGACAAAGGCCTTCATTGCTCAATTCCTGGAGCAACAAGAAGCAGCCAAACGTGCACGGGAGGCAAGAGATGCCGCAGAGGAGCAGAAGCGGCAAGATCACTGGACCATGGTGGGTGGGGGGTGCGTGTGTGTGTGTGTGTGAGGGTGAGAGTGTGTGTGTTTGTGTGTAGGTAGCTTGCGTGTCTTGCGGACTGTATGAAACACCTGAATAGAATGTGTGTGTGTGTGAGTGAGTGAGTGGCTTGCATGCACTGCAGAGTGCGTGATGCACTTGAATAGAATACTCACGGTACCAAGTTTTAACTTGGAATAAGCTGTTATGGAGGGATGCTGCAGAAGGGCAGAAGCAGCAAGATCACTGGACTGTGGACGTGGTGTTGTGCTGAGAGGTTGGTCTGTGATGAACCTGAACAGGACACGTCAAAATGACTTGTTAAAAGGTACTTGTCATAACCTACTTGTCGACACGACACGTTAAAACGTAAGAGAACACTGTTTGAAGTTATGTGTATGCGCCTGAGTTACACAGTTCCACGTGTGTGCATGTGTACATGCTCTTAAATTTGGAGGCCAAGTGAGCGTGGGCATGTCCGAAGCAAATAATAGGCTCTTCTCCAAAGAAGAAGAGACATGTATCTTTTCTCTGGTGCTGGTACCCACCTCGTGCTGGGTGCTCCCTCTTAGGCTGCTTTACTCCAGAGGAGATGTCACAATGGCAGGACATCTGCTGAGGCTTCACACAACCACACACACACACACACACACGCACACAGACATGTTTCTAAGAGTTACTGTTGCAAGAGTGTGAACCTCTCGGGGGCGACAGTACCAAGCCGATTCAAATTTAATCACTACTTATGCTTTGATCAGTATCGCAGGATTCCTTTAGGGAACGCCCTCAGGGTACACAAATAGTTTAATTTGATATGGATATATGGATACATTCTGTCCATTATATTACTCGTGCTACTTAACAAATGTTGTATTGGCTTTTCGGCTGCCGGTCAAACGTATCTGTCGTTCTTGTGAGATGTCGTTCCTCTGCTGCAGCTGATCTGATAGGTCTTCCCAAATGGTGAATCAAAAAGCAGATGCAAGCACGCACACATGCACACACACACTCTCACACACACACACACAGACGTACACACACATATAGACATTGCACCTCAATGGCAGATCAGAAAACGCAATGCACACACATACACATATAAACACACTGCATCTCAATGTGCAGGTCAGAGAGCGCAATGCACACATTTACACACATACACCGATATATATATATATATACACACACACTGCATCTCAATGTGCAAATCAGAGAGCGCAATGCACACATTTACACACATACACCGACATATATATACACACTGCATCTCAATGTGCAGGCCAGAGAACGCAATGCACACATGTACACACATACACCGACATATATATACACACTGCATCTATATGTGCAGGTCAGAGAACGCGACGCAGAAGAAGCAGCTCGGCGTGCAGAGCGCAAAGCAGAGGCCGACAGGATGTACGAAAAGGTGTGCGTGTTTGTGTGTGTATATATGTGTGTATATATATGTGTGTGTGTGTGAGATTTGTGTATAAATCTGTCATGAATGTTTGTGTCATCTGTGCAACTGCTGGACAAATGTGAGCTTCTGGTGCACACCAATGTTTTGCGTTTATTTGTTAAATTTTTTGTGTGGCTGTATGTGTGGCTGTGTGTGTGGCTGTTTGTGTGGCTGTATGTGTGGCAAATTGAGAGCCTTGTAATCTTGTAGTGCTTCTCTACCGTAAAGCGCTCTCAACCTTGCTTGCTCGCCCTGTGCTTGCGGCTTATTCGTGTTGTGATTGTTTGTGTCGCACTTCCTGCTGCTCGCACATCACAAAATGCACGTGGGATGTATTTTGTGAACAATCATGCCACGAGCAAGCCTTCCCTAACATCACACAAGGCCTCCTTTGTGTGCTACCTTGATGAATTAGGCGGCAGAATGCACACTCTTGCACAAGCACGCACGCACACACATACACGCACTTACACACACATGCATACACACACACGCACGCACGGACAAACACACGCACACTTGCCTCCCTCATGTAGGTGCGAGGAGACATGGAGGCTGCTGGCAAGCTGCGTGAGGAGGAAGAGGACCTCATCAACCTGCTCCGACAAGGTAGGCTAGTGCACCACGTTGTGTCGTGTGCAAAGTGGCTTTTTTGCATGCTTAGCCAGGGGGCGCTCTGTTTGGCAAGCTAAGCAAAGAGGAAAAGGACTTCATCAACTCGTTCCAGCAAGAAAGGTGCAAGCAATCAGTTTCGAATGTGAGGTTTGTGTGTTACGTACGGCTTGCATGTGTAACCTTGCATGTGTAACCAACCCGCGTTGGCACTCACTGTACGTGTCATGTGTGTGGTGCATGTTTGTATGTCAATGTGTATTGGCAGGGCCGGCTAGAAACCTCACGTGTGCAGTGTTTCTTTTTGGATGAAATCCCCCATTATGATCAGCTTTACTATAAATGTGCAGTGTAATTATGGGTTTCTGGTCCAAACCTGTGTATGATGTCTTATTTGACTATAGTTAGTGAAAATGTCCTGACACACAGGCAGTTCTCTCTAGAGGCAGGAGCATTGGTTTCATAATGCGCCACAATCAATACTTAAAGACGATTTGCAACACACTTGCCCTAAGGCACACAAACGAGCGTGCACACACATGCACGCACACACTTACACACAATTACACACGACACGCGCACGCACACACACACACACACACACACACACACACACACACACACACAGAGGAGGCTGAGGCCAAGCGCATGGCCGATGAAGAGGACAGGCGGCGCAAGGCCGAGCAGATGCGACGTGAGATCCAGCTTGCCAACGAGTACCAGATGCGTCTCAAGGTAATGTCTTGCAGAGGTGTCAGGCATAAGCTGAGTTGAGTCGGATGCGACGTGAGATCCAGCTAGCTAACGACTACCAGATGCGTCTCAAGGTAACGTCTTGCAGAGGTGTCGGCATATAACGCTTTTGTATTCTGTTATTCTGTTATGCAAAACCCTCGAACTGTTTGAGCAGTTTGATGTGCAATATTGGGAATGGAGGATTTAGCTGTTTTGGTGGTCATACTTCACCAGAATATGCTTGTATTGTCTGAAAGATACACAACGTATTGTGATCAATCATTACACAAAAAAATCTGAACTTTTGACCAAAACTTGACCTGGAAAATCCTGTTTTTTTTTACCTGAAATCACGACAAGTAGCAGCAGCACAGTCAGGGGCAACCTCACAAGTACCAATCAGTCAAACAAACAAACGCACACCACACACACACACACACGTGCAGGCGGAGCGTGAGGCACAGCTCAAGGCAGAAGAGGAGGCTTTCAAGGCCAACATGATGGCTCGCTTTGCAGAGCAGGATCGTGTGGAGCAGATGAATGCACAGGTGGGTTTTGAGTGTGGAGATTTGATTTATTATGTGTATAAGTTATTATGGCTCGCCAATTGTCGGGTTGATGCAGATCGCGAGGAGCAGATGAAATTGCGGTTGTGCTTTACAGGTCACCCACTGTTGTCATGCGTTGTTTGGTCCAGAAGAGCAACAGGTGTAGGGGCATCCTAATGTAAGGTGGCGTAGAGCAAAAAATATCCCAAAAATTTAAGCAAGAACTGTACATCTAATTTAAGGGGCATACCCAACCATAAATTTTTCCTGCATACGACGCCCTGCACATAAAAACGAGCCCTTGCATCCCTCTCTTTAGAATCCACACATATCGCTCGGCACTAATAGTCGATGCGCTTCATCTAAACTTTGTCTGATGCCTTCATAATCCAAGCTAAACTAAACCGGACTAAAATTTGTCTAGGTTACACATCTCACTATGTGACCAAGCAATTTGCCCTGTACAAGCTTAAACTCCACAATGACTACTTGTGTTGAAACAAACGCTTGCAGAAACGGCGCATGAAGCAGCTTGAGCACGCACGAGAGGTGCAAAGCATGGTAGAGGACAGGAGACGGTTGTACCAGGAGCAGAAAGCACGGGAGGAAGCAGAGATTGCAGCACAAAGCGCAGAAGAGGTGGGTCAACTTGCTTGTTTAAATTCGTGGTCATCTATGTTGCGTTTGTGGGAGTGGCAGAGGAGACATACCAATTGGCACACACACTTACACACACATACACACACAACCCTTCCTGGTGTACTTGCATCTGTTTTTCAGGCACGCAAGCAAGTCATTTTGGAGTCAGAGAGGCACAAGCTCCTGCGTGAAGCTGCAGAGCTCAAGGAGTTCCTGCCGCGTGGCGTTTTACGGGACCAGTCTGACATAGACTACATCAACAGTGTGCTGGCTGGCACGTCCTTAGCTTGAGTGTCCTGAGAAGTGAACAGAAGAGGGTCAAGTCAAAATTTGACCCATCATTCTATGGTCCTTATAAGCAGACAACTTTTGTGCCGACTGGGTTCGGGAACGACTGTAACATATTTCTCAAGTAGCCGTATGGTAAATGAGTCACCTCTGAACCTGTCACAGGAATGTATGACTCACCGTGCTATTCTTGCTTTGTCGTTATTCTTATTCAAGTAGCGTGAAATACAAAAAATAAGAAAGACAGGAATGACCTCGGTAGCGCAGACCCACCCCGGTGGGGAGGGCAACGGAGAGGTTTCGCTTTCGGGCGCATCCTTCTCCGCTCCACCCCTCCCCCTCGCCAACTCATACAACTTTGCAGACTCGTACAGCAGGTGCGTCCCTTCAATTGAGAAAAATCAGCGATGCGTGCAGCAAGCACCTAATCAGGCGATGTGGCACGCCACCTCTATTTAGATGAAAGTGCCACAATGTGGTTGCTGCTCCCCCTCTCTGCTGAGCTTCTTAAAGAACAGGGCTTACAGATGGGATGCCTGAAATCCTGACTTCAATCTTGCCAAACCCCTGCCAAACCCGGGTCCATCCCCGTACGCAGTGCTGGCTTGGGGCACCTCATCAATGCCGCCAATGAGCAGCAAAGGCGCTCGATGCGCCTGTTCCACACGGTCAGTCTGAACCCTGCTTGCATGCGCAAGCGTATGCTGAACACACACACACACACACACACACACACACACACACACACACACACACACACACACACAAACACACACACACAAACACACACACACACACACACACACACACACACACACACACACACACACACACACACAAACACACACACACATACACACACGCACACACACACGCACACGTACGCATGCACTATACACACATACATGCATGCACAGATGTACACACACAAACAAACACATACACGCACACACATATACACAAACACACACAAGTACAGCACACACGAACACACACATGCACGTACACAAACACACATGTATACACGCACACATTAACGCACACACGCACGCACACACACAAGCGTACACGCATACACTTGTACACACATACAAAACATACAAATATACAACACACAAATCCACACATGCGCATACGCACGCTCACAATACTTTTGCTTTTTAATACCTAGTTGCAACGAGTGGCAGAGTTTGAGGCAGAAAAGCAGCTTGCAGTGGAGGAGAGGACCATAAAGCGAGACACACGGCTAGCAGGTGCGTTCAGCACAATGTATGAGGGTTGTGTGGGTGTGGGTGTGTATCAGTGTGCGTTTCCTATCCTACCCCGCAATCAAAACTTGCTGTTGGCTTCACACTCGTGCACGCACACCGACATGCACACAACTGTCAAGTATTTTTAATTCACACTCAATTCACACTCACATACCATGTTTACACTTGTAGAGATTGAAGAAGTAAACCGTGAGGAGGCACGCCTGCGAGGCAAAGCAGCAGATGTTGCACGCGCTCGGAGGGCTGCTCGTTTTGAGGCTGCCGTCCAAGAGGCAGAGCGCAAACGCCAGGCAGCGTTAAACACATGCATGACAGTGGATGACCGCGCGGTGTGTGCATATGTGTGTGTGTCTAAGTGTGTGCATGTGTGTGCGTCTTGCGTGCACGTATGTATGTGTGTTCATGCCTGAATTTAGTATGTGTTGCAGGGGAAAAAACACTCCAACAAAACCTTGTAGTTGGACGACCTCTGGCGTATGCATACTCAAACGCATCTCCTACAAGCAAACTAACCTTCATTGTCTTTTGTACTTGCCCACACGCAGGAGATGTTTGCTCTAGAGAAGGAGCTGATTGCCGCCCGAAATGCAGACAAGTTTGCGCAGACGGACATGCACAGGGAAGCTATCTACCGCGCAGGCGAGGCCATTTTGGAGGACAAGCGGGATTACTTTTTGGTGTGTGTGGCCCTGCGTTTGAGTGTGTGTTTGTAATTGTTTGAGCAAGTATTTGTGTAAATCTATGCTCTCAGCCAGTTTGAGTGTGTGTGTGTGTGTGTGTGTGTGCGCGCGCGCACATTGCAGGCAACCACACTCGTTTTTTTAATTTTGTTGTACAAACAGATGCAAGCGAGAAAGGCTTGTTCAAATGCTGAGTGAGAGAAAGCTGGTGACACTTCATTAGAGAAGCGCAAACGCAATAGACTGTATGCTGATACCACAGGGGAGATTTATAGGTGATGGACGTTCTTAAACCATAACAGGTTTCGCTCACTTTTGGGGGGACTAGCCCATCTCACTGCGCCTGATTTTTTGTGTGCACGTAAAGCTTTGTGCCGTGTGCGCAGCTTTTATTGCTTTTGTCTGCTAGTCCTGAAGTTGGGCATAAGCACACAAACACATACATAAATATAAGCACAAACAATTACACACGCACACATGCATGCACATGTACACACACATATACACACATCCAGGCTAAGATAGATGCGGCCTCCGAGCTGTCACGGCAGAAGGAGGAGCTACACAAAGTGGAGATGGAAATCAAGGTAAGCATATGACGACATTTAGACATGCAGACGCACGGTCGCCCCCATGAAAAACCCACCCTACCAGTCCCACAGCTCTCCACTAGATTCTAAGCCCCCTATAACTCATCTTAATGCTAAAAGACTTGATGTTGGATTTAAATCTTTGACATTTGCTAAAAAATTGGCATTCTGGGGGGTTCTATGGGGCCCGCTGCGTAGTTTGCACCCACTATGGCAGGGAAAAGGTGCTTTTCTGAGGTTGCCCCGATCGACCTCTGCTTCACGATATAAGCATTGTTAATGTTGTATAGCAGTACTGCAATGTCGAATTCGGGGCAGGGGTACTGGGAATGCCTGCGAGTGGGAGGCACTCACACAAGGGACACAGAGGGAAAAGAGAAAATCTGTCGCTCCATACCTGCTTTGAGTTTCCTCCCAGTTTTTGCTCTTAGCGTTGCAGGCAAATTAAATGGCTTCGACAAAATTAAAATGGGGTCAATCAGTCGCCTGGTTGATTTTAAGCATATTTATTTAATTATTTCCACCTGGCATTGGCCCAAATATCTCCCCAGCCTCTGCACCTCTCCCCAACCTTCAAGCATGCGCTGAAAGGGAAGAAAACTAGCTATCCAATGCATGTCTTAGGTCACGAAATGGTGGAGTGGGTGCAGAGATATGCTTGCGCAAAGTTAAGTGAGACTCTTTGGCTGGAAGGGGGATGAGTTTTTCACGGGGGCAACCGCACGCAAAGGAAAATGAAATCAAAAAGGGGCCGTCGCATTAGCTGAAGTGTTTTGATGCTTGGACTGAGAAGGATACAGACAGCAGAGCTCTAGTGCGTACGCGTGACACAGACGTTGATACATAAACTCACACACAAATAAAGTGTACACAGCATATACAATACACACATACGGCACACATACACAGTACACACACATGCAGAAACACACACACATATGCGTGCACACACACACACACACGCACACAAACACACACACAGACTTGCGAACACACACATACACTTAAACTCACACACACGTGTGCGCGTGCGCAGGCAGAGGAGGATTACCTCCAGCAGCAAGCCCGGGACGCCACCAAGAGACGAGCAGAGTTAGACCTGGAAATGCGCACTTCTACCTTCCTGACTAAGGCCAATGATAAGGATCGCAAGCTGAGTAGGCAACTCAAGGTGTGCTCATAGCCTGATGAGTTCGTACTCACGACTGTGTATGTGCTCGCAACATTTTGTGCATGCTGCGAGCAGAAGTAAGTTTCTGCGTACATGCGTTTGTGCGTCAACATTCTCTGAATACAGAGGAGCGCAAGCTGAGTGGCAAGTCAAGGAGACACACCCGCGTGCTGGGAAGTTTTAAGTCAAGGCTTGCAGTTGTGGTTTTGAGCTGAGGCAGCAACTTACGTAAACACCCCCGCGTAAGCAAATGCTCGCATTTATGGGTCTGGTGTTTGGTCAGTCCTCTGTAAGGAGCGTTTTTAGGGGTTTGGTCAGTCAGTCGGTGTTTGGCCAGTAAGGGGGTGGTCAGTAAGGGGGTCAGTAAGGGAATTTGGTGTTTGGTGTTTGGTCAGTCCTTTGCAACGAGCGTAAGGAGCGTAAGAACTAAGGCGGCAACTAAAAATGTTGAGGCTCGCCTTGGGCTTGTATATTAATTTTTCTGCTGACACGATTGAATCTAGGCACGCTTGAGCCCAGGCACGCTTGAATTCAGACACGCTTGAATCTAGGCACGCTTAAATCTAGACACGCTTGAATGCAGACATGCTTGAATCAAGCACGCTTGAATCCAGGCACGCTTGAATCCAGGCACGCTTGAACCCAAGCATGCTTGAATCCAGGCACGCTTGAATCCAGGCACACTTGAATCCAGGCACGCTTGAGTCCAGGCACGCTTGAATCAAGCACGCTTGTATCCAGGCACGCTTGAATTAAGCACGCTTAAATTCAGACACGCTTGAATCCAGACACGCTTGAATCCAGGCACGCTTGAATCCAGGCATACTTGAGTCCAGGCACGCTTGAGTCCAGGCACGCTTGAGTCCAAGCACGCTTGAATCCAGGCACGCTTAAATGCAGGCACGCTTGAATTTAGGCACGCTTGAATCCAGATTGTTGTGTAGCTTTGCAGGAGCTGGTTACCCTGCATGAAGCAAAGCAGTGGCTCAGCAAATTTGAGTACACTTAAGGCACTGTGACACACACACACACACAAACAGAACACACACACACACAAACAGAACACGCACACACAAAACAGAACACAAACATCTACACCACGTGGTTCCTTACGACTGCAAATGTGTATTCACGTGGCAGGAGCTGGCGGCCCTGCGTGAGGCAAAGCAGCGGGAGGCGCTGGAGCATTTTGAGTACATCGAGCTGCAAGTGAGTGCTGGAAGTTGGTTGGTTGCTGCCAAGCAACCCTGAGAGTCCCCCGGGGGGGGGGGGGTGTTCAATTGATGGGATGGAGCTTGAAGAGGCACTCTCATCTGAAGAGAGAAGAAGTGGCGTGCCACATCGCCTGATTAGGTGGCGTGTACATCGCCTGATTAGGTGCCACATCTCCTGATTAGGTGCTTGCTGCATGTATACTGCATGTATATTGCTGCATGTATATACTGCATGTAAATTGCTGCATGTATATACTGCATGTATGTTGCTGCATGTATCGCTGTACACTCTCAATTGAAGGGACTCACCTGTGGCGTGCGAGTCTGCAAAGAAGTATGAGTTGGCGAAGGGAAACAAAAACTACGCAGGCAGTGAAAACCACTCCCCACATTGGAATAAGGAAATGAAAGCCACTTTGGTACCTGAGTACCGTGAAACTTCTTTACCGGCAGACAGCAAAGGCCCTGTCAGAGAGGACCAACAGAGTACCAGAAGGAGGAAAGAAGTCACAAAGAGACTGGGGTACCAGCCTCAAACAAGCAAGAGCACCAAGCACAGAAATTGCAGACAACTAAGGCCCTGTCAGAGAAGGGTGGAGCGGAGAAGGGTGCGCCCGACAGTGGCACCTTTCGGTTGCCCCCTACGAGTGTCTGTGTGTGATAAGTTTATGGCATCAAACACGTCGTGGCCCCATACGAGTGTCTGCGTGTAATAAGTTTATGGCATCAAACACGTCGTTGTCCCTCCCACTAGGGTGGTGGGCCTGTGCTACCGAGGTCATCCCTGTCCTTATTTTTTATTATTCGCCCTACTCGTTTTAGAATACAATAACAAAGCCTGGGCCCGATGGGTAATTAATAAATTTCTGGAACAGGTTCAGAGGGAACTAAACCAACCATATATTTAGTTATAAAATACGTTACAGTTGTTCTCTAACCCAGTCGACACAAAAGTTGTCTGTTATAATTAGGGTTGGCCAGAACCCTATGTATACCCCGTATATGACCGTATACGTGGTTATTTCCCTGCAAAAAATGCCGTATATACACCATATATATATGGTTCTGGCCAACCCTAGTTATAAGGACCATAGAATGATGGGTCAAATTATGACTTGACCCTCTTCTGTTTGACACTCAAGCTAAGGACGTGCCAGCCAGCACACTGTTTTTGTAGTCTATGTCAGACTGGTCCCGTAAAACGCCACGCGGCAGGAACTCCTTGAGCTCTGCAGCTTCGCGCAGGAGCTTGTGCCGCTCTGACTCCAAGATGACTTGCTTGCGTGCCTGAAAATCAGACGCAAGTACACAGGAAGGGCTTGTGTGTGTGTGTGTCAATTGTGTACTGTCTCCTCTGCCACTCTGAATCCAGATGGCTTTGTAGCTGGTCAGAAGACTTGACGTAAGTCAACCCTCACGTAACTACAAACAGCTATCAATACACGCAGCGCAATACAAACAACAATCAATAATACAGCGCAACCATCAATAACAACCATCAATACACGCAGCGCAATACAAACAACAATCAATACACGCAGCGCAATCAACCCTTTCACGCAAGTACAGACGAGATGATTGGGCTGATATTTTGCCCTCCTAGCACCTAATAGCTCCACGTAAACGCAGGCACAAGAGGCGGCTGCAAAGGACAGCAAAGAGCACGAGTAGCTGCACACACACACACAAACACACACTCACACGCACGCATGCATGTACACACACTCACACACACACACACACGTATACACACTTGTAGGCACAAGAGGCTGCTGCAAAGGACAGCGCAGTGAGAGAGCAGCTGCGTGGGCGCCTTGACGAAAAGAAGGCGAAGGTGGATATGTTTGCAATGGAATCGCTGTTAAACTGGTTGCATATTCAACACACGCAAGTGGTGATGGTGGTGATGGTCGGATCAAGGTCGTCCAGATAGCGTGTTTTGTTGTTTATAATAATGATACTAATTTGTTCTCACGCTCTTGCCTGAAGAAAAAAAGGAAGGCTGAGGGTACAAAGCGGGCAAAGCGTGGTCATTTTGACTGCTTTGATTTCCTACCCAAAGTATGCCGTCCTGCTGACCCTTTTGTTTGTCCCCTCCAAGTTTGAGGGTCAGTGCTGGGAAAAACCACTGTGCAGTGCTGCTGGAGTTGGTTGAAAACAAATTCACAAAAAGGCAAAAAGTTTTGCAGGTAGGAATTTGGGCGGGCGGAGCCCTTGTATTTAACAACTGTGCAGCAGTGCTGCTGAAGTTGGTTAGATTCATGTAACCTTTACCAGGCTTGCCCCTCTGTATTCTCTTTCAAACTGTCAGATGTACATATGTAGCTTTGCCCAACCTTTAGTGCTTTTCAGTGTCTTTCAAACTGTTGTATTTAACTTTGCCCAACCCCAAGTGCTTTTCAGTATTGTCGTACCGTGAGACCATAGATGCACTTTAATGAGCATGTGTACACGTGCGCATAAACACACACACACTGACACACGTGCGCACGCACACGCGCACACATGTGCACACACACGTAAACTCACAAACTCACACTCACAAACTCACACTCACACCATCATGCACAGGTGGATGCCCGTGTGCAAAGCATGCAGCGTGCATACTCGCGTGCACTCAAACGCGCATACACGCATACATTGATCCAGGTGGTTGCCTTTTCTGCAGAGTGTGCAGCGTACAATGAATACGCACGTGCACACACACAAACACACAATTATACACAGGTGGATGTTGTATTTGCAGGGCATGTAGCGTACACACACAAACACACACACAGATACACACACACAAACACACAAACACACTCACAGGTCGATGCCTTGTGTGCAGAGCGTGCAGCACACTCACATTGGCACATCCACACGCACACACACATCCATACACACACATCCACAAACACACACATACAAACATACACACATACACACACGTACATGATATATACACACAGGTGTATGGCCTGTGTCAAGAGCGTGCAGCACACTCCAATTGACAAATTATCACGCACACATATAAACACACATATGTACACACATCCACACACATATACACACACACACACACACACATACAAACACATGCACATACACGTACATGATATTTGCACACAGGTGGATGCCCTGTGTGAAGAGCGTGCAGCCCTCACAGAGCAGCTGTCTCGTGTACGCCACTCTATGACATTGCAGGTGTGTAAGTGTGTTAAGTTTGTATGTGTGTGTAGGTGTAGGGTGTGTGTAAGTGTGTGTGTCGATGCCGAACGTTGTTGTGGGCTTAGTGTGTGCTTGCATTTGCGTGTGGATATGTTGTGCGGTTATGTATGTGTGTATGTATGTGTGTGTGTTTGTGTATGATCTAGCATGTTTGTGTACGTACTGTGTGCTCTAAGGAGGTAAGTGCTTTAATTTGGTTGCAAGTTTGGCAAGTGCTCAGAGGCAGGTTCGGTTGTAAGTTTCAGTTCGTGAGTTCAATTGCATGTGCAAAAGGTATCATCTCTTTGGAGCAAACATACATAGGAGGGTATTGTTCTCCTTCCAGGAACTCCAACTGAAACTGAAGTAGCAGGTTGCAATACATACAGCATTCCATACACACACATGTTACACACACGCACGCACTTGCACACTAGCAAACACTCACACAATTGCACACACCCCCAAACTCTCTCATTCATACACATACTTGCACACACGCACACACTCACACACACTTGCGCACACACACATGTTACACGCGCACACGCACTTGCACACCACAAACACTCACACTCACACAAACAACTAAACTCTCTCATTCCCACACACACAAACACACACTCTCTACCTCTCTTTCTCTCTTTCACGACCACACACTCACACACTCACACACTCACACACTCACACTCACACCACGTACACACAGGAGGGCGTGGTGCGCCACTCTATCGACATGCTGCGGCAATCAGGCACCTCGTTCTGCATGCCCCACAGTATTGCACGCTCCTTGACAGAGCTAGGCACTGCCTCCTACTTCCCACGTGCCTCTATGGTCATGGCCTCAGGAGGGCTGCCAGGTGTGTTATTTTGTGTGTGTGTGTGTGTATTGTGTGTGTGGCTGTTCACGTATGTGTGAATTTTGGTGTGCGTGCCTCTATGGTCATGGCCTTGGGAGGGCTGCCAGGTGTGTTATTTGTGGGTGTGCTCTGTGTGTGTGGCTATCCACGTGTTTGTGATATTGGGTTTGCGTGCCTCTATGATCATGGCTCCAAGAGGGCTGCCAGGTGTGTTGATTGTGTGTGTGCTCTTTGTGTCTTTGTGTGTGTGCATGTGTTTGGGGGTAATGAGGACCAAAGTAACATAGAGGTCGCCCACACCACCCACACACACACAGAGGAAGACAGCAATTGCCTGGAGTAAGGTGAGTTAGTAGCATGAACAGAGCATGCACAGACATGCACAACGAGCCTGAATTGTTTTGAGATGAGCCTTGAAAACATGCAGAGATGACACAACAAAAACACAACCAAACTCCCATACACACACGCACACACACACGCTTGGGGAGCGAGGTAGCAAGCACACACACACACACGCACACACACACACGCACACATACACACACACACAAACACACACACACACAGAGCCTGACCTGACCTCTTTTGTAGGGCCAGCCAGATATATCACACCGGACAAACATATTTTCATTGCCAGAAGTTCCGTTCATACAACGTTTGATGCGAATCATAGATGGAACTGACCGACACCACTCTTTTTGGCTAGAGACAAGCCTTGGAAGCATGCAGAAATGGCAATACAAATGCACAACCATACACAGATCTACACACATAAATTTGGTCTTTTGACTCCGGCAAGCCTTAGCAGGGCAGCAGACCTGGCAGCTCTTCTGACTCGTTCAGTCATGAAATGTCAAAGGGAAGCAAACTATACGGTGCACACACACACACAGGGACACTCCAAAAAGACACACACCATCCCTCTAACACAAACACGTAACACGCACTTGGCAGCCCTCCTGAGGCCATGACCATAGAGGCTCATGGAAAGCAGGGTGCATGCACACACACACTCTCTCTCTCGCTCTCTCGCTCTCGCTCTCTCCTCTCCCCCCCTCTCTCTCTCTCTCTCTCTCTCTCTCTCTCTCTCTCTCTCTCTCTCCCTCTCCCTCTCCCACTCCCT
>Ga0307945_1000987_pt1 | contig 21497 bp, 25 predicted proteins | sample OrgLakmetagen228_FD_201818 | JGI IMG/M metagenome (GOLD analysis project Ga0307945, IMG submission 201818) | Saline water microbial communities from Organic Lake, Antarctica - #228 | ecosystem: Environmental > Aquatic > Non-marine Saline and Alkaline > Saline | place: Antarctica: Organic Lake...
GGCCTCCTTCTCTTCTTGAAGCTGCCTTTTTTTTTTGCTATAGCTCAACTGCCCTCGCTGGCGGATACAGCTGTGTAACCCTTACCCTTACCCTTACCCTTCCCAAGTACATGTTCCTTGCCCTCCCACAAGATGTCATTCGCAGTGTTGCCCGTTTCAGGTTGCGTGTCCACGCACACCCTTCGCTTTGAGACCGCAACATGGAACCCCGGCTCCTCCCCTACCTGTGATTTGTGTGAGGCTGATGATGTCCAGGATGAGCAGCATGCTATTTTCTACTGCACACCCCCACACAGTGTCTCTACGCAGGAGATATGAGTCCTTATTCTCAGAGGCAAGAGCACAGTTTCTACTTTTTTGCACCAGAACAACAACAAACTCTAATTTTTTCTGCATGAATGAGCAGGCTAGCAGCACGCTTTGACTGAAGGCCTTGCCTCGTAAACCTTGTAAACCTTGTTGCAGCTTCTCCTTGGTTCTTGGTGGAGCTCTGGCTTGTGTGAGCACCAGCTGTCTTTCCTTCTGACTGCACGCTGATCTTCATCACCAGCGTAAACATCCACTTTTATGAGAGCATGCTTGATAGAGGAGCGTCAACTGAAATAATCAGGAATAATCAGGAAGGGGACTCCCCGTCCTACTAGGATCTAGTAAAAGAAAAAACCAAGCAAAAAAAAGCAAGTATTGCATAAACAAATACTAGCAGAAGCATTGCAAAGAGTAACTACGTCTATGCAACTGTGGTGTGCACATGGACTGAGGCGTAAAACAGCATGGAATAAATTTGTAACAAAATGTACTTACAAGTTGACTTAAAAAGCCGATTGCTGTGCTTTCCCGTTGTAAAATGCCCCACTAGAAAAGGGATAAGAGCGAGATTATCATTCGCGGAAGAAGCAAGTATTACAAAATGACCGTGTCGTGTCACTTTAGGTCAAAAGAGTAGAAGACGACTTGGAGGACAAGTGGGGTTTTAAATGAGGGGATGGGTATTGCCTGCCTACTTCATGGCAGCCTGATAAGTGAAATTTATGCATTGCGAGCATGCAATGACTTTGGCACTGCCATCCCCACACTGATCACCACTTCTGCAGTTGGAAAGTAGGGAGGTGAGGAGCTTTTACAGTTTGAATTGGCGAGGAGGATTGTATAAGTAACATGTGCTACTTGGGGCTTGCGTTGTGCTGATGCACAGTGCAAGCGACAAAAACATGGAACTCACCTAGGCCTTCCCGAACAGAGAGGTTTGTGCGTATGACGTCCTTGTCTTCTAGCATAAAGATGTCGCCCACGTAAACATGGTTTGTGGGCACGTACACTATGGACAAGCGCATGTCCTCGGATCCATTCCCCACCTGTAGCACAGCCACAAGGCACAGATAGCCAAAACCAAAAGACATTCAGTCGGATCAGGGATGGCTGCCTGCCTTTCTTTCCTTTGCGTTGTGTAGCTTCTAAATATAACGTCATGCAGGAGTTGGACTGCAATTTGTCAGGCAACTTCAACGAACAGATAGGTGTACAATTATATCAATTAGGTGAGAAAGCTTGCGTCGTAGGAAAAGCCTGGCAACAAGACTCTCTTCACTGCATACCCCTGGCACAGTTACTTTTAAAAGCTTGCATTGAAGGAAGGAGCCTAGCATGCCATGTTTGTAATCAATGCACGACGTTTGGCACAACGACTAGATTTTACAGAAAAGTATTGGTAGCAGCTGAAATTAGAAACCTTGCTTTTGCACGGCATTTCATAATGTAGAAATAAAATAGGAAGTGAGCCTATCTTCCATGGGACTCATGATCTTTTCTCACTTTAAGCAACATATACCAACATGCTTGCTTGTGAGGGTCCAGCAAAATAGAATAAACAGCGCTTTGCGACAAGATAAAGCAAGGCATTCACGAAAAGCCGGCTATTGGCAGAGTTCACCTCATTGCGTGCTTATTGCTAGTTCGCTAGTAAGTACGCGTTTGTTAACCTCACAGAGCTGTTATACAATAAAACATGCCTTTGCTCACCCTTAAGGATGTGCGTCCCGTTACAAAGCCGAAAGCGTATTCTCCTATGCGAGGATGCCGGATGAGAACACACTCCTGAAATGCTTTTGTAGCCTCATTTTCCGGATTCAAGGCCGCACTGACCTGTACGAGAGGAAAACGGTGATAATTGTTTTGGTGCACGTATAGGGAGAGACGGAAGAGCTGCAACTATAATTTAAAAGCCTGAGCAGGAGGCATCAAGTAGCATAGTTTTTACAAACAGGCGTCGATTCCAATAAAAGTACATGTTTGAAATTCGGATATTTCACATCAAGATATCGATTAGTATACAAAGGAGTGAATGAGCCACATCTAAGGGGTCAGTTCTGGGCGGTCATTTGGGTGTTTTGAAAATTTAGGGGGCCCCAATCAGCAGAACTTTTAGACGCCACGCATCGATCCATGCACGATATATATTCGGTTTCTGCATTGAGAGCTTTCTGATTATGAATGTATGGGTTCAGTCGTATAGGGGGGATTGGGGGTGTTTCGACTTTATGGGACACCCTCCTAAATGTTATTGGGTCAACACATTAATAAATTTATCAGGTTTATGAACTCAAGCCCTGTCGACTGGCACCCTCTTTGAGGAGTTAGGATAGAAAGGGGGCATATATGCATGGCCAAAAGTCAAGGCCATGCGTGCCTGGGTGAGTACTCCAGGAGGTGTGAGAGCAAAGAGCAGCAAATCCCTCCAAAGTTAGAGCATGGTGCTGTCACAGCATACTTCATTGAATGCCCAAGAAAGGAAAGCAATTTGTGAATGTGTAAGCCAGCTGTGGACGTCTGGCTGTTCATGTATGCAAGAACATCCGCAACTCTGGTTTTTGCCCCAAACTCTGCCTAAAATGACCTCTTGGTCATGGTCAGCATGGATGCAGGTGGAGGGCGTGAAAAACGGGTTTTGCCCTGCAACTCTCCAGGTACCACCTCGGCATGAGAGAGCGCAGATTGATAGCTACTAGAGTTCTGAGCACATTGACAACCTTTTTTTGTTTGGGGGGTCAGGAGGGGGGGTAAGGGGGTGGATGTTCGTTTCAGGCGGATGTCTATAATCTGCACGTGTGTGTTTCAATTCTTTGTTTACACCTCCTGGCCTACGTATAGTTTTGCATCATGCTTCGCGTGCGTTGCTGAAGGTGGTTAGATTAAGGCCTGAAAATTGACCACAGCAAGACAGGGAGGAGAGGTTGCTCCTCCAACATGGGGGCCTGCCGACAGGATACGCCAGCTCCCCAGGCTGCACCAACCCCCAAAATCTCGCTGTGCACCTGTTGTGTGAAGCCCAAGGCACCTCATGGACCAAACAAGTTGGGGCCATGTGGGGCTCATCTATATGTGGTGGGGTGCGGAAGGCAGAGGAGGGGGATGCCCCCAGTGCAAGAAAAGTTTCATCTATATGCGGTGGGGTGCGGAAGGCAGAGGAGGGGGATGCCCCAGCGCAGGAAGGGTTTCAATTTTTGCCATTAAATGGGCAGGAATGGAAGGCCGGAACTCCGTCCCAGGCAAGATCAAAACCTCATAAAAATAAATATCGCAGCATGTTTGGCCAACTTTAATAACTTGGAAGATATTAGGAAGCAACGAAATCTGACAGGAAAGAGTGCCTTCATTCAGGGGTGAGGGTTCAGTATTAAGGAAGATGTTGAAGTTAAAAGAAATAGACCCATGATATGAAAACAGTACTTGGAAGCTTGCTTGGGGGAATTACACAGTTCGGGAGTTATGATGGAAATGTGCATTGAACTCATCAGTTAAAACAATGACACTGAGGAGTGCTACAACGTGTTTTTGAGGTTGGGGTTGCATGTTGGATTTTGCTTTTTCTACTTAGGATGATGTTTAAGGTAGATAGAAGCAGGCCCGTGATGTCAAAACAGCATCCCAGCATTTTGCCCTCCTTTTTTTTTGGGCACTCCCGCGATGTAAAAACTGGACAGAGAGATTCAGCAGGAATTGGACGTGGTAATGAGCTAATAAAAAGCTTTTGCATCTAGTCTTTTGACATCTATGCCGCGTTATTATCCCTACGGGATTTTTCATGCGGCTTTGGAAAATGGCACAATCTGGACGAAATGTGAGTGGAAAATGACCTCTATTCTAGTCCGCACACAAACGTGCTGCAGCAAGGTGGCCAGACGACCACTGGAGGCCGGCACTAATGGAACCGGTTCCCACCTGTTTTGAGGCTGAGTAGATGTGTTTTACTAAGGGTAGCCGTCTGATCATCCATTCCCCGAGGCCCAAGAGCAATGTCCCAAGCCAGGAGCTGAAGAAGATACCTGAGGGGGAACGGGAATAAAAGTTTACGTTTGGAGCCTCGTAAACCCATGCAGCCTAGCAGAAGGTTTTTAACTTCTGCTCTCTATGGTGTACGGACGCGCCTTGAGGAAGTGTGGGTTGATCCCTTTGTTTAGTCAACAGCAGATCTTTATTCACGACTGTTAAAAATGTGTGTGTGTGTGTTGCATTTCATCAACTTCTTACCTATACACAAGATAAAAGCCATGGAAGTGATGAAGCCAAGCCCAAAAACGTGGAAGTGAAAGAGCTGATAGTACAGTGGGCTAAAGAAGTTGTCAAAGAAAGTGAGGAACCAAAACCTGCACAACAAGGGAAGGAACATATTATTTAAAGCCTGCTACTTCAGCCTGTGCTGTATCATGCTGCAGTAGGGTTGCATGCCAATGTGAAACCGCCAGTCTATTGTTAAAAGCTGACGGACACTCACGTGATGTAGAAGGTAATGGAGATGGGAAAGAGGATGCACACGCCCTGTGTTAGGCACAAGCGTCATAGATTATCGTTCAAATTGTAAATGCATTGCGGTTTTTTTGTTGCCTAGTGACTGCTTGATGAAATGTTTGTGCTTTCACTTGTGCATGCTCAAGTGTGAGATGTACCTGTACACAAGGAATACGAAAGGAGAGAAGAGAAAATCCTATGACATACCATTATGAACTTGCGGCTCAGCCAGCTGCTCACAATGGTGTAGCAGGCCTGCAATTGTAGTCAAGCAATAATGCTTAGACGCCAGACGTTACCGCGCACTCGTTCTGGCAGAACAGGAGGCCCTCAAATCAGCAAACAGCTCGTCTTGCATACATCCTTCTAGTACCTCACGGGTAGAAGGACTAGCTGAGGGTAGGGCGCGCTGCATATCTTCCAGCAAGCTCTCCTGCGTTGTATGTGTGTATGTGTGTGTGTATGTGTGTGTGTGTGTGTGTGTGTGTGTGTGTGTGTGTGTGTGTGTGTGTGTGTGGGTGTGTGTGTGTGTGTGTGTGTGTGTGTGTCTCTGTGTGTGTGTGTGTGTGTGTGTGTGTGTGTGTGTGTGTGGTTGTGTGTGTGTGTGTGTGTGTGTGTGTGTGTGTGTGGTTGTGATGCCTCGTGATATGCTTATGCATGTGCACTTGTCTATGCAACCTCTCCCTCCCTCTCGTCACCTGTTGCGTGCCACCATCCTCCACATCGTGGTCTGAAGAGCGGGGCATTGAAGGGTCTCAATTTCCTAGAGGGACTGCATGGACTGCCACAGGGTCAGCAGTGTGGATCGAGCTGTCTCCTAAAATTTTCCTTCATTTTACCAAGAGTAGATATTTAGAAGTATTCAATTATATTGAATCTGCTGCATTTTTGATTGGTGCTGAATTTGCACTGCTACTGTTTAAGCCTCTTCACTACCCTCTCCTCTTTTTCAAGCCTCTCTCTTCAACATGGGAGAACGCAAGGTGAGCAGCACGTACATGCGCCCCTCTCTGCGCACACGTGACAGAGCAGCTTGTCATCAGCACACGTGCCACTTCTATTCACTATGCTAGTGCCCAATCACACCTGCTTACCTGCATGTCTTCTCGCCCACACCACACTCCAGGTCCTGAACAAGTACTATCCGCCGGACTTTGATCCAGCGGAGATGCCCAAGCGCAAACGCCCCAAGACCAACGACATGAAAGTCCGCATGATGTTGCCCATGACGGTCCAATGCCGCACGTGTGGCCACTTCATGTACAAGGGCACCAAGTTTAACACCAAAAAGGAAGATGTGCTGGGGCAGGACTACCTGGGCATTCAGGTACGTTTACAGCGTGGGGAACATTTCATTGCAGCATTGCATCAATTGCACAGTTTTCCTGTGTGTTAACCCTTGCAACACCTACAGGTACACACGCGCGCACGTGAGCGCAAATATCTGCAACATATGCATGAAAATTGAGTGAGTGTGCACACAATTGCACACACACACACATGCACACATGCGCACACACGTACACACACTCCACTCGCACTTGCACACGTACGCAAATTGCGCAAAATTTTGGCGCAGATCTTTCGATTCTACTACCGCTGCCGGAACTGTGCTGCGGAGTTCACTATGAAGACTGACCCCAAGACCAGTGACTATCTGCTGGAAGAGGGAGCTTCACGTAACTATGAACCGTGGCGAGAGGTGGCCAAGGTAGGGGGTGTGAAAATCAAGAAAATTGGTTCAACTCAAGCAAGTCAGCAAACTGGAACACGCACACACATGCACATGCACACCCTACACGGTACCCCCACAGGAGAAAGTGCTGACCAAGCAGGAGCGGGAGGAGGAGGAGATGGGCAATGCCATGAAAGCCTTAGAAAACCGCACGTTGGAGAGCAAACGTGAAATGGACATCATGGCAGCCTTGGACGAGATGCGCACGCTCAACTCACGGCACAGCAAGGTTTGCACTGGATGCTATTGATGCTGCATATTAAAATGCATCTTTTTTGTCTGGTGCTGAAGTTCTTTTTGAAAGCCAATTATAGGAGGTCTAGGTGTCTGCATCGCCTGTTGTTGTTACTTGCACCTTTCGTAGAACATACCTGCAAGTTGCGTGTCCAGTTGTGCACCTCTGTCGCATAGAAAGCAGAGTACATCAAGGCTGGAACCTGTGTGTAAGCTCCTCTCCTTTTCTTACCAAATTGATCCATCAATACGGGACGAAGGTCTGTGCAGTTTCTAAAGTGGGCATTAATTCATCTCGTACTCTGCTTTGTCCTCAAGTGCTGTAGCTTAGAGAATATGCAAAATGATGCTAAGTATGCAAAATGGTACTAAAATTAGGACACTTTTTACCTGGACGCACCTATGTTTCAAAACGTCTTTATCAGCCTTGCACGAGTGCGATTATGTTGCCAAGATCACGCACCATTTACACCGGCACGACACAACTTTCCAAACAATACATGTATAAATGACACCAAAATTAACGGCCACGCAGGTGACAACGGACCAGGCCCTGGAGGCCCTGCAAAGGGAGGCATCAAAGCAAGTGCAAGGGGGCTTGGAGGCGGAGGAGGCAGCAGACCTCAAGGTGTGGGTGATGCCTGGTATTTGGGACTTCACAGTAGCAGACATCAAGACGAGAGTTTGACAGGGAAGCTTAAAACATAATTTCTAAGAAATCACATCAGCTGACATTGAGCTAGGAGTGAGGGTACCCGTTTGGGCATTGCTAGCAATAACAGAGTGGGATACTCTTTTGCTAAAGGAGGTCAATACTTGCAGTGCAGTGACGGGCAAAATAGACCAAACTTGCAAGGCGTGCATGGAATAGGATCAGAAAGCTTTGTCTATGAAGATCCTAGGGTAAGCCAAGCTGTAGAGAGGACAAGCTTCCACTTCAGTTGAGAGTAGGGGCACGGAGGCCTCACTTTTAGTTACGACACTATGAGGTGGATGTGTGGTGGGTTCCAAAAAAACTCCAGACACACAGGGGGTTTACCTGTTGTTAACTAAATCAATATGGGTTAAGACAGGGGAAGCTGCTGAAAATGAGCATTGAGGAAGCTGATTAAAAAGTAAAGGGTTGCAGTTGGATTAGACAAGGGTAAAGCAAAGTAAATTAATTATGTAGCTGACAAGCCATCAATCGGCAAGGGGGGCAACGCTCTTATTTATAATGAGCAATGCAAGCCCATTTTGCTTTAGTGCTAGAGCGGCGGACGACAGAGGACTCATAAACGTGAAGTCTGCGAATTCAAGAGCGACTCTTAAGCCAATTGCAAAGGAAACCTGCATCCTAATATTAGAACTCTTAAGGCTGCGTTGTCTTGGGTTTACAACAGGATCACGTGTAGCAATGTTTTGCTTTATGTCTACAAAGTGAAGTACTTCATTGTAGCATTGTTGGTTGCAAGCTCTCCTTGAGTGAAGTGTGGATTACGTCCAGCAGCTCATAATAAGGCGACTTACCATACGTACATGTACTCACCACCCCCCCTTGGAAAAGTTATTTTACAGTAACATTACTCTTGCTGTTGTTGCTGTCACTGCTGCTACTGCTGCTGCATGCGTGTGCTAGCTTTGCGTGCTGCTTGGGTGCTACAGCTAGAGTGTGTGCATGTGCACGTGTGTGTGTGCACGTGTGTGTGCAAGGGTGCTAGAGAGAGAGTGTGTGCGTGTGTGTGTGTGTGCATGTGCATGTGTGTCTGTGCGTGTGCGTGCCTGTGTGAGTGTGTGCGCCTGTGCATGCGTGTGTGCGTGTGTGTGTATGTGTGTGTGTGTGCACGTTGTGCGCCTGCGCATTTCTGCTGCTGCATGAGAGCATGCTTGCATCCCTGTCAACTTTATTGGTTGCATAACCACAGAATGCCAATGCAGTGCAAACTGTACAGCTATGTGGGGTAAACCAAGGTTTGCGAGTTCTGCATGGCTGCGAGTCCTTGTTCTTGCGCTCCTTTGCCTCTTGCTAAGCTCGGTCCACTCTTGCCTGCTGCAGGCAGGCGGGGTCTGGGGGGGAAGGTGCAGGCGGAGCGGGGGGAGGCATCCTTTCCACTCGTCACTTCGAACAATAATTATTTTTCGCGACCGCCCCCTTAGAAACCTGAACCGATCCCCCTAGAAATAAATATATATTTTACCACCGTTTCACGAGTAATATGTCACTGCCCCCTCCAAAAAACAATAATTAGGGGCGGTGATATACTTATGTACGGTATTAAAATTACTTGTGGTAAAGTAAAGGAATTGCCCCTCTTTGCTCGTTTTCAGCCGATCGTGTTTCAGCATTTGCTGGGGTATTATCTTGTTCTGTCGTGTTACACAAGGCCCTGCCTCGCCCCTAAGGTGTCATTGGATGCTCTGTTCTGCAGGAATTCTATGCCCTACGGGCGCAGCAGCAGCAACAGCAGCAGCCAGGAGCCAAGCTGCTGCCGGATTCCCCCTCATCGTCAGAGGGAGAGGACGTGTCAGAGGATCCAGAGACGCACTTCAAAACGTGAGTTGAAGGTGCAGGAGTTATATGCACCAGAATGTGACACACATAGCTTGCACAATGGAGCGTTGTTCATGTAATGGACTAAATGTTTTCATGTATCCTTGCAACTGATCATTCATTTAAAAGTGGCTACACTGCAAGTCTCTGCAAGTGCTCAGCCAAACACGTTAGAGATAAATTTAAAAGGAAAATTTTGAATAAGCCATGCATATCCCTTTATTCTCACTCTCCCTGCAATAGGCGCGTGGGTGAAGCGGCAGGCCCGAGCAGCAGCTCAGCTGGCCCCTCTTCCTCTGCTGCAACCGCAACGACCCAAAAGGGATCAGGACGTGGGGCGGGGGTCGGCTTAGCTGCTCTGGCCATGATGCAAGACGGAGAGGAGGAGGTAGCAGAGGAAGAGGAGCAGCATCGGCAGCGGCGGCAGGAGGAGAAATTGCAAGGGGCGGGGAGTTTCTTGGGCAGGCAGCAGCAATCCACTGCAGCTGATCAGGAGGGGGGAGCTGGTAGGCACGGGGAGAACGAGAGTCGTAAATTGGGGGCGAGCGGCAAGGGGGGCGGAGGAGATTTGCTGGGTGATGCGCTGGCTAACGTGCGCGGGAAGGCGGCAGCGACGGCAGCCAACAGCAGAGCACCCCCACCCTCAAAGCCGCAAATACGTGTGATGGCCAAACCAAAAGCAGCACCGGCTGCACCACAGCCAAGTGCGGAGACAGGAATAGAAGGGGGGTTAGGATTGCTGGGCTCCTACGGAAGCAGTAGCAGTGGCAGTGGGGAGGAGGATAGGTAAATTTCCGTGCATAAAAACCAGAGATTGAAAGTACTGGCAGATTCGAAATTTTCAAATTTGAAATTTGATCAGATATCTTCTCCTCCCAGCTTAAAATTTATAAATTAAAGAATTCGTTGAAAAGAAAACCAGCATGACGACCTTCACAAACATGCAGCGCGGCTCTATCAACAACAAGATCGCCGCAACACAGGCCCCACTTGCCTCCCCCGTCCGTTCCGGTCGTGCCCTTCGCCGCTCCCTGCCCGTGTGCGCCTCGGCTTCGGCCGCCCCAGTCCTGAACCAGACAAACAGCGAGAGGATTTTCCACGAAGCCCAGTCCTTGCTTCCAGGTGGGAGCATCAGCAATGTGTTTGTGCCTGATGTGCGTGTTTTTGTTTGTAAGCTCTTAGTTTCGCGTGCCGCGTTTGTGTGATGTCGTGTGCGAAAGTGTGTGCCAAAAATTGGAACACTTGTACGCACACACGCACACGCCCATAGGCGGTGTGAACAGTCCCGTGCGGGCTTTCCGTTCCGTGGGCGGCAAGCCCGTCGTTTTCGATAGCGTCAAGGGCTGCAAGGTCACTGATGTGGACGGCAACACCTACATAGACTACGTGGGCAGCTGGGGCCCCGCCATCTGCGGCCACGCCAACGACGAGGTCATCTCGGCCATCACGGCGCAGCTGGCCAAGGGAGCCAGCTTCGGGGCACCCTGCGAGCTGGAGGTGGGGAGTGTGTGAGGGGGCGTGAACATGATGCTGAGATCTCCCAGAATGTGGAATTCGTGGTGTGCATGCAGGAATTTCAAAGTTGTACTCATGAAGGTTATACTTAGGGGGCGTACGCAGACTACACCCGAGCGTGCGTGCTTTGTTCCCTCGTGCAAGCTTAGTCTCTCTACACACACACACACACACACACACACACACACACTCACACACACTCATACACACACACGCGCGCCAACACACTCACACACACACACACACACATACACATACGCACACACACACACACACAAACACACATACACACACATGCACACACACGCACACACACATACATGCACACTTGCGCGCGCACACATGCACACTTAACTTGCACACAAAAATAGTCAACACTTCCGCGCACACACCCAGAACGTCCTGGCCCGCATGGTCATTGACATCGTTCCCTCCGTTGAGATTGTGCGCTTCACCAGCTCCGGCACAGAGGCCTGCCTGTCCGCCCTACGCTTGATGAGGGCTTACACCAAGCGTGACAAGATCATCAAATTTGTGGGCTGCTACCACGGCCACGCTGACTCTTTCTTGGTCAAGGCAGGCTCTGGAGTGGCCACCTTGGGTCTGCCAGACTCCCCAGGTGTGTCTTCTTGTAATGCTCACTGACCATGACTTCGTGACCTCCTTACAATGCGTGCTTGACCTGCAGCGCTGATCTTTTTGTGTGTTCTAGCAAAAACACAAACCCTGAACATTTGTTCACGTTGCTCGCCTCATATGTTCAGTCGCACTTTTCTATAGTTGGCCCAAACCGTGTTAACGGCAATGCGGCATATTATAAATATATTATGGTATGTCGTATATATCGATACCGAATATGAAAATCCGCACGTACTCGTAGCCATATGACCGTACAAGGGTTTTGGCTGACTATATGTATACGGCGTATATACGGTCTAAACCGGATATACCGTACGAACAGTATATCACGCCGCAAAAATATTGTTTTGGGGGGGGTGCGGCAAGCTTACACCCCTTCAAATATATAAATAGTTGAGGGGGTGCGGATTGGTGCGGATTGAATTTAATAATTACTTTTGAGTTTTTGACGGGTCATGAGTGGGAAAGAGCCCCCGAGAGCCCCTGTGGGGCGTGTCCAGACAGGGATGGCCAGCTTCTGCAAGCCCCCCCCAACCGCCGAGCAGCGTGAGCAGCAACATCTAGAGGAAGGGCAGAAGTTCAAGCAGCAAGTGCAGAAGCAGCGTGCAGACAATCAGCAGCGTGCAGCGGAGGCAGCCAAGCACAAGCGCAAGCCGGGCCGTCCACGCAAGGACGCCTTCGGCATGCACAGCATTCTCAGCAAGGCCAGAATGAAGCAGCAGGAGAACAAGCGCCCGGACCGCGAGCGGAAAAAGACGAGGAGCGTCGCGCGCAGGCGGGCCAGGTGCAACTGGTGGCACCCAGCTGTCATCATTCCCATCATTGTGAGGAGGAGGGGAGTGACGCAGAGGGGAGTGAGGAGGGGGGCAGTGAAGAGGGGGGCAATGAGGAAAGGGATGGGAAAGAAGATGGTGATGATACTTGAGTTAAGAAAGACTAGAAGACAAAACTAGTGCCAGTTGATGTACAATGTACAATGGATGACAGAGTTCAGCAACCAGACTCAGTTCAATAAATTTCTCAGTGCACCAAAAACTATGTTATTGTGTTATGGAATGCACCTCTGAGTCCCTTGGTGCGGTTCTGAGGGCATTTTGCCCCTGCGGATTGGTGCGGCAAGCACTAATTTATATATTGAAAGGGGTGCAGATTGGTGCGGACAGGGTAAAAATAACTCTTTTTTTGAGGGGTGCGGAACGAGTACATGTCCCTACGGTATACCATATATGGATATGGACCGAATTTGCAGGTGGTGCACCCCAGAGACTCGGGTTTGATTCCCAGCAATTTTTCTTCTTTTTCGGTCATTTTTCTTCTCTCGCCTCTTGTTAATTGTGCACTTTCATTGCTTCCTACCTTCTATAACTGCATGTTTTTGCATTAATAAATTGTACTGGTGGTTATGGTAGTTGAGCCTGTTTTTCCACCGAAAAAGGCCACTTTGGGTCTTGGCTTGAAGCAGGCCTAGCTCCGTAACCAATCAATTTTTGGGTACAACGATTGGGTTGTGCGTGCTCAGCTCTTCAAGAGCTGCAAATGACCCCCCTAAGAACTAATTCTGAGTGAATTAATTTCCCCTCAATACGGTTTTTATGCAAATACGGTATATGGCGTATATACAGTACCGTATGGAACTTATATCACCGCGTACCGCGAACGTTTTTGACCCCCTTGTAGAGTGTCGGGAGCAGTTTAAATAACTAAGTTAAAAGGGCCTCGCAAAGCATTGGAGTTAATCACATTTAATGACGGACAGGTTGGGAAAGCCTCCCAAATCGCCCCTAGGTCCCCAAGGTGGACACGCAGCTGGCCCTCTCTTGGGGAGGAAGGACACCAAGAGGGCGTCTTCAATCCCTTCACATGCGCATACATGCACACGTACGCGCACGCGCACTTAAGCACACGCATGCACACACGTACGCACACACATGTACGCGCACAACACACACTCACACGCGCGCACACACACACATACACACATGTACGCACACAACCATATACACACACGCACGTACACAACGCACGCACACACTCTCACACACAAACGCACGCACAAGTACACAGCACATGCACGCATGTATGTACACAACCATATACACATGCACGCACGTACGCAACGCACGCACACACGTATGCGCACACACACAAGCGCACGCACACAAACACGCACGTACGCACACATGCGCACGCATATGCATATAGGTGCAGCTCAGAGGGCCTGAAGGCCCTCGCATAGGCTCGCATTGTGTTTATGATTTGAGTGTTGCCCCCCTCGCATTGCTTGCATTGGGGCTATTAATTGAATTTTCAGCATTCGTTACGGTACGATACGGTATTTGGAAATCCCATGTATGGTTTGGGCCAACCCTACACTTTTCTTACTTCCTGCAAATCAAGCTATCAAGTAAGCACGTCAGCGTTGGCCGCTCCTTTTGTCCGCTCATGTGCTCAGGTGTACCTGCCAGCACAGCTGCAGCTACCCTCACCGCTACCTACAACAACCTGGAAGAGGTCAGGGACTTGTTCAAGCAGAATAAGGGCGAGGTGGGTTTGCAGAGCCTTGCGTTTCCTCTGTGCCCATGCAGAGTTGCACATGCTGATCTCACACTTCATCTTGCACATTGTCTCCTCTTTTACGTATGTAGCTGCAGTTTTTTGCACACCACGCCCCAGTGTGCTCATCACCCATCAAAACTTGACCCTGCAAGCATGCTCCCATGCACGAGCACGCGCACACAAACACAATTCACACAAACAGACGCCACATAGGGACACACAAACATGCACACACTCGTACACGTACTCGCATATATGCATTTGCTTGCACATATTCACACACACACTTACATACAAACACTTCAAACAGGTTGCCGGTGTGATCCTAGAGCCAGTGGTGGGCAATGGCGGCTTCATCCCCCCAAACCCAGGCTTCCTCCAAGGTCTGCGCGACATGTGCACAGAGGAAGGCACCGTGCTGTGCTTTGACGAGGTCATGACTGGGTTCCGTATCTCCAAGGTGCGTGTATGTCTTGGGTGTTGGATGCAGATCCAGCTCTTTGTCTGGAGCGTGTGCACATTGAAAGGTTTACCTGTGCTATGCGTTGTCCAGGCCTGTGTTGTGCGGTGACCAGGCCTGTGCTCTTACGCCGTAAAGTTGGATTTTGGACCGTAATTACGGTACCGACCGCAATTACTCCGTACAGTACGGTCAAAAGTACGGTGTCAGACCGTACAAGACGGTGCCACCGTACAGTATGATTTTGACAGAGGAGGTCAACGGAGCAAAAGTCCTGAACATGTTCCTTTTTCGATGCAAATCGTGTTTCATTTACATATGTAGATGTTTCATGAAGTTTGAGACCAAATGGACTACCCCAGTGGTCTGGGCAGAAATCCAGTTCAAATTTTGGCACTGAATGTTTACGTATTGAGTTACCACGCTCTACCCAGGGCCTCTTTTCCCCTCAAAACACGACAGGAGTACTTCTTTAATGATCAGGAATCGTTTGACATGCTGAAAACTGGATTTGGTGGAACTTGGTTTTCCTCCCTTTTTGGCACCCCTTTTGCTGATTTTTTTAAGGGAAATGGGCCAAAATGGGGTACCTGGCCAATTACTGCTCCGTTTTGCCCCATTTCTGTTGCAATGATTTTCTTTACTAAAATGTAGACTTCATATGAATTTGTCACAAATTGGGTCAGTTGGTGGTGAGATGTGACAGATTGGTGCTGAAAAGTGGGGTTCACACCGCGGGCAATTACACGTGTGCGCCGCTACTTGCAGTTTTTAAGCTCAGGGAATCTTAGTATCTGGGTGACAAGCTTAGAAACTGCAAGCTCCGGCGTACATACTGTGGAAAAATTTCAATAACACCCTTTTTCAGTCCTCCGTCGACCACCTCTGCAATTTTGACCGTAATTTGGCCGTTTGGCTCCAATTATGGCCTAAAACATTTCTTTTCTTTTTGCAACAATTGTTTGTGAAACACAAATTATTAACCAGGAATCAAGTACTGCGTCCGACTTTGAATTTCCATGCAAGCCACTGCTGGGCCCTTCCCTGAGCTGATGCAGCCCCAACCCAGCCTCAGGGTCGTTCAGGGAAGCATTGTGTGGCGTCAACACATGAGAGGAGCATGCGGGAGGTGGATTTGGGAAGTGTTGGGGCGGAGGGGCCATTCTGAGGCCAACTTTGCACTGGCAGTGCCAGCCTCCCAGCTGATGCATCCCCAACCTAGCCTTTGGGTCGTTCATGGAAGCATTGTGTGGCGTCAGAACATGGAAGGAGCACACCAGGGAGCAAAAATGTGAGGTGTTGAGGTGGAGAGACCATTCTGAGGCCATCTTGCACTGGCAGTGCCAGCTTGGCACCGTACCGTACGCCGTACCATAAGTTACGGTAAATTACGGTCCTCCAAAGCCGTAATTACGCTGTAATCACGGCAAATTACGGTACGTACAGTAAAAAGCACCACATGGTGCGGAGGCCTGGCTGGGTCGCTTGCCACGAGGAAAAAGGTCCTAAGCAATCAGGCTCTCTTTTTTTGTCCTGCTTAGTTCAAGTACAGGGTTGTCCATAACTTTCGATGTAGGTACACCGTACACGACGGCATGTATGGCAATTTTGCCACTAGAAATACTGCAGTACACGTTTACAAGTATGGTTCTGGCCAACTCTATTAGAGTGCTCTTCTCCTGCCCTGCTGTACCGCCTTTGAGACCAGCCACAAGTAATTTTACTTACACATATGCAGGGATGTGCCCAAGAACACTTTGGTGTGACCCCAGACCTGACATGTATGGGCAAGGTCATTGGTGGCGGCTTGCCTGTGGGCGCATACGGTGGCAAGAAGGAAATCATGAGCATGGTGTCACCAGCAGGTGTGTGCATAATGGTTTGTGCATGCACACAAGGTTGTGCAGAGCTCTGTAAGTACTGATATTGTGTCTCTCCAACGATTTCAATATTCAAACCAGTGCTCACGGCATCAAGTCCAATACTTCCCGCTTGGTGTGAGTATGCACGCACAAGACACCAAAATACCGTTTGCTTTAAGTCAATTACACAAACAAAGCGCGTACCAGTGCCATTTGCAACGGCTACTTACTGTTTGTGTATGATTGTGCGCCTGTGCAGGCCCCATGTACCAAGCCGGCACCTTGAGCGGGAACCCCCTTGCCATGACTGCAGGCATTAAGGTGGGTGTGGGTGGGGTGTTAGAAAGCAGCAATACATGGAAAGAACAATGCGAAGACAGCAACGTCAATTCTAATCTGGATCACAAAAAAATTGTCATTTTTCACCATCCAATGTATGCTTAAGGTCACACAGATTCCCTTCAAATCACACAAAGAATAGGAGACAGTTGATGAAAGTGTCTAGTTAAAAATGTTACAGGCAGAAATGTAAAGATCGAAGCTAAGGCTCTAGGCGGTATACACAAATACTCTGGGAAATGCAAACTGAAAAGAGAGGCGAGCAGCAACTCCAAAGCCCTTGAGTGGGGCCTATCGTCTCTGATTCACAGTGTTTTGGAGCTGTTAGGCGTATTAACAAATTTTTTTGTGCGCTCCTCTACAGCAATTGGATCCAGCGTTGCGCTCCTCTACAGGAAAGCAAATGTACAATGGGAGAAAGCAATCATCAGGGATGGATAGAAAGATTATCGTATCCATATGTTTTTAAAAGCGCGCATTGCGGGTGACTAGTCAGTTTTTACAGTTTCTGTGCTAAAAGCAACTTCCAATGAGCATTTCTGTGCTAAAAGCAACTTCCAATGAGCACTTAAGCAAGTCTTAGCATTGATGTCTGTTATTGAGTAATTCAGGCAATATTTTAACATCAGCCTAATTTGAGCCATTTTGACCCTCGATAATTCGACGCTTTCAGAAAGTATGTGAATGGATCGTCGTATGCGCTATATGAGGCATTTCTATAGCGCTATAGGTCGTCCCCATGGCTGGTTAACCCAAACAGTGCCAATAAGCTCTCCATCCAATACAAAGCCCCCTGTACCTCATTTAAATGCAAGATACTTGATTTTATACCTAAACCATTGACATTTGCTGGAAATTCGGCATTTTGGGGGGTTCTGTGGGGCCCGGTGCGTATTTGCACCCACTTTGGCAGGGAAAGAAGTTGCCCCGACCGACCTCTGCTTCAGGATATAAGCATTATAAATGTTGTATAACAATGCTGCAAGGTTAAATTTGGGGCAGGGGTACTGAGACAGCCGGCGAGTGGAGGCACTCACATTTGGTACACAGGGGAAAAAGATAACTGGGTCTTTCCGCCTGCTTTCTTTGCAGGCAAGTTTAGAAAAAATAAAGCTATCCAACACAACTTTCAGCTCCCAAAACGGTGGAGTGGTTGGGGAGATAGAGCCAAAATTGGCTAATTGGCACAATTTGACTAGGAAAGGGCGGTCCAGGCATGGGGACGACCTATATTGCGCTATAATTCAACCGCTTATCTGCCATAACTCCCCCGTGTCGAAGAAGTCTCGGCATCAGATTTGTAAGGCATGCAGGGTACCAAGCACAATGCTCCCTGGCAAAAATTGAAGCCGGAAATTGGTTCTGTCAAGCTCTGGCGAGATTTAGGTCCCAAATATAGCAGAGGGGGTCAACTGAGCAAATGTTATGGAATGTGAAAATTTCTGATGCAAATCATGTTTGAATGATATAACTAGATGGTTCATGAAGTTTAGGGCCAAAAGAACCACCCCAGTGGTCTAGACAGAAATCCAGTTCAAATTTTGGCACTGAGTTTCCACATAACAGGCCACCACGCCCCAAACAGGACCTATTTTCATCCCAAAACAAGACAGGAGGACTTCCTTTATGATACCTTATCATCCTGGGTTTTGATAAGCAGATATGGTGAAGGTTGGTTTTCCACCTTTTTGGCATCCCTTTTGTTGATTTTCTCCAAGGGAAATGGGCCAAAATGGAGTATCTGTCCAAGTACTGCTCCGTTTCGCCCCATTTTTGTTGCAATGATATTTATGTATAAAAAAAATGACCCAGATTGGTGCAGTAGGTGGTGAGTTCTGGCGGATTGGCAGTGAAATGTTGGGTTCACGGGAAATTGGATATGCGCCCCCCAGTTTGCAACACTCAAGCTCAGGTGCTGTCGGTAGGGCAGGTTAAGGGCTACCTTTGGGTGCTCAGTTTGAGTGTTGCAAACTGGGGGGCCCATACTCAATTTACATTCCAAAAACACCCTCATTTGGGGCCTTAGTTGACCCCCTCTGCAAATATAGCGCTATACCTGTGATTTTGTGCCATACATATGTGCCTTATAATATAAAAGCAAGGCTTGTAAAATAGCATGATTCAGCTGTTTTCTCTGGCCCAAGTGCTGAACCGAGATTGAGCTGTGCGTGCCTGCCTGCCTGTGTGCGTGTGCATGTGTGCTTGTATGCGCCCGCGTGTGCATGCGTGCCTGTGTGCGTGTATGCGCGTACGTGGGTGCGTGTGTGTTTGTGGTTGGTCATTTACTCGCACTCTATCGGAAGGGCCCGAGTGAATAAGGCCCGTACTCACAAACTATCGCTTACTGCTGTTTGTACCGTACAGACTTTAGAGATTCTAGGCCGCCCAGGTGCATACGAGCATTTAGAGAAGGTCACCGCACGATTGGTGAGTGACGCAGATCAGTTGTTTTAGCAGATAGGGTGTTGAGTCTCTTCTTTACTCTTGTTGCATGGATGGTTTAGCACAGTGCCATACTGAATAGCACTATTTTAATGCTACAGCCGCAAGGAAAAGCGGGGTTTCACTTAGAGGGCCAGGGCTTAAGTCTGTGCCTGTAAATCTCATTTTGTTAGGCCCAGGGGCTACCTTTGAGGGCTTTTAAAGGCTCTCTCTTGGAGTGGTGTAAACATCCAAGTGGAAGGATGGGTCCTGTTTTAGTAGTGAGCGTTCAAGCTTCGACAGGTTTACCGCAGTTGATATCTCCTTTTTCATGCAAACTTGCAATTGACACGTTCAACACTTTTGCAGGTAAAAGAGATTGTAGCTGCTGGCCAGGCTGCTGGTCACGAAATGTGCGGAGCCAGCATTAGTGGTGAGAGTTTGGGCACTTTGAAAAAGATGAGAAAAGGGTAAAAAAGGATGAGAAAAGGGTGCACTGGTTTTAATAACGCATGCAGCAATTCAGGGAAAGAGCACTTAGGTGCAAGACCTAGAAGCCATCTTAAGTCGTAGGCCACTTAATAAATGGCACATTTTGATAACAGAGGAATGAACGGTCGGCAAGATTGTAGCAACTTGTCGGGTCAGTGCTGAGATGTTGTGTAAAGATAAAACATAGATGCAGGGCTTACCTCCTGATTTCACTGTTTTTTATCAACCTACTTTTGCACGTTTTTGTAATCCCAATGTGAGGCAAACAGACATGCACTCATTAACACGCACTCCGTGCCAACACACCTACATGCAAATGTGCGCGCACGCCACATGGCGTCATGCACACAAACACACACACACAGATTTACACCGCGCACACACAGACACACGCACGCACACACACACACACACACACACACACACACATGCACTAAAACATTCACATGCACATAAACACACACACACACACACACACACACACGTGCCACTCCCTTCCTGCTCAATCGCATGCAGGCATGTTTGGTATGTTTTTCTGCAAGGGCCCTGTGGAGAGTTTTGAGCAGGCCCAGACCTCAGACACTGCCAAGTTTGCCAGGTTTCACAGGGGCATGCTGGAGGAGGGCGTGTACCTGGCTCCCTCTCAGGTGGGTTGTTTAGAGAAGTACAGCAGCCGAAGTAGGTGGTTTCATAGAGATGTTTTCCTTCCGCGTCGAACCTGCATGTGAAATTTTGAATTTTCAATTTGCGTTTGGTTTGAGGGGGGCTCAGACAGGAGGTTTTTGCTTTGCTCTGTTTGTGCAGCTAAGTGACAGGTTCTCTTAACAAATGCTCCTGGGACTTCAACAAAGCCAGTGTCGCGCAAATATGGTATGTGGTGTGGTGGACGGGTATATGTACCGTACCAAAATGCAGCGTATAACAGTGTTTCTCAGGGTTGTTGGTTCAAAGCTCGGCTGATAATTCAGGTTCGCTAACTTTCACGCAATTTAACAAACCCTAAAAATGCTGTTTGTGAGCTTTTAAAAGTCCGTTGTACAGTCTAATATGGAAATTTGGCATATTCGCACAACTTTGATCACAGCATTTTTTGTTCTGATTGTGTGAATTCCTCTGATTTGGGTAGGAACTTGAACACATTCCAGGATTTGTATGCCATCTAATACAGCTGCACGTTGCACGTCCCACTATTTGTGTCCTCAAAACCTTTTAGCTTTCTCATAGCCACACTGCTTCTACAACCTGTTTGCAGTTTGAAGCTGGCTTCACCTCCCTAGCTCATACAGAGGAAGACATTACGAAGACTGTTGAGGCAGCTAAGCGTGTTTTCCAGCGTATCTAATCCCGAGTATGTGTATTTTCTTTTGTTTTGAGTGACGTCTGACATCTCCTTCTGACATTTAGCACTGCCTTTGCCCAAGGGTGGCGACGCCATCCACACAGTGAGAGGAATGACAGCTGGAATGCTCTCTTTTGCTCCAACCAAACGTAGCTAATTATAGCCCACTTCTTTGATGTACGGTAGAGCAAGAGCCTCAACTGGTTTATGTATAGCAGCTATTAGCACATGATCTATGCATCGCTGGTCTATTAGAAGCAATAATTACAATGGGGGGTGACCTTCAGCCAGGATGTTTGGCTGATCGGCTGCTGACTGGTCTCGGCCAGCGACAAATAAATCCATAAGCTCAGAAAGAAAGGATTGTTCTGCTGAGAAAGGAAATCATGAACAAGTTGGTTGCTGACCTGTTGCAGCAAAGAAGGTTGGGCCGTTGAAAAGTCCTCAAAAAAAGGTGTAAATAGAAAGGGTAAGGGTAAGGGTTACACAGCTATATCCGCCAGCGAGGGCAGTTGAGCTATAGCATAAAAAAGCCAGCTTCAAGAAGAGAAAGAGGCCAGACTGAACAAGACACCAGAAAAAGAAGCTAG
>Ga0307945_1000989_pt1 | contig 21495 bp, 21 predicted proteins | sample OrgLakmetagen228_FD_201818 | JGI IMG/M metagenome (GOLD analysis project Ga0307945, IMG submission 201818) | Saline water microbial communities from Organic Lake, Antarctica - #228 | ecosystem: Environmental > Aquatic > Non-marine Saline and Alkaline > Saline | place: Antarctica: Organic Lake...
TATGTGTATTCGTGTGTGTGTGTATGTGTGTGTATTCGTGTGTGTGTGTGTGTGTGTGTGTGTGTGTGTGTGTGTGTGTGTGTGCGCGTGCGCATGTGCACGCATGCATGTGTGTGCACGTGTGTGTATGCACAGCCATCTGCTCACTTGTTCATATGCTCTGATACAGGTGTTCTGTTTGCAATTGTGCGCAAAAACATTTGGCACATCAAGTTTGCATACCTGCTCAAATTATTTTTATTTAATGCTCAGGGGCTCAAGTGGAATTGCTACACGTTATTCTGTTCCATCATTTCTGCGCAGCAAATTCAGGAAGACTGTCAGCGGGGGAAGGGACAGACAGATTCTGATGGCTTCATCTCCAGGGAACAAAATCCTTTGGTTCCGTAAGGTTGTGCACCTGTGCATTGCCTGGCACGCACGCTGCGCAGCACAGCACCACATGTAATCACCACAAATTTGCAGGCAAGAGTCCGGATGTAGCTTGCTGAACCATAATGTGCACTAATCTGTGTGCGCAGGGATTGAGGCTGCATGATAACCCTGCATTGCAAGAGGCCTGCACAGGAGCCTCACACGTGTTTCCGATCTTCATCATCGACCCGTACTTTGTGAAAAGCGGAAAGTATAAGTAAGTGATCCTAAATCACGCTTTCTGTTTGTGACTGATATATCCTCTGAATCACACCCATTGCTTGCCACTGCCACACACAGAGTTGGTGTGAACCGGTATCAATTTCTGTTGGATAGCCTGAGAGACCTGGATGAGAGGTGAGCCTATCGAAAGTCACAATCACCCCATAGGTTGTATTTGCACGCTCACGTCAAAAAGGACTCCTTCCTTCCTTGCCTATACTGTTGTGTACTTGGTTGCAGCTTTAGGCTGACTGCAGGCATGCAAAGCCTCTCGTGCAACATCATCACATTGACCTGTGATGCAGTTTGCGAGGGCTGGGCTCCCAGCTGTTAGTTCTGAGAGGGACGCCTGAAGAGGTGCTCCCTCAGGTGTTCAAGGATTGGACCGTCAGGCAGCTGTGCTACGAGGTAATTCCATACCCAATTCCTGAGCCTGCCGTGAAGTCAAGACTCTGCAATCATGTTTGTGCTTCTGTTGTCCAGCCAAAACTTGCACTTCTTTGTTTTTACCGCTACCTTCAGTAGTAGCTGTAATTCAATTAGAAGGAGCCCCGTAACACATTGTGTCCGGGGCTCCTGGGCCAGGTCAGGGCTCCTGGGTCAGGTCAGGGTCGGGTGCTGCTGACCCTGAGCTGGGCCAGCAGCACCTGATTGGTGGTGTTCAGCAGCAGTCCTGGTGCTAGCAGCAAAATGAAATACGAGGCTGAACGACGGTGGCCCAGCAGTACCAGTGGGAGATGAACATCCATGTGTATCGGACGTGCCTGCTAGGAACTCAAAACATTGTGAGGAATTGGGAAGGTGTCGCTGAGTTGAAATGCTGGCAGTTGCTGGAGTCCTGGTGGTTGTGCGGACCAGTCCGTGTTCTTCAGAAATCTTGCTGACCCAGCTCAGGGCACACAAACAAGAGGAGTTGCTGTGTCTCTGTTAATACTCAGGAGGGATGTGCGTTTTTCGACAGAGTCCAGGGGTCCTTTTCCTCTGCTGCAGACGCCTGCACATGTGCGCTCTGGGTGGAGCAGCTGTGTGCTATGATCATACTATAAGCAGCATAAACCACCTCTCATCAGAACTGTGAAGTCAGTCTACAAAGGGCTCCTTCAGCATTGGATTGAGAGATCACCAGGGAACACAGGCATCATCGTGCTTTTTGCCCCTTATATAAATGTTATTTTCTTACTTTTTCTTTTCTATGACACCTATTATGCCAGGTTTTAGGTGTTCCTTGTTCTCAGCTTGTACGCGTGAGAGGAATTGCCGAGCTTTGGTTTTGTTTCGCAACAGATCCCTGCCCTACCTGCTCTCTGCATTGGAACAGTTTTGCACCACCACCAAAATTATAGCAGCTACAGCTCTTCTTCAATGGGCATAATAGTTGCCCAAAACAACCCCTTCTGTACCATGCCTTCACCTCTGCAACCAGTTCATTACAATGGTGCTTTTGTTGCAGGTAGACACTGAGCCTTACGCTAAAATGAGAGACTCCAGCGTAAACAAAATGGCGAAGGAGGCAGGGGTGGAAGTGAAGGCGATGGTTAGCCATACCCTATATGTGAGCGCACTTCACCCGTTCTTATCACAGTTTACTGTATGTGCCTCTCCTGGTTAGCATCAACAAGCAGTTCAGAGTTAATATCTAGGGTTGGCCAGAACCATATATATACGGCGTACATACGGTATTTTTGGCTTGAAAATCACCAAATATACGGTGTGTATATACGTATATTAACGGTTTTGGCCAACCCTATTATTATCGTTTCTAGTCAGCACCACGCAACCTGAACAATGATGAAAACATTTTAGCATCCATTCGTTGTGCTAAGATTAGCCATTTCCTTGTGTTCATTCCTCCAGGCTGCAATTGCCGGGCATGCCTGCGCACTTTTTCTAACTTGAATATTTAATATCATCTGTGTACACTCATGTCGTTTGCCCACAAGCAGGACACAGACATGTTGGTGCGTGAGAACAAAGGGAAGCCGCCCTTGACGATGCAGGTACGCCAAGCACTGGACTCAGGCCTGTTGTTCACCTAGCTTCAGCGAGAGCTCTTTGTCCTGTTGTTCACCTAGCGACTCAGGCCTGTTGTTCACCTAGCTTCAATGCTCTGGACTCAGGCCTGTTGTCCACCTAGCTTCAGCAAAGGCTCTTTTCCTGTTGTTCACCTAGCTTCAATGCTCTGGACTCAGGCCTGTTGTCCACCTAGCTTCAGCAAAGGCTCTTTTCCTGTTGTTCACCTAGCTTCAATGCTCTGGACTCAGGCCTGTTGCTCACCTAGCTTCAGCAAAGGCTCTTTGTCATGAGCTATGAGTCCTGGAAAAAAATTTACTTTTCAACCTGGTAATTCACATGTTGGTCAACTAACTACACACCAAACACTCTTTGTCCCAAAAAGGATGTTGCTTTCTAGCGTGGTATTCCACATGTTGGTCAGCTACCTACACAAAAGTGACATACAAAAATGTTTTGCTTTTTCTTGTTATGGATCTCTTCTTTTTCATTTGCTGCTCTGAGTGCCTCATTGTACGTCACGCAGCACATGCCTGCTGCTCAATCACCACTTTCCTGCTCCGGCACTGCTTGCAGTCTTTTGAGGGTCTTGTGAACAGGATCGGCACCCCTCCTGCGGCCCTGCCTGCCCCAACCACTCCCCTCCCCACCATTGACTTAGCTCTTCCAGGCATAAAAGGAGCTGAGACTGGGGTGCCCACATGGCAGGAAATGGGTTTCACTGAGGCGCCCACGTCGATCTTCAAGGTCAGGGGATATCCATTGTTGCTGCGTGTGGATGGAAGCGGGATACATAGGACGTGGGGACTTGATACATGTGCGTGCCGAGGGATGATTGCTGCTTCTAATAAAAACAGGTGGCAGAACAGGTCTCTCACTTTACTTAGATTGATCACCCAACCCTTCTTGCTAATTATATGGAGATCCTTCCTCACCGTGCCCTTATCCTGCTCCTGTAATAGAGTTGAAAGAGCATTGTTGCACATGTGCGAATTGCAGGGCGGAGAGAAAGAGGCGCTCAAAAGGCTAGAACACCATATGAAGGATGCCAAGTACGTTGTTAGTGCGTGCACTGAGGCTGTGTACCCAAAGACGAGTTTGTGTTTGCCAGCCACACCTGTATGAAAGAGCACTCCAGCACTGGGTCTCTGACCCTTTTCCTTTTCCTTTTTAAAGGCCATGAGGGTTGATCTCGCATTTATGCACCGCTGCTGCTTTGTGTATTGAAGAAGAGTCTATTGAAGAAGAGTGAAGGACAATCAAGCGTTCCCTCACGCAACCACCTGGCTTTGTCTCTTCAGCAATTTGTCGTTCTATGGCTTTTGTGAGCCCCCATATTACCTCGTAGTGGATTAAAATTTGGCGTGCAGGTGGGTTGCTGCCTTTGAGAAGCCTGCAACGGACCCCTCAACGTTCAATCCTGAGCCGTCTACCACTGTACTATCTCCCTACCTGAAATTCGGTTGCCTGTCAGCACGCCTTTTCCACCAGAGGTGGGTGAGCTGTTGTGTTCCTAAGATTCCATGTGTAAGCGTAAAAACCTAATCTTAGACCAATTACTCATACAAGCGATAGGCAAAGATTCTGAGGCAGGGCAATACTCTGAAGCACAAAGGGAGACCGAGCAGGATGTTTGATAACCGTCAGAGGCAATGGTGCAATTTCCTCCCCCGCGTTCTATTTACAGCTGATGTTTGAACACTTCCCTCTACCTGCCTAGGCTACTTGAGGTGTATAAATTGCACCCTAAGCATTCTCAGCCACCGATGTCCCTGCGTGGACAACTGTTGTGGCGAGAATTCTTCTATACAGGTAACGAATTGGTTCCAAAAAATTCAGCGAACATGCACAGCCCTACAAACAAGGATGAACGACAGCTTGCGCTTCAATTGCAACTAATTTCTCTTCTAATTATTGTTGTGCTTTCGTGCACCAAACTCCAATCCAATGAGGATACAACTGCAAATTCATGTCCTCAATCCACGTTGCAGTGGGCGCCAACACGCCCAACTTTTCCCGCATCGAGGGGAACCCCATCTGCCGACAGGTAAAGGAAATATTACGTGTTTGCACTACGCAGTGGCTAAAAGGTGTTCATTCAGGAAAGAGCAGTACGTATATCTTTTATACATTGCTTGCTGTTTCTGTTGTCCTGTTGTCTGCTGTCCATAATCGTCCAGGTTGCAGGCCTGGGACACATCACTCTTACCGGCATGAGTCACACACTCTTTCGTCTGGTCACCCCTTGCCCTCTCGGTTTTCTGATTTCCATTCAGTTGCCACACCACTCAAACTGCATGCTGCTTCAACAATGTCAACACTCACATCCTACACCACCATGTACACATTGTAGCACCTGTTTGCCCATACACAGTTCTGCCATACATGTGCCATACTTGTGCACCAAGCACTGCATGGGCACACACTGTAAATGCATGCATGCACAAACTGCAGATCAAATGGGACACCAACCCAGAGATGTTAGAAGCATGGAGGAACGGGGCAACAGGGTATCCCTGGATTGACGCAGCCATGACGCAGCTGAAGCAATGGGTAAGTAAATTATTTTAGTGCGGCCCTCAAGGGTCATTCTTTGCTGCACCTCTTTGACACCATCTCTTCTCCTGCAGAAATATCAATTGCCTTGACTGACCATCAACTTGCTCTCTTCCAGGCCTAACTGCATCGCCCTTTCAGGCATGTCTCCTGCACCTGATCAACGCCAATCCTTGTATGCACATAAGCACATAAGTATGTGCTCACGTAATTGCACTCTCAAACCTCATACATACAAAACAAAAATACAGGGCTGGATGCACCACCTTGCTCGCCACTCCGTGGCCTGCTTCTTGACTCGTGGCGACTGCTATTTGTCGTGGGAGGCAGGTACGTGCAATAGGACAGTGCCTCTATTTTGTAACAAAGTTACACAAGATATGTGTAATGCCTGTGATATCTTAATTTTTTGTAAAATTTTATAAGCCTTGCGAGTGATATCAGTTGGGTTGGCCAAGATCATGTACCTAGGTGTAATTGTACAGATATTTGGAAGGATTTCAAAGTACAGTTGTTTATGGTGGTTACAGTTGGCCAGCCCTGGATATTGCAACTGCCGTAAACAACATTGACGTAAATTAATATACGATTGTATACCTAGATCAATTTGTTGCGACTTTGCCACAATGGGCGTATACATTTCTGCTTGGCTCTTGACTCCTGTTGGCCACAGGCAAGGATGTGTTTGAGGAGCTTTTGATAGACGCTGACTACTTCATTAACGCTGGAAACTGGGTGAGTGGCAAATGTATGGCTGAGCATAACACAACATGCAAAGGGCTGCATGGTCACGCAGTGGCATCTAGTCTTCACCAGACACCTTCATAACAAACAGCATTGTATTTTTCCCGTGTGGCAGATGTGGCTGAGCGCCAGTGCCTTCTTTGCACAGTACTTCCGCGTCTACAGTCCGATTGTGTTTGGCAAAAAGTACGACAAGGACGGGGCTTACATCCGCAAGTGGGTACAGGGGTCAAAATCTCGTCTTTTCTCCAAGTGTCTCTAGCTTTCTATGAAAAGGCAATTGTTGCCATTCACTTGAAAAAGAGGCGTGGTTGTTTGCTCTCATGCTCAGGTTCCTGCCTGTGCTGAAAGACATGCCCGCCAAATACATCTATGAGCCCTGGACTGCTACCAAGGAAGTCCAGCAACGAGCAAAGTAAGGAAAAGCAAAGCAGCAATTAGTCCACGGGTTACAAGGCCACCAGAGCTGTCATCAAAAGTCTTATTTTCCTCAACCTGCAGCTGCATCATTGGCCGTGATTACCCCGCCCCGATCGTGGACCATGCCATTGCGAGCAAGGACTGCATCGCACGCATGGGTGTGGCCTATAAAGCGACCAACAAGGAGCCTGCAGCTGGCAAAGCAGCTCCCAAGAAGCAGCCGGCATCAGGTGAGAGTGGCCTGAGGGCTTGTTTGTTGTCAGTGCTTCTACTGTTGGCTGGTAGTGCTTAGAAATGCTAAACTATCGTGTGAGGATGGCAAAGCATTTAACACGTGTAACAGAAGCATTTTGACTACTGGTAAAGCAACTACTTAACAGGGCGTGCATACCCGCTTGACAAAGAGCCTCTTGCCATGCTCTTACTACACTCAAATCATATTGTCGCACTCGACAAACAAATCGCCGCTGTGGTTATGTACTTTTAGCGTGCTAGTATGCTAGTTGTCTGGGTTGAAAGACCCTTGACACCACGAATACTGTGCATTTGCTGCCATCAACTTCACCCAGTTGGGGATGAAGCTTAAACTTGTACCCGAGCAAGGTCTAAGATGTTTATTCAGCTGAAGTCCATCTCTTTCCTTTTCAGGTGGCGCCAGCACGTCTGGTGCCAAGTCCAATGAGCCAAAAGGCAAGAGGCAAAAGACACTGACAAAGATGACAAAAAAAGGAGAGAAGGGAGACAAAAAGTGATAAACCCTTGGCCTAGCTCAGAACTTGACTGAGATCTGTAGTTAATAGTTTAAGGTCAACTCGACAGCCTCTGCCTGTTGTCTGTACACTAGCAAACTCAACATATAAGCATACATTAATTTAATTCAGAATTCTTTAGAAGGTTTCTTTTTTGAGCCCTTCATTGCTGCAATTGTATTTCCAAGTTTTCACTTTTCACTTTTCACTGTGTCACCCGTACACCTGTCAACAAACAGCACTTTGATTTTAATTGGCAATGAGGGACGGCACTGAGCACAGAAGTGACCTGATCACCCGAGATTCATGTGAGGAATTTTGCAGATTTGAAAGCATTTGCAGATTTGAAAGCAGACTCGAAAGCGCCGCAAACGTCTTCGTATACCGTGGTGCTTGAAAGTGTTTCATGATCGTGATCCCAATGATCTATATCTCAGAAAATGGCTGTATTTGTGATCACTTGTAAAAGAATTTCACGGAAACATTTAACCACAGTCAAAAAGCCCAAAAGTTTTTTCCGAAAACTAACCTTTTTATAATGAGCTAGACAGTCCCAGTGATCAGTGTAAGCTATAGCTGGCTTCCAAGAGGTCTTTTCACGAGTTACAGGATGAGGACCCCCCGCCTGGAAAAAAGATGATGAAGCAGGGGGACCTCTTCCAGTTTGGCATGCGCATCGGCACCAGCAGAGGGAGGACACACAGCTGACAGCCCAGCTGTCACCCCAGCCACCAGCCTGATATGCCAGAGCCAGCAGATTGTGGCCAGCAACGCAGCTGCAGCAAGCAAAGCAGCACAGAAAGGAAAGGCAGTGAAGGCAGCAGCGCTGCGAGCACCAGGGCCCCATTCACCTTGAATGCTCAATTAAAAGGCGGCTTACAATTGGCAACGTTGGTAGGCAAGGCAGAAGTTGCTTTGAGGGGCTGTGGCACAAGGCAAAGCCACGGGGCACGTACGGCCTGAAGGGCACAGGATGCTGGCCCGAGGAGATGGCACAGATTGTCTGCTTCAAGAATGCTGGCAAAATTTAGCCCACCATCAATCACCGTGTGCGTTTGCTTGAACGCTTGCTTCAGTGTTTGCACATGCTCCAGACATGTCCCACAGAGCACGCACTGAGCCAATAACTTCTTTCCTTTTTTCTGTTTGTTCTCTTTTTCGTAAGCAAGTAGTTGGAAGCATTCAGGACACACCGTAAAGAAATCTCAACGGTAAGGTGATATTGGCTAAACTTGTTGGAACTTATTGGATAAAAAAAAACCGTCACGGAATCTAAAAATCACGTTATCGTTTCAAGCACCCACAATTCTCCGTTCCCGTCTGTAACGCCAAATTGATACTTCATACCAATTTCGAATTAAATTTATCGTAGCGACACTAGTCGAGAAGGCAAGCGACGCTTGTGCACTTTGCTTTCGCATTCAAGCCAGATGACAAGCATTGGTTATAGATATATAAAAATTTTGAGTAAGCTCACTTCCAGTAGTTACCATTTAATAAGGTAATACACATTGTTGTGTCTTAAACTAATTTCTTGATTCCTGCAAAGGCTGTCAAAATGGAGGGGCAAATGAGGAACAATTAGTGTGAGGACAGAACCAGGGTATGCAGGCACACACACGTGCGCGCGCACACACACACACACGCACGCACACACACACACACACACACACACACACACACACACACACACACACACACACACACACACACACACACACACAAAGACACACACACACACACACACACACACACACAAAGACAGACACACACAAACACACAACTCACAAACACGATCACACACACACACACACGCACACACGCTACACACACACACTACACACACTCACACACACCAACAAACACACACGCACACACACAGAGCTGTTCAAGATGTGAGTGCACATAAGCATTTAACAGTACCTCGCAACTGGCACAGGGCGGAATGCAAGGGGTCAAGGAGCTGGAGGTTCTGAAGGGGACGTTGGGCAAGCAAACCATTGCAAGCAAATATGTGCTGCAAGGCACCATTGGAGCTGGGAACTTTGGGAAGGTAGGTAGCGCAAATCTATGACAAGGAGTCGATTCTTGCCTTGATCGTACGCCAGGTAGACGTGATTGTGAGCCAGAAACTCCTAAGCAGCATTACCCTAAACACTGAAATATAACAGAATCTCAAAAGGCACATGTCCTGTTCCGCACGTGATTGCTTGCAGTAATTTTAGCTGACTTTTAATTGCAGTCAGTTTCGGTGTTTGTGCATTGTGCAAGCCCTCTCAATCATGAGCATTTGCGTTTATACTTTCACCCCTGGCAAGTGCCCTTCCAAGTGCAAGCAAGTGACCGTTTGTGCGCTCCGTTCAGGCTGTGCTGGCTAGCCGTGCAAACAATCCTGATGAAAAGGTAGTGATAAAGCAGATTCAAATTCTGGAGGATGCACTCAGAGAGGACGCTCTTCGAGAGGCTACGATGCTCTCCCAGTTTGATCATGTGGTGAGAGGGCAAGGAAGCCAGGCTTGCACCACAAGACGGACAGTCCGCTGCTATTGTTTTGTACTTGAGGATAGTGCCTGTTGCTTGTAACTTGCAGCCGTCCATGCTGTGCATTGCATGATCGTGAGTGTGTGTGTGTGTGCTTGTGTGTGCGTGTGTTTGCTTCACGTCTTCTGCCCAACCAGCTGTTACGATTTCCCTTCACCTGCCCACCTACTTACCCATGCAGAACATCATCCATTACTACGAGTCTGTTTTAGAGGTAAGCGTTTTGTACAGTGCCATTCCATCTCCCGCCCTTAAGCTAATTATAGTAATGAACACCATGATCAGTGATGGATGAGCATATGTATGTAGCATCCCCGCTTGCAGGGCACAACCGTTCTTTTTGCCTGAGGTGTGTCTAGCGAAGAAGGTGCCATTGACCTAGCATGTCATACTGTCCTAGCCGACTGGACAAACGCACACGCTTTCTGGCCACCCAGGATGATTGCCTACACATCATGATGGAATATGCCTCAGAGGGGGACCTGGCTGACCTCATAGCTAAAAGAGCTGAGGAGAAGAAGGGCTTCACGGAGGATGAGATCATGTTCTGGTGTGGAAGGGCACAAGCATATTTTAAAGCACACATGGTGTACACATTCACGTTGCATGCTGCACACATACACTCAATGACAGATCAGAATGCTTATTTCCTATAAAAAGGAGGTGACGACTGTTTTTCCTCTAGTTTGCACGAAACTGAAAGGGAGTTGGGGAAACCACTTTGACCAAACTCAACTCACAAGCAACATTCGTATATGAAAGTTGCCACAGGTCCTGTTATCGATTGTACACCCGAAGCGCTTCTTCATTCCTTGTGTGTCTGTGCCAGTCATTGATAGCTGTCCTTGCACTTTCCACCGTGCAGCTTTGGCCCATCCTGTCACACTGATGCTTGAATACACAATGTGCAGGTTCGTACAGATCGTCCTGGCGTTGTACCACGTCCACAGCAAAAACATCTTGCACAGAGACCTGAAAAGCCAGAACGTGTTCATCTCTGAAGGCGAGTGCACACAGCATCTTTCTGATCCCTGTACGGTCTTCCTCTATCAACCTTATGACAATCTTTCCCTCAACCCCAACAAGCATGCTGGCAGTCATTCGCGGAGCGTGCTCAACTGTCTTGTCAGCCTTTGAATTCCACCTGTCATAGTCTGTGCACAAACACTGTTTCTTCTAAACAAACCTTCTTCCTCTTCCCTAACTGCTCTGTTCCCTCTAGACGAACGCCCTTCCTCCCTCCCTCTCTAAATGCTCTCACTGCTCTCACTCTGCCCTTTCTGCCCTTTTGCACTGTGCAGGGAACATTGTAAAACTGGGGTGAGTCTGAGCCTGTTTGAGTTCCACCATCATGAGCTTACACCACCAGCTGTGTGTATGTGTATGGGTGTGTGTGTTTGTAAAAGTGTGTGTTTTGGACGTAGAGGTGTGTGTGCTATGTCAAATGTGGAAGTGGCAGTTCGTGATCCGTCCTTTCAAGCCAAAAAAAGCAAGCACCAACAACGCAAGCCCCCCCTCCCTAACATCAACTCAAAAGTCCTTGCACCCATATCCCTACGCAGTGATTTTGGCATTGCTCGCGTGCTCAACAGTGACACAGAGATGGCCCGCACGGTAATCGGTACCCCTTACTACCTCAGCCCAGAGCTGTGTGAGGATCGGCCCTATAACCGCAAGTCAGACGTGTGGGCCCTTGGGTGTGTGCTGTACGAGCTGTGCACACTGAAGCGCGCGTTTGACGGGCAGAGCCTGCCTGCACTGGTACGCGTGTGTGTGTGCGTGTGTGTGTGTATGGATTAGACGTACGTGGTAGTGTCTGTTTTTAACGTGAAAGGGGCAAAAACATGCTTGCACGTGTGAGACAGGGCGGTCCATTATTACTCTAATTTGTGCAGGTCGTGAAAATCCTTAAGGGCCGATACCCTCCTGTGCCCACCAAGTACTCAAGCCCTCTCCGCAACATCGTAGACAGCATGCTCAAGCAGAACCCAAAGGTGAGGAAGCCACTGCACAGGCATCCGCTACGGTGTGGATATAGTGCCTTGCAAGCTCATCTTACGTTTTTCATGCCTGAACAGTAGTTTGCTAGTTTTGTTCAGGCATGCTTGAGCTGATCATGCGCATTGTTGGCAGTTTGTTCTTGCATTCACGCTGCTTGCCAATCACGCCATGACCGAACGACATAGGAATCTTCATTGCTAAGAACTGAGCAGTCCCCACCCATATACCCATATATCAATCACGCACACAAACAGTAATATCGTCAACCTCATAAACTGACATTATAATACACCCACACCCACACATGCCAACACAAACACACACAATCATCCCCCCCCCTTTCCAACATACATAAGCAGACACACACACGCTCACACACACACACGTGCACGCAAACACACACACACTCCAGGACCGTCCGTCCATGGATGCCATCCTCCGCCTGTCTTACGTGAGGCGCCACGTGGAGCGCTACGCAAAGCACGTCATGCAGCTGTCTCCATTGCAGCAGCCTGTGCCGTTGGGCATCACGATGGCAGAGAAGGGCTACCAGCAGCAGTACCAGCAGCAGCAGCAGTACCAGCATCAGAGTGCAGCAGCAGCAGCAGCAGCAGCAGTTGAGCCCGCGCCATCACGGTAGGCATTGCAGCGTGTATCATGACAAGGGCCGACTATACTTGTGTGTGGATGCATGTGTCACCCACTATTTGCACACAGTTCACTTGGCGGGTAAGAGGCGCACACACACACTTATACACACGTACAGAGACACCCATGCTCACACTCACACTCACCCTCATCCATGCCGCAGTTCAAAGCCTGGACCCAGATCTCGAGCAGCAGCTGCCTCTCGACCACGCTTTGCAGCTGCCCCTGTTGCAGACAGCCCACCTCCTGCTCCTTGCCCTCCTGAGCCCCCTTTGCCTGTTCCTAGCCCAGTGACTGGTCCACCGCAACCCTCACCCTTACAGCCGGCAGACTCTAACAGGTACGTTGTTAGAACTGATGCGTGGGCAGTGCTTTCCCTGCCTGTGCACTTTTGTTTGTTTTAGATTCAATGAGCCGTGGCGTGGTCAGATGATTGGCTCGTCATTTTTTGACTTGTTGGAGTAGGTGAGGTCTAGGTGAATGAGCGTCAGGATTACTGAATAAGATAACGGTGAACCACAGCATGTTGCTAACCTTAAGCAAGTGCCCTGCTTGCAAATGCCTGCAGCGTCCTTTGCCTGCGCTTCCGTTCCGTGCCCATGCGCTGAGCGTCGTGCAGCTGCCCTTGCTCTGCTCGTCGTACATCAAAAATATTACTCCTCGCACGCAAACACACACACACATGCACCCACATGCTCACTTGCACCCACACTCATGATCCTGTCTTACTGTGGCAGGAGCACTTGTGACCAGGGAGATGGTGGTGATGACGATGATGACGTGCCTGAGTACGAGGGCGACGGTGAAGAGGATCTCAGTAGCTACAGCAGCGACGGCTACAGCTCGGACCTTGATGCGCCTGGATGGGCTGGCATGGAGCAGGCGCAGCAAGTATGCCGTTTGTTTTTGTTTATCTGTGTGCGTATGTGTTTGTTTATGCGTGTGTGTGTGCGTATATGTGTTTGTCTGTACTTATGCGTGTGTTTATGTGTGTATATGTGTGTGCGTCTGAGCCTGGGTAGGTGGGTTTGAGTGAATGGCGACAGACCTGACTGCGTCTGGGTGGGCTAGTGTGGAGCAGGTGCAGCAGGTTAAATGGATGTGTGTGTGTGTGTTTGTGCGTGCGTGTGTGTAGGGTTGGCCAGAACCAGAGGTACTTTTTACACCCTATTGCCAACGTTTAATTTACAACTTTTATGTTTGCATCTCCCTGGTAACAATGCCGCATGTACACAGTAGATAGGGTGTGGATCATAACTTATAAGCAAAGCTTGCATTCTAGTTTACAGGCACTAAGGCTCGACAAACCAGAAGCGCATATAAGCATGCTCACGCGTGCACGTGTGCGTGCACACACACACGCACATGCACACGCACACACACATGCACACGCACATGCACACGCACACACACATGCACACGCACATGCACACGCACACACAATTGCATTGTACGTATGCACATGCAAATGCACACGTACACCCTCAGCCACACACAGTTGTACACTCACACACCCTCAGGGCATGGGAGAGGAGGCTTACCAGGACAGCAGTGTTAGAGCAAAGGCAGGGGGGGGGAGCAACGTACACTTGGAGCTGCCGGAGGGAGTGGGGGGGCAACAAGGGGGGGGCGTGTTTCAGCGCGGTAGCCTGACCCAGGCCCCGACACCACCCAAAGCTTCCTTAGAAGCTAGACGTCAGGCAAAGCGTTTGCAGCAGCAGCAACAGCAGCAGCAGCAGCAGCAGCAGCAGCAGCAGCCTGTGTTGACAGGCACTGCATCTGCTCCGTTGCTGAAGGGCGTTGGGGGGGTGGTTGCTCCTCCCCCTTTGCCTAGGTGTGCTGTGGCGTTGGAGTATTAGACCAGGGATGTAATTGGATGTGTTAGTTGTCAAGCACATTTGCGTTCTTACCCACTAACATGCATTGTACGTACGTAATCATGCACACGCATGCACATCTATCGTACGACAGAGTACCTGTTTGGGTGCCTTGTGTATCCCTCTCTTTAAAAGGTACACATTTTTTGCATCTGTTTTGCACGCAGTGGGGCTTCCATGTATGCTCCTGGCTTCTCAGGCAGGAAGCTACCTCCCAGTGCCATGCCCCATGCAGGTGCGTGTAATGTGTAATTGAAAGAGGGTGTGTGGCTGTTGGTGTCGGTGTCAATGGCTGTGGCTATGGCTACGGCTGTAGCTGTGACTATGGCTGTAGCTGTGGCTGCGTCTCTTTCTGTGTCTGTGTCAGTCTGTGCCAGTGTCTGTGTCTGTGCCTGTGTGCTTTTTCTTGTAAGGTGTGCTTGCACCAGGCATTATCATAATAACTGTCCTAAATTGTGAAGGCATAAAGCATAAGTCCTGAACCTCTTTATCATATGCAATCCTTGCAACCCACACAGGAGGCGGTGCTGGTGGGCCAGGGCACCACGCTCGCCACCACAGTAGTAGTAACGCAGCAATGCAAGCAGGAGGGGGGGGACACACATGGATGCGCCATCAGCACAATGCGCTGAGTGAGCTAGAGGGGGCGATGGCACTGCACATACATGGCCAACAGGTATGTGTGTGTGTCTGTGTGTGTATTTGTTGTACATGAGCCTGTGCATGTGTGCATGTGTGTGTGTGTGTGAAAGTGCCTGGCAGTGGTTGTTTGTGTGAATGTACTGAAAGCCAAGGCCATTGCTTGGAAGGGATGGAGCCCCTTGAATGTTTCTCCGCCATACCTCCGCTCCTGTTTCCATCAGGCGCAATAACCTAATCAGTGAATAGAGCACGAGCGAGAAGTGGAAACTCACCCCCTCCACTTCTCTAGTTCATAATTTCACCTTCCCACTGCACTCTTCAACGTTTAGCAGCTATTCACCTTTTGGTCAGCAGAGGCAGCTTGCAGGGGCCGGAGAGCAGCCTCTTCACCAGCACCGTTGACATAATGCTTGCGTACTACCTAACTGTTCTACTATTACTTGATTGCCTGACTGCTCTACAATTACCTAATTGCACAGCCACAGCGTCTGGGCGGCAGTCCTTCTGCGCTATCCGAACGTCAGGAGCAGCAGGAGGAGGGCGAGGGGAGTCAGCTTAGCCACCACCACCACCACAACCACCATCATAACCACCACCCGTCGAGAGACAGGGGGGAATCAGAAGTCTCTGGAGAAGATGGGCATGCAGGCCGCACACAAGTAAGAGTGTTATTAGCTGCACAGACAGTGAACCTACTCTTTAGAAAGTCAGTGATCTTGTGTGCAACAAACTGAAGACTTATGTGTCTCTTGAACTTACTCTTTAGAAAGTCAGTGATCTTGTGTGCAACAAACTGAAGACTTATGTGTCTCTTGAACTTCTAGGAGTGGGCAGAGTAGGAAAAAGGCATGAGCGCTTCGGCTGCTTGGTCAGAGCCAAAGCTGCTGTACCTATTTCGATAAAGTCAGGGCTTTACAACTAAACAAAGCCCGACTCTCACACACGTCAAGCTACTGCGAAGCCCCTTGCGCATGTCCAATTCAGTAGCAAGTTTTGGTCCATGCCAAATGTGACTTTCAAGGAACAGGAACAAGTCCTTAAGTACAGGACGGATTCAATACACACAGACGAACACACCAAAAGGTTTAGCCATACGGCAGGTCCTGCCACCTGCCCTTTGTGCGGAGGATCAGACAGTGCTCCACACATACTTCTTAGGTGCAACAACCATACTCTGAAGAGAATGCACATAAACCGACGCCACCACGCGCTGTAAGCCTTTGTGGTGAAGAGATCAGCAAAGGCAAGCTGGGATCAGCAATTGTTACAATGGATGCTTGTAACAGTGAAAAGTTATCTGACCTTAACATTGAACCCCCTGATGACATTGAAAGAAGCATTCCTGACTGGGTTTTCCCAACACAACAAAACCTTCCAACTAGACACCAAAGCCGTCCGGATGGCATGTTAGTTATGCCCATTGAGGGAAGAGGCAGGCATTTGCTGAGGGAGGCCCTAGTTGGTGCATTACGGTTAGAGAATCACTTTCTCAAATCTGCACGGATTGAGCCGATTTTTTTTCTGTTGTTCGCCTATATATACTAATGAATATTAACGTTGAGACCGGGTGGATAATATGGGCGTGTGAGCCAGGAAAATGCGGTTTTGGTTTACACCCCCCCCCTGTTACACACCCCTTTTAACTCTTCCTGGTGTTATATAATAATAAATAAATATTAATGAAGATACTTGGTTTAAAAGATGGGCCTGTCATCCGAATCAGCCACTAAAAAATTGGGTTTGGGGATTTTTGGGAAGATTGGGCTGATCGCCCAAAAAGTGGACACACTCGCTTGCCAACGAGTGTCTTCCACACCGGGAAAGAGGTCATGACCCACCCTTAGTTATGCCCATTGAGGGAAGAGGCAGGCATTTGGATCCCAAACAGATCCCCCCAAAGGACGAAGACATACATCTTGTAGATTCAAATTCTGCTCAGACGTAATCCCGCGACAGACATTAGAAAAAGCGCACAACCAGCATCAACCCCTTGTCCAGCGTCTACGAACAAGGAGCCTCCGAGGCATCTCTCGAAACAACCAAGTCACACTTCATGTTATACTTCTTGGAGTCGGGGGCACAATCTACAATCAGTACACCATAACTCCTCTACTAAACTAAGGCGTCCCCACGCACAAAGTGCACCAACTAGCTACTTAACTGCACTGCCATGCAACAATAAGCTTGAACAAAATTACAAAAACAAGACACAAATTACACCTTAACAACAACAGTGATAATGGGGGATCTGATGGGGGATACGGTAGAGCGGCTGGCTTTAGGAGGGCTAGGCGCAGGCCGGATCGCATGGCTGACAAACCGCCGGATCCTCATTAGTCTCTGTTGTCTCTCTTTTATTGTTTTTTGGTGGGGCTCTGGCTAGTGTGAGCACTAGTTGAGAGTTTTTCCTTAATGCACGCTGGTGACTTCCAGCGTAGACTTTAACTTTTTATCCTTTTGCAAGCCAGTAGATGTTGTAGACGGAATTTCCCTCAGGGCCAGCTGTTTTGATGGAGGTATCAGCAACGTCAGAGTAAGTTGCGATTGATATTCTAGCAAGAGCGTCAGCATACTATTCATTGCCTGCAATACTTATGTGGGATTTGACTTTGTGTAAATGAATGGGCGATGGTGACTGTGGATTGCTTTGGCAATGGATTGGAGGACATCTCCCTGGATGTGGTGGCGGTGGAGGTTTGGGTGTGAGAGCTGCTTTTTAATTTGGTGCATTGAGGTTAGGCTAGTATCTCTGGCTAGATGGGAGTAGCCGTGAATGATTGCTGCTGCTACAGATGCTAGCTCTGCACGTGAGATTGTATTGATTATACCTACATTGGTATTGGTGATACCTATGTTGCTTGCACAGTTAGCACACCAAAATAGTCTCCCGCATTTTTGTCCGCTTGTTTGCTGGAAGGACCTGCCTGGTGGAAAACGGTCCATCAGCAGCAGCAGCGCTTTCAGGCCGCACCCTTGCAAAAATCAAGTGTAAACGCAGTCGGGGTAGTCACGTGTAGCCTTGATTTGGGATATTTTGTCGTTATTTGCAGCATCTCAATGCAAGACATGACAGTACACCGAGAATAAGAAAATAAGTTGCAAGCGACAACACTTTGTCTGGTGCAACACAACAATGGCCATCATGTATAACTAGCCTCCATTAAATTGAAGTATACACTGTACACTGAAGAAACATTTCAGTCTTGCTTTCAAGTGTATTGCACAGTATCTACAGCCATAATCTACAGCAGATCAAGGCAAATCCCTTGCACATGACAAACCTTCAGTACATCAGAATACTCCAGCGTGCCTAGTGCCTAGTAGGTTTCCTTTTGCCCTGATCCGGCTTGTTCCTACTAAGATTTAACATTGCTCCTCTTTTTGGCACCCACTATCCAGATTATAATGTTTGTAAGACGGCTACTCAACATTTGGCTCCTTCCTGGCCTTTGGGCGACGCATGAAACGGGCGAGCTGCGCCTCTGCATCCGTGCTGGAATGCTCCTTAGCGGCAGACTTCTCAAGTGCTCCCTGTCTGCTGCTCCCCTCCTCCTCCCCACCCACATCAGCGTGCCCGCTTTTACTGCCTGCCAAATAGCTGTCATCTCCCTGTGCACTTCTGCTGCCGGCCATGCCATTTTCTGTGTCTACCTCCCGTGCCTGCTCCTCTGCCGCTGCTGAGCTGCTAGTCGAGGGATGCTCTTGTGTACATGGGGCAGGTGCAGGAGTGCTTGGGAGGTGAGACTCATCCGCTGCTGCTGACCCTTGCAAATATTTTGTCTTGTTGTCGCCCTTTCTGCTGCCGCTGCTGTTGCCACTGCTGCTGTTCCTGCTATTGGTAACGCTGTTGCCACTGCTGCCGTTGCTGCTGCTGCTGCTGCTGCTGCTGCTGCTGTTGCGTGAAGGTGAGGCCAAAAGAGGGGCTGTGTAATTTGTTGAGGCCACATACATCTCTGCGTCATAGTAGCCCAATGAGCTCAGATTCCCCTCCTGCCACGCTTGCTGATCTTCGCCTCCAGTAGCAGGCCTGCTGCTGCTCCTGCTTCCCGCCATATGACAGTCGTAAAGCACAGGTTATACATCTGTGGAGCTTTACGTCTTGTGCCAGTTGGAGAAGCAAGGGTATACTGTACACTCAATGAAGCTTTGCTCATTGTGAGTGTGGCGTGTGCGTGTGCACACGTGTCTGTGTGTGCACCCACACGTAAGGTGTTACAATCAGGAGTGCTTTTTGGGGACCTGGGTTTGGCCGATTATAATACGCCTTTTATTTTAATGCTGTGGCCGTGCAATCAATGATGTTTGCTTGCTGTAACTCACAATCTGCAATTGTTAATGCTGGTATGATGATTGCATGTCTGATGTGACTTGCTGCAGCTGCAATTATACAATTCCTGTGTTCCAATTTTAGCACTTTGCATTTGAAGCTGAGAGAAAGGTTAAATCAATGGCAGGTTTAGCAGGCTTGATCTGCAAGGGTCTGCAAATTCGGCAACATCTAGTGCCTCAACTGCAGCAGTAGGAGCTGGTGTGTTTTATCTGCTTTTCAGCTTCAACGTTTGGCGTCGGCATTTGGCATGAATCAAAAATGGACACACATTCACATACACACCTGGTTTGCTCGCCTTGCACGCTGGCAGAGCTGTGAGAGTGCTGTGCTAAACGAAGTCTCTCACTACTGCTGCTGCCGTTGCTGCCTTTGCCATGGCTACTGCTCAAACAGTCATCTTCTGGAACTCTGGCGAGGTTGTGTGCCTGAGTGTCCTCCTCTTGCTCAGAATGCAAAGGCACCTGCCAAGGAGGCACGGCCGCACCAAACACGCCATCAGGCAAAGTGCCAGGTGGCAAGGGCTGCTTGCGCACAATTCTCCGGCCTCCAACATGCCTCTCCTGAGTAGACTGTTGCCGCTGCTGCTGCTGCTGCTGCTGCTGTGTCACTTCCGAAGGCCTGTCTGATCTTAAGCTGGGGGAGGCGTGCTGAGGCGTGCTGCTACTCCTGCCTGCTGCTGGTTTCGCCTGCTGGGGGAGGCGTGTTGCAGCTTGGAAAGGGGTGGATTTTGAGGGGCGGCCGGCTTGCGCATTGCTGTTCCGTCTCTCAACCCACATGCTGGCCACATCCTCGTCACTTGCAAACTGGTCAGCGAGACGTTTTCGTCGGCGAGCAGCACGATCCTGTGTGCCAGGTAGTTTTGCAACAGTTTCGTTGGTTGTTGATAGCTGGATACCTGTATAGCCACCTGCTACACAAATACAACTAACAGCAAGTGGCCCAAACACTTGTCACATGTTCGTAATGACATGCATCCAAATAACCCCAACGAAGGAAGCAAGGGGCCCCCCCCCTCACCTCCATGGACTCGTTATCCAACCGCTCCTCCTGATCCTGTTTGTCCCTGTCCTTTTGTGCATTGCTCCTGCTCTGGTGCCCCACCGCCAAGCCCTCGCCATCCTCCTTTTTGTTCAGGAACCAGTTGTTGCCAATCTCCTCCTCCCTAGCCTCTTCCTCGTTCAGGCTGCGCCTCAATCTAGGGTTACCTGCAAAAAAGAGCAGCGTCAGTACGCAAAACTGTAAGCGCACCACCATACAGTTCCTCAATCAATCTAAACTACCAAACAGTCCTCCTAGTAATCAAGGCAAGCCACTTACCCTGCACGCCGCCTGTGAATAAACGAGCGCCACCCGTACCTGCAGTGCTATTTGCCTCACGCACGCGTCGTGTCATCTCCTCTAGCTGTGCACGGGAGGCGGATGGGCCCCTGTCATTGTGCGCCTTGGACTTGGCATCCCACAAGTCGGTGACCAGCCCAACCTGGGACATATAATGCGGTCAAAAGCAACATCACTTTTCAAGGTTTTGGCACCTCATGTGAGAGCTGTGATTTGTGTACTGTTGGCATGACAGCAGCCCATGGCAAGTGCCTCGCTTAGATCTGTTTCTTTTATTGTGGTTCATGCAACATCATTTAGATCATGTACATAACTTTTGAGTGGTCTGGAAAAGTTCATCTTTGGAGTGCCTTGTAGTGTTGTGCAAAAAATGCTGAAAGCTGCAGGGGTGCACACCTTGGAGGCAGCCATGAATTGTAGCCACTCTTTACGGATCGCTCCCTCTAGCTCCATTGGGTTCTCTTGGGAGCTGCCCACCACCTGCGCCACACGTAGTCAACATGTACGCACACTTATCCTTGTGTGTATGTATGTATGTGTGTGTCAGTGTGCATGCTTTAAATCAGTATATTATAATACACATACAGACATAAATGAAGGCGTTTTTGTAAGGCCATCAAAGATACGTACACCATCAACACTGTTTGGTGAGTTGCTTGGGTGGGGAGCGTATCCATCACAGAGCGGGTAGGTTGTGCAATCCTCCCGTTGCCAAAAGTGCTCCACAGTTTTTGTTCCCAGTCCTGCATTACCTTGGCCACCAGGTCACTAGGGTCCACGTCACTCTCCTTTATTCCAGGCAGCTCCAGCTGGACAGCATCAAAGGCCAGGGCTGCTTGAAACCGCTGCAAACGAACCAGCAGTAACGAAAGGAGAGGTGTGTTCAGCTCTAAACCCTAAGCCAGATAGTAATAGCTGTATTGCTGCCTTGTCAAAGCCAACTAGCACCCTGCTTTCGTACCATATTTCTATCCCTCCCTCCCTCCCTCCCTCCCTCCCTCTC
>Ga0307945_1001000_pt1:5000-21368 | contig 21368 bp, 26 predicted proteins | sample OrgLakmetagen228_FD_201818 | JGI IMG/M metagenome (GOLD analysis project Ga0307945, IMG submission 201818) | Saline water microbial communities from Organic Lake, Antarctica - #228 | ecosystem: Environmental > Aquatic > Non-marine Saline and Alkaline > Saline | place: Antarctica...
GGGCTGTATGACCCCGAGGACTGACTGTTTGACTTAAAAAAGCTTGGCTCTGGGAGAGACGTTGCGCACACATGTAGGGTCGTCCAGAACCGTATATATGCACCGTATATGACCGTATATTTGGTGATTTCCCTGCCACAGACACCGTTTAGGTGTGCACCGTATACTTATGTTTCTGGCCAACCTTAGACACTACCGTAGGTTCACGATCACTTCAAAAATTAATTAAATTTTCGATTTTAGTTCGTGAGGTGGTCTGGGGATTATTTTTCGAGTTCGAATCCAGTTCAAGCAGGCCCTGTCAATAATTAAATTGTGAATTCGAGAGACCCCCACTGTTGGCTGCTGCTGCTGCTGCTGCTGCTGCTGTGCAGGCTGATGGGCAGACTGCCCATTGGCTGCATGGGGAGAACCACTGCTGAGTGCTTGCATGTGTGAGGGAATCCCTCAATCAAAGAAGCAACCCTCTTACCCACTTGTCATCTTCACTAACTGTGTGTGTATGCCCCAAGGGAAGGGCCTGGAGGGCCTGTGAGAGGAGGAGGCTTGTTCTTGGAGCAGCATGCATGGACGCCCCACGGGCCTCTTCGGCCGCGCCCCTTGCCTTTGCCTATGCCTCTGCCAGCTCCCTGAGCTGCCTCTCCCTCTGTAGCTTCTCATGTCCCTCTGCTGAGCGGCCAGCCACTCAGCTGGGGACAGGGGCTCCAAAAACGGGTCAGGGGTTCACAAACAGGGCACGCTGGGAGCTAATCCTTAAAACCTCCCTGAAAACACTTAAAATAATTAATTTATCACTTCGAATTCAGTTCGGAGAGGGCCTTGAGAATTATTAAAAATTTCGGTTTTTTGCCAAATAATTATTTAATTTCCGAAGTGATCGTGAACCTACGGTATGTCATGTAACTGGAAACTACAGAAGGAGTTGCTTCTTCCGTTGCGTCCTTTCCCCCCAATACAGAACAGCGCGCTCCTTGCTTGCTCATGCATGAAATCAGTGTTGTGCACCTGACGCTTGACGGCGTCAATGGTAAATGACGCTGACGGTGTAATTTATGTCAAATTGACAGTGAAAATAGTAAATTACGCCGTCAATCGTCAGAGTTTAGTGAACGCCGTTATTTACGATCGTTATTTACCTTGCCATTTTTGAATGACGCCGTATGTGCACAACACTGATGCTAATGGAATGCAAACACACCTTTGAAGAGCCCGTGACCACCAAGAACGCATCTCCGCTGGGGCTCCAGCTGACCGACAACACTGGATGGCCTTCTTGGGGCTCGATTTCTCTGCACAGGGCGTCCAACACAGCTCGTGAGTTGTCATCAAAACGCAAATGCGATCTTGTACTGTAGGAGGAGGGGGTATTCAGAACAGCGATAATGCGCGACAGGCAGCGATAATGCGCGACAGGCAGCGACAGGCAGCGACAGGCAGCGATGATGCGCGACAGGCAGCAATGGCCGCCACACGGCTCTCCATGTCAGTGCAAAGCGTGGAACAGTTGAGACTGGTCATGTGTGAATATTGCTAGAAAGTTGGAGCACAGAAATGAATCTGAGTGACACACACGTGACCTCTGTAGGCTTGTCCCCTCTGAGTGTAGCTGCAGCACGGTAAGCAGTAACGTGAGAGTGTGTGTGTTTGTGTGTGTGTGTGTGTGTTTGTCATGTGCTAGTTTGCTGGACTTAGGCAGCAACGCCAGTGTGGCACACACATGATCTCCGTGGGCTTGTCCCCTCTGAGTGTAGGCTGCAGCACGGTAAGCGGTAACGTGTGTGTGTATGTGTGTGTGTGTTTGTGTGTGTGCTATTTCACACTACTGTGGTGGGGGAGTTTTACAGTACAAGGTACGGAAATGGCTCCTTTCTCTTGATTGATGTGGGGATGGTTTTCACTGTCTGCATAGTTTTTTCTTCTGTTTTACTGGGCTCAGGCAACAAAGCCTGGTGGCCCTCTGAGGTCATAAAGTCATAAATTGGATACAAGGTCGCCTAAGAACATATTGCGGCAACCAAGCAGAGCGTAGCACAGAGTTCAACCTGCCTAGTAGCATGCGACCAACATAGCAATCCGCCTATATCACTTCCAGCCCTTTATGACCGCTGCCACCCACCTAAAGGCCTTCATGTCACTCTTCATACCGTTGAAGTCATATATACGGATGGTGTAATCTAAAGAGCCTGCAAGCAAGCAACATATTTGTGGGGTCAGCTTGGTACTCACACACTCACACACCCATACCCACATTCATATTCACACCCACACCCATACTAACACATACACACACACGCACGCACGCACGCACGCACGCACGCACGCACGCACGCACGCACGCACGCACACACACACACACACACACACGCACACACACACACACACACGAACACACACACATTGTGGACAGGTTGAGCACGCTGCCAAATGCAGTATCAAGGCAGAGGCATGAGCTTCTGCACATTTGTCAGCAATGCTCTTGAGTGTGGACCCACAGGCATGTCCTTGTGTGATTGGAACAATGGACAAGCCTTTGGCAAGGGAACCCACCCTTACAAGCCTCGTATACATGCCCAGAGCTGATCTAAACACCTATGTAGAGGTTAAGGAAACAACACACTCTAACGCACCCCCCCCTCTCCCCCCACACACATAATGACACACGTGAACTCACATGAAGACACATAACCAGGCGCATGTGCTTACCAAGGCAGACAAACATACACACTCCCTGTCGATCCCTCTCAATTCACACTCACAACGACACTCACACGCACGCACGCGTGCACATGCTAACCCTGTACATTACCTTACCTGTAAGAAGCCTGCTGCCACTATGGTCTATGTCCAGGCAAGTCACGGCTTTGTTGTGGCCACTGCCCAGGGTGACCTCGTGCGAGATGGGCAGCTGGTAGGGGTCGTCCTCCTCCTCCTCCTGCGCATAAAGCAAGTGCACAGCGCGCGCGCTTGTGTGTTTGCATGTGTGTGTGCTTGTGTGTGTTTCTGTGTTTGTGCGTGTATATGTGTGTATGTATGTGTGTACGTATGTGTGAGAGAGTACGTATGTGAGTGATTGTGTAAAAGCGTTTAAGCATCTGAAAATCCAGGTACTGTCCTTCAAACACCAGGTGTGCGTTTGGAAGTGCATGCACGTGTAAGATGATGAACGTGGATAAGTTGTGTACGATTAATGCGCATCCAATGGGCATGATGGAAACAATTTGGAGATTGAGCAATGTTGAACGTCTGATGTGAATGTGATGCTTCATACTGTCCGCACGTTTGAGTGCGTCAAGCATGTCGTCCAAAGCAAAGGATAGAGGGGCCTGGTTGCTAGATCTTTCTACCCTAAGTAGGGAGACAGGCACAGGCAACTTACATGCATGGTGAACCAGTTTTGGTATAAGTGCAGGAAGAACAATACCCACCTCTGTTGCTTCTGCTTCTCCTGCTTCGTCTTCTGCGTGTATGTGTGTGTATATGTTTGCATGTGAATATGTGTGTGTGTGTGTGTGTGCTCGTGTAGTGTGTGTGTGCGCTTGTGTGTGCTTGTGTATGTGCAAACCTGCTTTGCAGGCGCAATGGCAAACTTGCGCCATCCCGCTGCAAAGCACGAATAGAAAATAAAATGCAATGAGGCATAGGGTGCAGATCCGCACACATCAGAAAGGATGCACCAACAAGACACTCCTGTACAAACAAGGCACACCTGCACGCACACGACACACTTGCACGAACACGACACACCTGCGTCACTAGAGCGTGGGGGAGGTAGTAAAGAAGGGCCCGCAGCTGGTGAGGGAACTGCAGTTGCATACAGGTTTGCATGCGTACGTGTGTGTATGTGTGCTTGTGTATATGTGTGTGTGTGTTTATGCGCTCATGTGTGCATTTAAACTGTGTATGTATGTGTGTGTGTGCGTAAGGGTAACCCTTTAACAATCAAAGTGCACATTTATGTGTATATTTGTGCGCGTGTGTATGTGTGTGTTTGTGTGTGTGTGTTTGTGTGTTTGAGCAAATGTTTGTGGGTATGGGTGTTAGTGTGTATGTTTTCGTGTGTGTGCGTGTGTTGTGTGTTCTAAACAAATCATGGTCGGCAGCAGCAGCAGCAGCAGCAGCATTAAAAAGATCCACATGCATAAGCCAGTGCATCCTGACGTGCCTGCAACTGCAGCGCTGGTGCTTGGGGCAACCGCAGGTGCAGAAGTACCATCCATCTGGGTTGGACGGGGAGGGGGCCGAGGAGGACCAAAGGAGGGCTTGGTGTCTTTACGTTTGTGTTTGTCAAACACCTCTGTGGGCTTGGTCACCATGACTTCTTGTCCACCTGTGTGCGTTGAAAGGGGTTGGGATGCGTGGAGTTGGGTCACATTGTTGACACTGGGCGGGCTTGGCCACCATGACTTCTTGTCCTCCTGTGTGCGTTGAGAGGCGTTGATACACGTGGAGTTGGGTCAAGTTGTTGACGCTTCTGCGGGCTTGACACTTCTGCGTGGAGTTGAGTTACGCTGTTGACACCTCTGCAGGCTTGGCCACCGGACAAGAAGCACACAGGTGGCTTCTTGTCCACCTGTGTGTTCAAAATTAAATACTGCGCAGGCAGTGAAAAAGCAGTCCATATGCATCGACTAAGGAACAGGAGAGCCACTCTTGCACCAAATTCCGTAAACCTCCTCCCATCACAAAATAGAAGAAAAAAATACTTTAATATTTAATGGGGATCAGGTGCTGCTTGCATGCAACGTAAAACGGAATGGCTATGCGCCACGTGACAAAGAGAATCAACAGGATGGTGCAGCTGCACACTTGTCCCTTTGTGCTGTAGCAAGTCCAAACCAAATACAACGTGTACTTTGGGTCCAACCCTGGATATTGGGGTGGACCTGTGAGGGGGACGTAGCAGAACTCTCCTTGACCGTCAACGTGTGTTTGTGTGTGCGTGTGTTTGTGTGTGTGTGTGTGTGTGTGTGTGTGTGTGTGTGTGACACACTGTGTGTGTGTGTGTGTGTGTGTTGATTGAATGCAAGAGCGTGGAGCACGCAGATGGTTCGACGAGGCCTTTCGCAAGTCAAGCGGTTTGAGCTCATTGCTTGCGCTGCCCCCTGTTGCTTGCGGCTGCTCTCATCAGGATTTGCATGTCTTCGATGCAGACGTTTGCATAATGAAAATAAAAATGAAATAAGAGAGGATTCAAAGCAGACCGTGCAAATACTAAACACTGCCGCTTAGAGTACAACATGTAAGCAGGTTTGACTCTGCATTGCGAGTGTATGGTTGCACGCTTCCTCTGGCAACTGTGTAGAGCGTTCAGGTGCACATATCTATACACTGTTCAGTGCAGCTGCGCGCCGTTCAGTGAGGGCATTGGAATTGAAGGACATGAGGCATAAATCCAGCTGCCACACCCTTGCCAATGTCCAAAAGTGGATGCATCTGCGAACTTTGAATGGGCACAGCGGGGGCACACTCACCAAAACTCAGCGGAAATTGCGCACGCAGGTCATCATCCATTCTTATGTCAGGGTCGTCAGTCAGATCTTCACCATCTTTGTGCTCCTCCTCGTCATCTGTGTCTTCTGCTGGAACGGTGTCCACTGCGTCAACAACCACCTGATTAATTTGCAGGTCAGGAAAGGCGTGAAGAGAGCAGGAGACAGTACTTGTGTGCGACATGTGACCGCCCCCTCTCACGTAAACGCACTGCAAAGCAATGCTTGGGTTACAAACACAGCAGTTCCAAGGGCGAAGACTCTTTCTGAAGGCACAAACCCCAGGAGTTTTGAAACAGCAGAACGTGGCTCTCAGGCTTGCAAATCCACGCACCGGTGCATCTTCATCTTGCCCCTGACTGCCTTTTCCTGGCAGCCTGGTGCTTGGTGCAGCACTGCGTGAGTATGTGTGTATAGTATGTGTGTATATGTGTGTACACGTGTGTGTTTATGTGTGTGTGAATGTGTGTGTGTGCGTGTGTGTGTGCGTTTGTGTGTGTGCGTTTGTGTGTGTGCATTTGTGCGCGTGTGTATATGTGTGTGTATGCACATATTTTTGGTGTGTGTGTGTGTGTGTGTGTGTGTGTGTGTGAGCGCACGTGTGTGTGTGTATGTGTGTGTGTATGTGTGTGTGTGAGAGTGTGTCTGTGCGTGTGTGTGTCTGTGTGTGTGTGTCTGTGTGTGTGTGTGTGTGTCTGTGTGTGTGTGTGTGTGTGTGTGTGTGTGTGTGTGTGTGTGTGAGTGAGTGAGTGCGTGTGAGCGTGCGTGTGAAAATGTGTATTTCTCTATGTGCATGAAATGGTAGAGATCTTTCCAGCGTACCTTTCGTAGTGTGCAGCGTTCCTTCGTACATCTTCCTGCGCCCTGCGCTCTTTTTCCTTGAGTTCAGACTGCATGGAGAGTTTGTCATCATACAGGACGTTATGGGCCGAGCACGCAGGACAGGCTGTTAAATTTCTTTCAATGTTCTAGCAAAAAGCGTACAAGGCTAGGTCCTGCGCCTCCCCTAGCCCTGGCCATCCTCAATTCCCTCAGCTCCTCATCATCACTGCTCATCTCTCAAGCTAGGAGAGAGCTATGAGAAAGCTAGGAGAAAGCTGGGAGAAATGTCGAACTGACTAAACAATTTATAAAAAAAATCAAAATGAGTTTTTAAGCATGAAATCGAGGAAATAGGCCTCTTCTCGGGTTCCCGAGACCTCTTTGGGCATCTGCTGCTGCTGTGTTTTATCACAACCTGGGCATTTGTCACCCTCCTCTTGTTTGAGATGAGGCTGCTGGAGGGCTCCACCTTGATGGCAGACAAGGCAGATAAGGATACGACCAGCTCAGGCCTTTTGGGCATCTTTCATAACAGGTGCGTGAGTCAAAGGGTGATGAAAAAGTTCTCACCCTGTCTCTCTGCCCTTGGGCACTACAAATTGCATGTTCCCCCCTCAGCACAGCTTCCTGCGTGTGCACATAAAAGGTGAAACACCCCATGTCATTTCCTTCCTGCGCAGTCCCTTTCTGGTGGCTGTCTTATGCTTTGCTGTTTCCCAACTCATCAAGTTCACATTGAATTACTATGAGACTCGAGAGCTGCACTGGGAGCGGCTTTGGGGCTCAGGAGGTAGGTTTTTCAAACAACATAAATGAGGCTATAACTTTGTTTCAAAATGCGCGCAAGTGCCTGAGTATAGTGTGTAATTTTTGTGCCTGTGTGTGTTTGTGTGCGCGTATGTGCACATGTGTGTGTGTGTGTGTGTGTGTGTGTGTGTGTGTGTGTGTGTGCGCGCACGTGTGCATGTGCATGTTCACGTGTGTGTGAGCACATGCATGGTATCCTTGCGTACGTGTAAGCATCTACGTAGTTTGCGTATCCATGTATGCATGTGCGTGTGAATGCGTGTGCGTGCATGCTTGTACGCAAGTGTGTAGACAACCCTGAAACTGCTAACTTTTCGACTATGCTTATTGCAAATCTGTGCAGGCATGCCTAGTGCGCATAGTGCATTTGTGGTGGGCCTCACAACGGCAGTGGGCATTAAAGAAGGGACCAGCAGCAGCTTATTTGCTGTGGCCCTTGTTCTGACACTAATCGTCCAGTAAGTGGTGCTGCAATTCACAGGATGCAGAATGTGTTTACTGGCTAAAGCTGTTGATGGAAGGAAGGTTTGTCGCTCTTTGCACTTACGCAAACAAATCAAAGTCTGGGCAATGTTTTCATAATTATGTTGTGCCTATGATGCACTTTGTGTTGTGATTGCAAAAGATTTGAAGTGCACGCCTGGGCAGCAAACACACACACACACACACGTACACTGCAAGATGGGTCACGCTCAACAGGAACCAGTAATGTATTTTTTACCCAAGAAAGGAAGAGCACTGATCGTAACTCGTAACGCAGCCAGTATGACTGGGAGGGGGGCATATGCCCCCACACACATATACACATTCACACACACAAACATACTCTCATACTGGTACGCACAAATAGGTTGCTGTGGTTTATTGTGCTAGACCACCATTCACGTGTCCGTCGTCCCTACTGACAACAGATATGATGCCGTGGGCGTACGTCTACACGCGGGGCACCAAGCAGTAGCCTTGAACGCCATCATATCGGAGCTACCGCAGACGCACCCCCTGCTGCAAGCAGCGGCATCAGGCAGCAGCGGGAACACGGAGACTGGGCGCACGCTGCTTAGGGAAAAGCTTGGACACACGCCTCAGCAGGTGGGCAAGCTTCCCTTATTTCTGCAAGAGGCAAGGTAGTTCTTCCTTGAAGTAACATGTGCTTAGGGCTTAGGGGGAAGGAGGCCGTGTTGGTGCCTGCACTACAAGAACTTAGTAGGCAGAGAATAACTACTCCCCACAATTACTTAGGAAAAGGAGCCACTTTGGTACAGGTTATTGTAACATTCCTCTACCAACTTAGTTATTGCTAATGTTGGCCTTGGGACTGTTTGCCGTAGCGCCTGCTCCCGTGCCTTGCTCGTTGGAAGTTATCTGTGCGTACCTCGTTTTTACTAGTTTAGGTGCTTGCCTTGTTTAGTGTAATATGCAGTATACTTGTCAGGGAAGAAATTCAGAGGCGGTCATTTGAAATCCAAAAATGAGCATGCTTTTTGAGAGCATGCTTTTTAAATGTTCCCAGTGCATGGGCCTCATGAAGTGCACTTTTTAGGCTCAACACTGACTTAAGGCTTGGTTTAGCAGTTGAGATTGGGTGCAATTCATGGGGCCACGTGTCCAACCGGCCGCAGCGTGAACCCCACTCTTTGCTGTTAAATCTCATGACAGATCATTTGCTGCACCAAATTTAAGGTTACTGTTGTTTTAAATACCTTGCAATATAGATTGTTGCAAGAGAAACAGAGTTAATAGGACATGTGGTTGTTGAGCTAAACAAATGAACATGTCAATTCCCATGGGGAGCACCCATCTAGGGTTGAGAAATGCAAGTGCTGCATCCAGTCCTGTCAATCTATACGCAGAGCGAGTTATCTAAATTTGAGCACACCCTCTGGTAGCTTACAATGTCAATTGCAGTTTAAAGCTGTGTTGCTTCCAGCTTGATGAAGTGGCGTGTGAGTAGCTGCCCATTGAATGCAATATACCATAATATGGTAGGAACAGTTATTGACTTTTGCTTGAGTAACCCCCTTGATTGTAGGAAATTGAACTCATGTGGAGATGTTGTGGTTTTGATTTGAAGCCATTCTGGATTGGTAGTTCGAAATACCATAGATTCACGATCACTTGACCACACTTTTGTATTCTCGATTTTAGTTCGTGAGGGGGTCTGGGGATTACTTTTGAGTTTGAATCCAGTTCGGGCAGGCCCTGTCGGGAATTAGTTTGTGAAGTTCAGAGCCCCCCACTGTTGGCTGCTGCTGCTGCTGCTGCTGCTGCTGCTGCTGCTGCTGCTGCTGTGCAGGCTGATGGGCAGGGGGTTGGGAGGCCCAGAACTCTGGTTAAGATCAAGAATTTGAGTTGTTGCAATTTTGTGCTTTAATGATTACATCAAATGCCGCAATCCTGCATGCACTGTTGCAGGTCATCGCAGGCTCCTTCCTTGGCTTCTTCATAGCTGTCATGTTTCATGGCATCCTGGCTGTGTCAAGAGGTTCAGCAAATTAGTCGAGGCTTCAACAATTAATGCCTTGAGATGGGATGCAGCAAGGTTCACAAAGTTTACAAGGTTTACAGTTTACAGTGATTACACGTTCTCAATTGTGGGCTCGGCGTGCCCTTTCTTCCCTTGGTCTCTTGCCCACATGTATGCTCTTCTCAAGTCGTATTCAATTTTATTTCAATTATGTGCAAGCTTTGGTGATTTATTGATGAGAGGGGGGTTCCGCTTCATTTTCGTTTCAAACAATGGATTACCGCTTTGTATTGTCATCTGTATGACTACAGCAACGTAAATATTTTTTCATCATCGGTGTGCTTCTGGCTTTTGTTTTGTATCAATTATTTAACCGTTTTACAGGAAGTGTCGGCCCCCCAAAAATAACGGCGCCACCGGCCCTGCTTGCACGAAATGGAGGACCCGGAGAGCGGTGAGCAGACCTTAGAACCTCTCGCTCTGCGAGTGTGTAGCTGCAAATGTTCTGGTCGATGTATACACACGCACAAAGTTGTGCGTGTGCGACCGCGCACCCTGCTGACGACGTTATTTCCCCCACACAGGGGGGAGACCTCCTTCTTCTCATGTATCTATTGAAGCCGAAGAAGCCGACGAAAACGTGGGTGCTGAGCTAGCTACACCCACTGCCAGCTTGCATAGACTGGTTATGCTTGCATGTGTGGTGTTATTCAGCCCTTTGCACTGGCCAAGAAGCTCCGAAAGTCAGACTAAATTGTTGGGGAGGGTGCACTGCACATTGTCGTTCCCTGGATTTGCCTTTGAAGGTCATTGCCGCTTCTGTCATGGGATTCATGCATGTGTGCTTTGCAGGATGTTGAGCCACGACTGTGCTACAAAGAGCGCATCAAGCAGCACAAGAAGGACCTCATAAAATCAGTAAGCATGCAATAGGAGGCAAGGGCTCAGACCCGAATGCTGCTGTGTTGCTGCTTGTTTTGTGGTGCTTTTGCTACAAGCAAGCTTGTAGTAGTGGACTACATATCCACCTGGCTGACTCTACTGAATCAAGTTACGCAATAATGGTCTGTTGCAGGCTATTAAGCATGCTGACAACAACAGGCCTCTCTCTGGGGTGTCCCTCCTTGCCCGTCCCAGTCACATGGGCCACACTTTTGGGTGAGGCGTGATGTCACTTGTAATAGTAGGCCTCAATTATAGGCCTCAAAATAAAGTAGATGGCGCTGGTGCTGTGACTTCACGCAACAACGTATCCACAAGCAGACTTTTTGGTAAAAAGGCCAGTTCTGCAAGGGCTGGAAATTCCGTTTGGCAAAGGAGATGGACTGCAGTAAGACTTCCCCATCTTGATTCCTACAGAAATGCACTTCTCCCCTTTAGCCACAGACCTTATTACTTATTACGCACGCCCCTTTACAAACTGCTCTACTCCTTTCCATGTGCTTGTGCCTCCTGTTCGTTCGCTTGCGCAGGGCTGGCATAGGACTGTACATTTTAACTTATAATGCTGAAGCGGCTGGCAATCGCAATCTCTTGAACTGTGTGTTTCCTCTTTTTAATCCACAGGGAGGGCATAGGGCTTTACTTCCAGGTCCTTGAGTGGCTGATCCTTTTGTTCAGCTGCATCACCGTCCTTGCGGTAAGAGATGGACCTGAGTCTGCTGTGACGAAAGCTCTGATCAACCATCACTTTGTGACGTGACACTGGTAGCGACGTGAACATGTGTACGTAGCAAAATGGCAATGAGGTTGGAAAACAGCACTGGAAGACTGAATGGCACGAGCTCCTTTTGCCGCAACGTCCTTTCCGCACTTCTCTTTTTTTATTCGTCACACCTCGAAAACAATGTTATAGATTTGATAAGAAAGAAAGGGAATTTTCACCGAAGGGTACCCTTTTTGGGATGATGCCTTGTTATCGACACCTTTACCGTAATATTCTATTGCACGTTGGCTTTGTACACACGCTGGTCACCCTCTCACTTCCCAATTCTCAAGTAGGGTAGTGCTCACAAATTCCACACTCCTTGACTCATGCTTGCTTGCTCTCTCAACGCAGCTGCCCTTTTGGATAGTCATCAACCAGTCAGGTACGGGGGAGGGGTCTTTTGGAGTGTACGCCATCTGCCAAGCACCCCTGATGCTGACAGTAATGCAGTGAATGCAAAGCGATATCGTGGTGTTCCTTGTAGTGTTAGTCCAGGAAAACACATGTATGACAACACTGCTACATTTCATTGCAATCCCTGACACCTGATCATTGCCGGCATGGGCTCTAATGTTCACTTTCTAACATAGGCGCTGACGTTTTATCAGTGTTATACAAATGTCCTGCGTCAATTTTGGCATAGGCAATGTGTGCAATTGATAATCAAACTCAGCGTGATGCATGCTCATGCTGTGCTCAGACAACTTAAGTTCTGTGGCATATAACTGTACATGATCTCATCTTGTCATACAGTCTGCACTGGCAGGCGCCCTTCACGTCATACAGTCTTATGCGCTCAGTTGTACACAATTTTACGTCTCACAATTTTGCGTCACACATTCTAAATTGCTCACAAATGCGCTGCCTCACACAGTCTTCACGGATGAGGCAAACAAGGACAGGCCTGAATTTGGCTTCCAGGTGAAATTAGGTTTTTGTAAATGAAGCTGCATGGCATGGTGCTTGTGTATGTAACTTTGGCTTGCAGTCAATGTGGGGTAATAGCAAAATAGCGATAAGAAGACGGTTTCAGATCTCAAACCTCATGATCAGGCCACAATGGTGGTTGAATGGTTGAGAAGGTTGGCTCAATCAAGCCTGTTAGCACTGCTTTTTGGGAAAAAATGACCATAAAAAAAATGTGGGCGCACCTTCCGTCTTACACGCACGCATATCTCGGCCGACGTTTAACGCCATCGATTTCAAGGTTATTGCATTGTCTGAAAACACTTAGAGAGGTGTGTGGTACAAAGGACACAAGTCTTTCAGAGCTAGCGTGTCCATCATACCCAAATATAAGGTGTTCACGAATCTCTTGGTACGAAGGTCCTTTCAAAGGACGTCCAGGTTTCTGGTGATGATGATCGAAGCCTATTTCTATCTGTATCTAAGGTGTAGCCTCAACACCCAAGCACAAACTTGTCCACGTGTACTTCGTGTGGATATTGTTGTGTTATATAGTTGTATGCCGTCCAAGTGTGTATAGAGGACACTCATACATGTGCAAGCACACACGATGTGTCCACACAGGTGTTTGATGAGGGCCCAAGTCTCATGGGCACCACGTTTGCTGCCATCATAGATAACAAGCTCGACCCAAACGGCACCCTGACACACATGCTCACCAAGCTGGGCTCCACGTGGCACGGACCACAAACAAAGAATGACTTCCTTCTGTGTGAGTATGTGCATTAGTGTGTATGTGTGTGTGTGCGTGTGCACGCTCACTCGTGCGTGCATGCGTGTGTATTTGTGTTCTTAGAGACGTGCGTGTGTGCATGTAATGCAGCTTGCGTTGTGTGTGAGCTTGTGAGTGTGCTCGCACAAACACTGGACGCTTCTGGCTGCCCGTACTGCCCATGCCTGAGGAGATACAAAGAATGGATGCTTGCAGTTTGCTTGTTGCAAAAGTCTCATAAATAGGATGAGCCAGAACCGTATATATGTATACACCGTATATGACCATATATTTGGTTATTTCCCTGCCAGAAAGACCGTTTATTCACTGTATGTAGATGGTTCTGGCCAACCCTTCTCATAAACGATTTCTGCGTGATAAGTACAGGCTTGCAATGCACACTGACCATAGCAACTGCTGTGTGCACGCGTATGTATGTGTAGGCCAGTATGAGTGTATGCATGTGTGGTTTGTTGTGGCATTTTGCTACAAAAAGATTGCAGCGCAAGCGAATGGGCAGGCAAATGCAGTTATTTTAGCATGAACAACCGTCCTTTTTCGCCCCACCCTTCACACACACACACATGCACACACACATGCACACACACACACACACACACATACACACACACACACACACGGGATACAAACTTTGTGCAGGGATCTCGCTGCTTGACGTCGTAGGCGTGGTGCTCATGATCATCCTGGTCACCTACTTCACGTGGAAGGTGCGTATACACCTTGTGCCCTGTACATGTTGTGCCTTCCGTGTGCTGTGTCACCGTTTGTGCACCGTTCAAGTGCTACAGCAACTTTGTGAGTGCGTTGTACCATTTATAGGGCTGGCCATAACCATATATGCACGGTGTATGTACGGTAATTTTGGCAGGGAAATCACCAAATATACGGTCATAAACGGTACATATACACGGGTCTTGCCAACCCTAACCATTTATGCTGTGTCACTGCTGTTGGTGTTGCAGCAGGAGCTCCTATGTGTGCTGTTGTATGCTGTTGGTGTCGGTGTCGGAGCAAGCTCCCATATACGCTGTGTCACTGCTGTTTACGTTCTCCCATTTACGCTGTGTCACTCCCATTTATGCTGTGTCACTCCCATATATGCTGTGTCACTGCTGTTAGCGTTCTCCCATTTACGCTGTGTCACTCCCATTTACGCTGTGTCACTCCCATTTACGCTGTGTCACTGCTATTAGCGTTCTCCCAACTCTTGCTCTCTCGAACAAGCGATTCTGGCCATCTTGTCCCTGTTCATACTGGCCCCCCTTTGTTATGAAAAAGATCCCACGCACACGCACTACATGGCAGGCCGATTTGTTTGAGGCCGAGGTGGACGAGGACTCCAATGACGCTACTGACTATGCTGTCATCGTGACAGGTCTCCCCTACGATGCTGGAGTGCACGAGGTGAGTCAGCTTACCCTCAATATGTTGTTGTAACAACTGGCCTTGCAATGCTGGAGTGCACGAGAAAATCAGCGTCGCTACGAGCCTTCTTTATGGTGCTGGGACATGTAGGGTTGAGTCATTTGGCTGTGTCTCATTGTTGCTGTGTGTGACGTATGCGTGTATGTAGGTGTTTGGGTGTGCTGTTTGCAGGCATCCATGTTAGTTACTTTGTGTGTGTTTTGTGAATGTGTTTGGATGTGCCGCTTGCAGACATCCATATTAGTTGCTGTGTGTGTGTGTGTGTGTGTGTGTGTGCGTGCGTGTGTGTGTGCTCTTTGTGCAGGTATCCATGCGTCAATGCCTTTGAATGCTTGAGAATCGTACCTCTCCCCCCTCTAGCTCACAATAGTGCACACACTGTGATGAAAGGCAATCACCTACCCTCCCTCATTCAACTCCAGGTGGGCCAATTCTTCTCCCGCTTTGGCGAGATCATGGATATCACCATGGTGCTGAACATGGAGAAAGCCTTGAAAGCATGTGCAGAGGCTTCAAAGCTGGATCACAAGCGCATCAATCTGGCCCATCAGCTGGAGCTTTTGCCTCCTGATTGCCACGGTAGGTTGAACCTGATGACCACGGTGGGCTTAACCTGATTGCCACAGTGAGTCCGACCTGATTGCCATGGTGGGTTAAACCTGGTGGCCTCAGTGGGTTGAAGGTGATCGCATGCTTCTCCAGAAAAGGTTGTCACATAACTTGCCAGTACTAGACCATCAGCGAACGCCTGATCTGTTTTAAACACCGCCCCCTTTGCTTCAGGCACAGCGTGCACGTGAAACTGCTGTGCTTGCCTTCAATGCCCTACCCCTGCAACCTCCGCAAGCGAAAGTGGGAGTAGAAAAGCTTGATTGGATGCACTAGAATGTTAAGCACCGCCCAAACTTCTGCTAACCGTTATCGCCCCAACGCTTGAGCAGTGGGAGAAGAAAGCTGGACTAAATGCACTGCTCGCCTCAAATGCTTGCACACTTTAGCAAACAAGTTGCAAGCGACACACCTAGGCTTCTGCCTGCCCTGATTGCCCTCTTTCACATGTAGACAAAATCCGCAAGCGCTTGGAGGACATTGAGGAGGAGCTCATCAAAGTGCTGAAGTCAATCGACACCGACATGAACAAGTAAGCACGCAGCCTATTCCAGGCACAAATACTTAATGTCTGTTCCTATTCATGCGTGTTGTTGCCTATCAGCTACTTACCAGGCACGAAGAACTGGGCTATAATCCTTTTTTAAAGGCCTGGGGCTCTAACATTTTATTGCTGGTGCAAACTTGCATACTCTGCCCTTGCCATTCGCACACTGCCATTCGCACACTGCTCCAAAGCAATGCTCACAATCAAAGGCAATTTAATTCAGCTCTTCTGAATTTACATGTTCACTTGCCTTGCGCTTTCTTCTGCGGATTGCAAGCCCTTGTGTGCCTGAGCATATGCCACACAGGGCATCCAGTGACAAAGTGCACACTACACACCCATTCACAAATGCAGAGCCCTTGTGCGCATGAGCATATGCCACACAGGGCATCCAGTGACAAAGTGCACACTACACACCCATTCACTAATGCAGAGCCCTTGTGCGCATGAGCATATGCCACACAGGGCATCCAGTGACAAAGTGCACACTACACACCCATTCACTAATGCAGAGCCCTTGTGCGCATGAGCATATGCCACACAGGGCATCCAGTGACAAAGTGCACACTACACACCCTTTCACTAATGCAGACGGATTGAACAGCGCAAGAGGAGGGAGGCTCGGCAGAGGCTGCGAGATGCAAAGAAAATGGCTGCACGACCTAAGGAAGGACAAGCGTCTGAAATGAAGGAAGTTGCGGTGAGGAAAGAGTGAGAGTGAGGAGTGTGAATTTGTGTGTTTTTGTGTACTGGAAGGGGAGTGAGGGGGGGCGTGTGTGGGAGAGTGGCAGGGGGGGG
>Ga0307945_1001003_pt1 | contig 21319 bp, 17 predicted proteins | sample OrgLakmetagen228_FD_201818 | JGI IMG/M metagenome (GOLD analysis project Ga0307945, IMG submission 201818) | Saline water microbial communities from Organic Lake, Antarctica - #228 | ecosystem: Environmental > Aquatic > Non-marine Saline and Alkaline > Saline | place: Antarctica: Organic Lake...
CATATATATACATATATACCAATCGACAGCTCTCGACGCTAGGATTCCGAATATATACACCCTCCTGCCTGATAAGAGACTATCTTTCCAGATTACTGATAGTGGCATCAAGTCTAATGCGCTCGCAAGTTACAACCTAGGCACATGCTGAAGTAAAACAGGTTCTGCCACCTGCACCATATGGACTGGTGATTGTTAAGCAACCTGGGCAAAACTGAAAACACATTAAAGAGTTAGGTATGCCAAACGATATATACCGCAAATCGATCTGTTTTGGGCTTTACAAATAGGAAATAATTAATATACATCATGTAAATTGCACCGATGAGACGCACGGGTAGTGCTTAATTTTTTCTTGGCCTCGATTGGTACTGTATATTGATTGGTATGGTAATTTGTCAAACAAATATTTTACACAATAATCTAATTTGTCAAACACGTCGTCAAACATGATGCTGCACACTAGAACCCCGAAAACTTTTCACACCGCGAGGGTGAGCCAGAGGAAGCCAGTACTGATCACACGCGTGGCCACACCCCAGAGTGCTCCTGAACAAGAGACTGAGCCTGCAAAGCAAAGAAAGGCGAGAAAGAATATAAACCACACACTCACACACTCACACACACACACACACACACGCACACGCACACGCACACGCACACGCACACGCACACGCACGCACGCACGCACGCACGCACACCCAAACACACACACACACACACACACACACACACACACACACACACACACACACACACACACACACACACACACACACACACACACGCACACGCACACGCACAGGTCTGGCTTGTTGGGAAAAAAGTATTCTTAGCAGGTATGCGTGTACGGTTTACGCTACATAGAAACTTCCTGGCTTTTACTACGTACACTCACGCAAATTTTAACATGGACTTCCAGGTGCAAGCGGAGGAGTGGGGAGGTAGGATATCTTTCTGCTCACATCGAGCACAAGCCTTGCAAAAACACACCACAACACATAGGTTAAACAAGCATTGCGCTCATGTACGCGTGAAAAGACGTTGCACGCAAGCATACGTGCGCACACTCATGTACACATCCACGCCAAGCGTTCAGAGGGTCATGCATTAAAAATTACCTGCATCATCCATACTAGCCTCAGCACACAACCACACACAAGCCGTGGACGTGCACAAGAGTAAGGTCAATTATGCAAGCACACAACATGTGAACGAGCATGCTTTGAGTTACACGAACATGCACATACACACATGCTCAGTTCATGTATGTGCACAGGCAAATCTTGGATGTGTGCGTTGAGAATGAGGTGGGTAGTGTACGCTGGGTTTGTTCAAATTCGCTTGTGTGGGAAGGGATTGTCCAGACCCTCCTTTCTTTCTCTGATTGTTGGTGTAAAATTTTACTTCTTTATGCTTGAAATGCTGCACGATAATGATGTAATCTCTTCTCCTCCCATTAGCTGCCTGTTCGCGCCCTAGCACGCGACCCAGAGGCGGTCAAGAAGCTCGAATGCTACAAGTCAGGCTTAATTGAGGTATTTAAGGGCGACGTCAGCTCATATTCCTCGTTAGCCAAAGCTTTGGGTGAGTAATGTGTTTTTGAAAGTTTTTAAAAGTCTTCTGTTTGCCATGACCAGTCGGTTCGAAAGGTGTCGCTTGCTCTTTCAGGCCATCACAAACATGAGCTCTCATGTCACTCTTTTTGTTTAGGATCAAATGTAGACCCTTGTTTCAGCTCTGACACAGGCCTCTAGAGGGGGCATGAATTCTTAGTGGGAGGAAGAAAATTAGAACCATCCAGATGCATGCTCACACTATCAGCCACAAAGGGTGCTATAGTTACAAAGTTGCAAACAGTGTGACTGAATGTCTGCAAAAAATCCTACGTCAAGCCTTGAATCTGATGACACAACACACAATTTGTACGCAGGGGATTCAAACGTACTTATTTCTGCGACAGGAGCGAATGATCCTAGAGACCCGCTCGGCCCTTTCAATGTAATTTTAGCCTTATGCATCAACGTGTGAGCACGGCAGATTGCATAACACTATGATCTAAACTGTCCATACCTGTATAGGGTGGCAAGAAAAGTATTTTCCTTGAAAGACTAAAAAAGAAGAGTGGAATTGCATTTTTCATGGTTTCCGACTGTACTGGATTATTCCTTAAAGCACAAGTATAGGTCGTGCGTTTCCTCACGCATTTGTACGTGTGTCGTGCATTCTTCTCACACTCTCGTATACTTGTACATTTTATTTTCATGCATTTGTACAAGTCGTGCATTTTTTTCCTCACACACTTGTATAGTTTTGCATGTTTTTTCGAGTGCTTGTGTGGCATCGGCTCCGTGGTGCTGCAGCATAGTAGTTACGGGGTTTCTTGGGCGTCTCCTCATCCACGTGCTCATATCACTGCAGGTCGACTTCCAGGGCAACCTGAACTTACTTGCTCTTTCAAAGCAACGGGCCCTTCAAAAGTTTGTCCTTGTCTCTTCAATCGGCGCCGATGACTTGGTGCGCAAAGTTGCAGGATTGCAACCAAGCGTTTCTTTTTTGCGTTGTGTAGTTTTTTTGTGTTGTGTAGCCATTCACTTTTGCCACTAAATAGCTATTTGTATGGCTCTCGCGCAGGTGAACTTCCTCAACTTGTTCTGGGGCATACTATTCTGGTAGGGCACTGACACATAGGTTCACAGTTAAAACCCATGATTAATATGACATAGAACAGGAGATGGTTTTTTTGGAAGGCATGTTTACTTTTTATGGTGGACCCCCCTAACCCCCCCCCAAACCCCCCACCCGGACAAAAAGGGCACCAATCTGCTCCTTTTTCAAATAGGCATCCATCTGCACACTCATCAAGACCTACAACTATAATGCCGCAGAGTTATGGGGCAAAAACTGAGATACGGACGCCCATGCACACGTGACCTACCAGGCACCCATAACTGGCTTGCACAGTCCCACATTGCTTCTATTTCTTTAGTATTCCACTGACTATCTCATGCTGGCACAATCCTGTAAGTTTGGGACTAATTGCTGCTTCATTGGTGTCACTCACCCCGCTGCCTGCACCCGAGCGCGTGTGCCTCTGACTTTCTAACATGTCCACAGACCCCCCCCCTTAACCCAATTTGCTCAAAAAAGGGTGCCAATCGACTGGGCTTGAGCCGAGGATTCCGATGATATACTTGAACTCTTCGTAAGAGTGACCCAGTAATTTTGGGGGGGGGGGTCCAAAAAACTCTGGACCCCCCCGGACCAACCCCCCTCCGATTCAACTCATATATATACCAATCAATAGCTCTTGACATCAGATTTCCAAATATATAATTTTTAACGGGATGTGTACATGCCGTCCAAAAGTTATGCTTCCTGCACCCTTCTGCATAGAACATGTTGTTATAGACTAGGTGCGTCATTTATATGTGTATGTGCATGCATGTGTGTCAATGTGTACAAGTCCGTGTCTTTGAACACTTATTCGTATGTGTATGTGTGTGTGGATGCTTGCATGTGGTTGTCCATGTGTCCACTTCTAGCGTTGTGCATCTTCCAATTGTGTTGCGTCATCGTCGTATGCGGACACGCAACACACAGGAAACGTCAAGCCGAGCGGGAGATTGAGAGGTCCGGGCTAGACTACACAATCATCCGCCCAGGTGGGTAAAAAGCAAAAGAATGGATGCAGTTAGTAGAACCAGTCACACCTACTAGGAAGAAGGAGCCCCTTTACTACCACGATGCTGATGATGGACGCGTGTGTTGTTACTGGTAACACCTACTAGGAAAAATGAACCCTTTTACTCATATGATGAGCCTGACAGTGACGCACTTTGACTTTGTTTCCATTGTTTTAGTCTGTAATGTTGTATATCGTATGCAATGACAGGTGGTTTGAAAAGCAAGCTTGAGAGCGGGGAGACCGCTGGACGGATAGTAATGAAAGGGGCAAACACTTATGGTGTACCGCCTTTGAAGGAGGCCGGCAGCATTCTTCGCCGCCAGGTTGCTGAGTTGTGCGTTGCAGCCCTGTACGAGCCAGGCGCCTCAAACAAGATCGTTGAGGTGGGCTAGTTGTAAAGAGACTAAAAAGGCGAGCTGCTTTGCATAACTTGGTACGATCGTTTGAATACGCTGAATATGCATGTGCCTGTCTATAGTAAGGAAATTTGTTTTGGCTTAGAATGCTACACTTCAATGTGTCATTGCAGGTGATCGCAAAAAAGGAGGCTCCTGAGCTATCTTTTGGTCAGCTCTTTGATGCAGTCGAGTAAGCAGGGAAAGGAGAAGAATCAGGAGTGCAATTGACGATTGGAGTTGTCAAGAGTTGTAAGATTTTTGTACATTTAAGAGTGCTATATTAACTGGCAGGTGTACTATTTTTAAGATAGTTGTATAGTTAAGACAAACTGTGCGATAACTGGCTTTAGAGTTGCAATAGCGATTTCTTTTGTACGAGTCACTTGGAGAAGACAGACTTTAGATGGCTGGTAGGTCATAATTTTGCCGAATCTGGGGCATGGAACTTTCCCTGCTCTCATCTGTTTTCTCTACTTTTTACGACCTTGTGCACGTGCACGTCACTAATAACTAATAACCTTGTGCTCATGTACGCTAGTATGTAAAGAATCGCCTGAGTGGTTTTTGATTCAACCAGGTGGTTTTCTCTCCCCCCAAAAATGGCACTTCTGATTAGCAGGCAAAGTACAACAGTCTGATCCACAATACGTGGAAACTGTCTTTGCGGGAAATATGCATTTTACAAAGTCGATGAAGGCTCAAAATGAGCATTCTTTCCAGGTGTGTCAAGGTGCGTCTTTTACCATAATTGGCAGTTTAAAGCACGACACTCATCATCCGTTGGGAAAAGTGATATTGTGAAGACATGCAGCATGACTAAGTCAAAATTAAGTTAAAATGTTTAGCTGGAGGGAGGAGCTGTGTCGAACGACTAGATAATGTCGATTAAAGAAGCAAGCGATTGAAAAACGAGTATCCCTCAGAACGGGTGCCGAAAACTGATGTCCCGCCCACAAAAATTACGGAGGATGTAATTTGCCCGGATGTTTTGGTCACTAAAAAGGAATCTTGCTACAAGCCGCAATTGCCACACAGTTGACATTATTAACTTACAACACGTCACACATTAGAATTTTTATTACTGATATTATTTAATAAAATGTCCCTCTTTGGAGGCCTGTTTGGACCTACCCCCACAAAATTTAGCTCCCTGTTTGCCAGTAGTGCCTTCAAGCAAAGTGAACAAGCTGCTGAGCAGGTGCCAGCAAGCAATGAAAAGGAAAACAAAAAGAAGAGGGCTGCTGCGCAGACGGACTCCATGAAGGAAGGAGGCAAAAAGAAGAGGAAAGCGGATGCAGCCCCTATAGATTCAGAAGCATTGTTAGAGGCCCCCCAGGCCAGGCTGCAGCCCAAAACCAAAAAGCAGGCAGCTGTGAAGGCCAAGCAAGGCGCCGCCCCTCCCAAACAAAAGCCAGCAGCGCCAGACAGCTCGGATGATGAGCAGAGCATAAGTAGTGATATTGAAGGCGGAGAAGATGGACCATCCGGCAGGCAAGAAGCAGGAGGAGAGAGGGGGGAGGGGGAGGCTACAGCGAGTGGGCGAAAGCAGGCGAGTGCAAACAATGCGTCAACACAGCCCTCCACCATCATGCAGTGTGACCTCTCCAAGCTCTAGCTGTTAGAACTGACAAAAGGCAGGCAGTGCTCCTTGATATGTACCATCACATGCCTAACCTTTTTGAGCGCTTCTTCCACATTGCAATCTGTAGCTGTCCCATTTTGTCTGAAAGAAAAAAAACAAAAAAGTGGACCCCGTCATGCATTTCTGTATGCATGCAATGTATTCGCTGTCACAGACATATAGAGTGAGCCTGGAAATGTGTGCAACAGTGGCCATAACATCTCGTAAGGGGCTCACATGCACACAAGGGAACACTCCTGCGCGCGCACACACACACACACACACACACACACACACACACACACATACAAACACACACACATATACACACACATATTCACACACATACACACACATTCACACATCTGTATCTGCAGCTAAGTCCTGAAGAGCAGGCAGAGCAGCTACAGAGAACCATCTTTGTGGGAAATGTGCCTGCCAAACTGCCGCTTAAAACGCTGAAGCTGTTCTTTTCAAAGTGAGTGGACTTCTGGAAAGGGCTCAGGAAAGTAAATATTGTTTGAGATATTTAATAAACTCATGCAATGTAATGGATTTGAGTCGGTACACAAGCACACAAACTCATACACATACGCTCACACACACACATACACACACACGCACACACACAAACACACACAAACGCGTGTACACACACATACGCACACATACACCATCAACCATAGGTATGGTGTGGTGGAGTCAGCCCGGTTACGCAGCGTGCCTGTGGACCTGAAGTCAAAGATGCCTAGAAGAGCCGCCATTATGAAGAACCAGGTCAGTTAGGTGCAGGCCTGCGCCGTAGCTGGACAAACACTGATGCTATGAAATCACATATCAAGTCATAAAACCGCACGACAAACAAACGCACAGGGTCAGAATGTGAGCACATATCACATTACCACATATGCGATGAAAACAGGCGAGCTCGACGCTCTTCAGCCTCAAATATCAGTGTATCATGCATGTAAGCGCCCCTAGCCACAGAGAGGACTCCTCGCTGCACTGCCACTTGTTTTTGATACGGTTAAACAATGAAAACGGCACCAGTGTCCGTGATTGGCGCAGTGCTGATGTGAACGGTGTAGTGCTGTGCAAACAGCGTAGTGCTAGTGCGTAATGTGCAAAGTGCATGAAGAAAACAGGGTATCGCACATCGCAAATGTGTTCACAACAGGTGATGTCTTACGTTATTAGTGACAGCTCCAATGACTCAAGCTGCTCTCCATGTTTTACTTGATGCATGGTCAATCATCGTTCATGCTCCATGCTCTTCACCCCATATACTTTAAACAGGTGAATGATTGAGATCTTCTACATCACACAATGCTTTAAAACTTCACACGCACGCACGCACACACACATATATGAATGCACATGACAGGTGGATGGGGAACGAGCGCCGGCTGTGGCATATTTGGTTTTTAAGGAGGCAGCTTCTGTGGACGCTGCCTTAGCCGCTAACATGAGCGAGGTACACATTGAGGCTTTCCTTTATGTGTGCTGGATGAGCACAAACCACACAGCCACAGTCACACAGCTGTCCACACTGTAAACATTGCCGTGGTAGCCGAGGGATGATAGCACACCAAATTTATGTGGATCGTTTTGTGCGGAGTCTTGGGGCCAGTGCCGTGCTTCCTTGTGTGAATCATATCATGTACATTCTTGGGACCAGTGCCGTGCTTCATTGTGTCCTTGCACTTTGACAGGTCTCCCGTGGTCCTCCAGCAGGCATCTATTTTTGTATGTTTAATGTGCGTCATGTTGTATTATATTGTTACTGTGTATTCATCTCAACCCAGGGTGGGGTGGTTAGGGCCTTTGGAGCCTTCCAAGTTGTTTAAACACGGGTGTCTACAAGAAATCAGGGCTTAAGAAAGAGGCTGTATTGCAGTGTGTCAGGTGCTCTTTGTGCCTGGCTGCTGATGTCAAACGCTTCAACATGTCAATCCCTTGGGTGGCAACCACCTGCATGCAGAGAGTGCTTGACAGATATGGATCCCTTAATAAGTCGATCCTAAGTCGATCCATTCCATCCACGTGCAGTTAAGCCACAAGCGCGTCGAACATGCTTGGCTATCTGCTGCACTATGCATTTTCTCAATGAGTCAATCCCCTTCCATCCACGTGCAGTTGGGCGGTAACCAAATGCGTGTGAAACGCATAGGTTTAGGTTTTTATCTGTAGCACGATGCTTCTAATGCAACAATTCCTTCCATGCTTCTAATGCGTGAATCCCTTCCATCCACATGCAGTTGGGCGGCAACCACCTGCGTGTAGACCGAGCTGCTGTGCCTGCTAAGGCGTCTTCGGCTGATCAAAGCAGCCACCAATTTGACACAGCACGCTCGTTGTTCGTGGGGAACCTCCACTTTGCCACTTTGGTAGGTGGGCAAACGCGTAAAATGCAGTTTATTACTTTTATGAAATCCAGTTTTGCACAGACAGCTATGCAGATATGCAGATACAGGCAAATCCACAAGGAGGGAAACACCTTCATAACTCCAGCAAACAGAGTCGTAGCGGTGTATTTTGTATATGTTAAGCAGTATCTTCGCATGGTGTCCAGAGTGTTTTCCTGATCCGTGTACAACCGTCCGTCCGAGGATTAAAGGTGCATGGGGTGTACGACACTTACAAAGAAGCGTGCAGAGATGAGGCTTAGAGACGTAGTGACTCGAGGGAGTTTTATGGGAATTTGTAGAAGCATTTGTACAAACTCTGCACTTTTCAAACGCGCTCATACACACTTAGCATTATCTAAAAGCAACCATTAGCAATGTTGGCATTGCACATCAGCTGCGCTGCCTTGGGACAAGGTAGCACACCTTGTATGTAAGGATGATCTTGCATTGCAAAATATAATTCATGCACAAAGAACTGATTACCGTACAAAAAGTAAATCACCGCCCCCTAATTATTGTTTTTTGGTGGGGGCGGTGACGGGGAGGTGGCTTAATACATATTTATTTCTAAAGGGGGCGGTTGTGGGGCGGGGGCGGAAACTGACGTTTTTGAACAGTGCGAGCGATGAGTGGTCAGGAAGCCTTCCGATGAGTGGTCAGGAAGCCTTCTGATGAGTGGTCAGGAATTCCCGCACTCACCTTCCCAGCATTCCCTGATCCTTCAGCCCCAGCTCCTCCTGCCCCTGCACCACCAGCCCCAGCCCCGCCTGCACCTGTTGTACCCGTCGGGAAGTTCCAGCGAGGGGGGGGCGGTTGCATGCAAAACTGTAAAACATATATCTTTAGGGGGGTGGCAGGAGGGTGTTTTTTACTTTTTTGGACGACACGTTTACTTTTTGGGGTGGACACCCCTGAGGGACCACCCACCCCCAAAACCCCCCTTCCGGTGCCCCCACCCAAACAAAAAGGGTACCAATCTGCCCCATTTCCAAATAGGCATCCATCTGCATACTCATCAAGACCTGAGACTAAAGTGTTGCAGAAATATGGGGCAAAAACTGAGATACGGACGCCCATGCACACGTGACCTACCAGGCACCCATAACTGGCTTGCACAGTCCCACATTGCTTCTATTTCTTCAGAATTCCACTGACTATCTCATGCTGGCACAATCCTGTAAGTTTGGGGTTAATTGCTGCTTCATTGGCTTGACTCACCCCGCGGCCTGCACCGAGTGCGTGTGCCTCTGACTTTTGAAAGTGTCCACAGACCCCCCCCTTTTACCCAATTTATTTAAAAAGGGTGCCAATCGACTGGGCTTGAGCTGAGGATTCCGATGATATGTTTAAAATTCTGTGGGAGTGGCCCAGAAAAAAACTGGAGACCCCCTCAAAAAACTATGACCACATCGGGGGACCCCCCCCCCCCCCCCCCTTCTGGATTCGACTCATATGTATACCATTCGATAGCTCTCGACGCCAGGGTTCCGAATATATAAGTTTTAATTAATTTGACACGTGTCGTCCAAAAGTTATGCTTCCTACACCCTCCTGGGGTTGGTTAAACATTTTGACCATAAGTACGGTACATTCCCAATACAGTGCCCACACATAAATTCATCACCTAAGTGCCCACAATACATAGTGCACAAATTAAGCATGCACATACATAGATCAAACACATAAAAATGTACACAGGACGAGGAGCTGATCCAGTTTTTCACCAGCCCGGAGGCGCTAGAAGGGAATTCAGAGCTGTCGCCTGCCGCCAACGGGTGGGGCTTTTGTCCGCACAGGCTTTGCTGTTAAAATGTCGTTCAGTCAAAGGTCCTTCGACTTTGTCTTATCACTCCCGGATATTTTTCATCAAGAATGTCATGATACCCCAAGGCCTGTATTTTGGCCTTTGTTTTGGCTCCCAGTATTGAAGGATGCAGGCGGCTGTAACTCCTTCGGGAGGGGCCGCTGTGTGCACACTTGCCAGGGGCGTTGTCGGCGTTGCAATTGTTATTGTGGCAAACAGTTAGTGTGCTGCACCCTGTGTTAAGAGCAACAATACGTTAGGTGCTACACAAAGGCGTGTGTGGATGTAGAAGAACAGGGCTTTGATACGGGAACAAAAAGATTCACTTTGTATTGCTTTTTTTGCTTTTATACATCTAGAGTTGGACACACACACACACACACACATACACACACACACAAACATACACATGCACATACATACACACTCACACACATGCACATGCACACACGCACACGCACACACAACTTGCAAATGGCATTTTGAAGAACTTGTCAAGTTATATGGCCGTGTTCACATACCATATGGCCGTGTGTACCTATCATATGGCTGTGTTTACATGCCATATCATCCACAGTCTTGGCTGATCCTGATATGCTGCATTTTTGTGGCAATAATTGCAGGGGTCAGTCTGCTTTAGAGGCGGTGCGCATCGTGAGGGACCCTGCCTCCAGCCTGGGGAAAGGCTTTGCCTTTGCGCTGTTCCGGACAAAGGTGCAGTAGATGATCGGTCTCTTGGACTCGTGCATTTTTTCAAGGCCAGGACCTTTGCGTGCGGTACACAATATTTGGATGGTCGACCTCAATCACCACACGGTAGCAGTTTGGCCAACGTTATGACTTGCATTTGCAGTTATAAGTACTGGAGCCTCTCGATCAATTGGCGCCAAATTATGCCAACTGCATTTGCAAGCTCTCTTGCTTTCTGATTTGAGGCCCTGCATCCCTTTGTGTATAAATCTAGCTGCAGGAGCATTGCCTTTTGCATGAATGACAGGCGACATCTTTCTGCATCCTCTCTCCTCGGACAGCTGCTTCCCTGGTAGCGCTCCAAAGGGTATTGCCAACATGTTGCTACATATCAATACACCACTTCCGTGTTCACATATGCATACACACATGCACAATTGAATACACACACAAACAGGTGGTTACAATACACTGCCATATATGCACAGGCAGCAGTACGAGCAGCACTGTCGTTAAACGGCCGCCTTTTGAAAAAGAGGCCCTTGCGTCTCACCCGCGTGAGCGTACAGCAACAGCAGAAGCTGCAGGTGTGTTATTTCTAGGGTTGGTCAGAACCATATATGTACGGTGTATATACGGTATTTTTACAAGGACATCACCAAACATACAGTCAAATACGGTGCATATATACGGTTCCGGCCAACCCAAGTTATTTCAAAAACGGCATTGCTCTCTCCCTCTCTCTGTTATTTGTACTTCTGGATCATACAGCACACGGCACACACATACGCTCTCACAGACACAGGCACAAACACACACTCACAAATACACACACACACTTGTACAAACACACACTCATACACATACCACTGCTCCATTTTCTTTATAGGTGCAGCGGGCAGGATCAGCAGCAGGCAACCCTCGCAGCCAGCAATTGCAAAAGGGCAGCAATGGGGGAGGGGCCCCACCCCGTAAGTCAGGTGCGGGGTGCTGCCTGGTTTTTGGAAAAGGGGAGGAAGGACATAGGGTGTAACAGAGGAAGGATATAGGGTGTAACGGAGGAAGGATATAGGATGTAACGGAGGGAGGACATAGGGTGTAGCGGAGAGGCCGACAGGATCTTAGTTTGGGAGGTGCGTCAAGTAGTTTGTGTACGTGCTTGGTGCATGGTTACAGTATAATGTTACATCGTACATGTTACATAATAAATGTTACATCATCATGCATGTTGCAACATATTGCATGTTACAATGTAATATGCATGTTACAATATATTGCGTGCTACAACAGGCGAGCTGCCTTGCTGGGAAAGGGCCCCGCTTCCCATGTCTAAATGTATATACCGTTTGTTCACGATCAATTCGTGACAACAAAATTAAATACTCATTAAATTTCCGTATTCAGTTCGTAAGGGGGTCTGGGGATTAATTTTTGAGTTCAAAGGGACTTCGGGAGGAACCTGTTGGGAATTAGTTTGTGAATTCTAAAGCCCCCCACTGCTGGCTGCTGCTGCTTGTGCAGTGATGCTGCTGCAGCCAGCCTCTCAGTTGGGGACTGAGGCTTCAAGAACAGGGCCAGGGGTTCACACTGGCACGATGGAGGCCATTTTACAAATTTATAATTGCTCCCAAAACCACTAAAAATGTTTAATTTATGAGTTCAAGGCCAGTTCGGAGAAGGCTCCTAGAAACATTTAAACTGTTTTTTGGCCAAACAACTATTTAACATCCGAATTGATCGTGGACAAACGGTACCTTGTGTACGTGCTGCTTTAATTTCCTTGTTCAAAGTGAGCTATTGCAACACTGCAGCTCCTTTTTTGTTTGTACATAACTCCTGTTTTGTTTGTACTTACATTTGCTTGCTCTTGCTTTTGCTTTTGCCTGGCCATCAGCTTGCCACCACGCTCTGATTCTGGAGAGAGAGAAAAGAGAAGTAGCTTTGCATATGAACATAGATGCTGCCCTGGTGCGGGCACTTTCTCTGATTTTGACACTTTGGTAAAGAACGCTTTGCAGTTCAACGGTCTTACTACTGCTGCCTGCCATTATGAGTTCTTATAACTCCGCAAAAAACAAAGGGGATGGAGGAAAGGACGGCGCACAACAGCCTGTCGTTGTTTGTAATTTGCTCTTTTGCAGGAGGAGTGGTAGGGAGGAAGGTGGCGACAGTGGGTGACCCTGCACTGTGGCAGGGTGTTCAAACAAAGGGCAAGGGCAAGGAAGTCCGAGGAACCAAGGCCATGAATCAGCAGAGCAAACCTGCGGTCAAGCAATCAGGTGCGGGAGCTCGTAGGTGTGATTGAGCTTTTCTATTTAAGAACTTATAATGTGCTGGCTCATGCAGGAGGATGCAGTTAGCACAACTATTGGACGCCACGTGCCAATCCGACTAAACAATATGTTTCCGGAATCCTGATATCGAGAGCTATTCGATGGGGTATATACATGCCGATTTTGAGGGGGGGGAGGGGGGGGGCTCGAAATTTTGTGTCCCCCACTTCAGGATTTTGGTGGGCGCTTTCTCAAAACTATGAATAATTTTCCAATTCCTGAGTTAAATTCCTGTCAAATGGCACACTCTGTGGAAAGTAATTAAAGGGGGAGAAATGTGTGCTGCTAGGAGTTGCTGCCTGTTTGCATGGATGTAGCTCGGCTGGGTGGAAATACAAACATGCATCATATTTTTCCCAAACTCGCAGGATGTATCCTAAGCAATATTGAAAAAGGAAGAATGTAGTTGAGGTGGGACGGAAGGGGTGCCTGAGATCACTTCTAGGCGCTTGGCTGGTGCTCAATGCATGAGAGTGTCAACACGGGCATTTGCCCATTAGCTCGCCATCAAAACACTTTTTTGCAAAAGCTGAGCATAAAGATGGAAGCAGGATAGAATATGAGCAAAAGGACACCTTGTGGGTGGGAGCGCGAAAAGGGGGATTGGGGGAGGGGGGCAGAGGGGTCCACCCCAGGGTAACACGTGGCGTCCATCAGAATTTATGTTTACCCTCCTGCTGGTTCATGGCATTGTTTTTGACAGGCTCAAGTAGCTTGAGGCCTGAAGACTTCTAGGAAGGTACCCCAGACACATATGTGCAGTCGCGTTTACCCAAATCACAGTTGTAGCGTGCCTATGATGCTTCCTAATAGCGTGCCTGCGATGCTTCCTGACCTTAAATGTAATTGCCTGTGATGCCTTCTTTCCATTGGTCTCTAGGATAATTCGTGTCCTAGGCCTATGCTTTGCTGGAAAAGCTGTGAGCCTTATAGCTTAGAATTTGGACCTTTCTCCATGAGCTTTTGTATCCGAATTGAGTAAGAACCTCATGTTAAGTAGGATGATGCTTGCTGATAGTCGAACAGTGTCCTGGTTTGAGAGAGGCACCATTTTTTTAAGCTCCTGGCAGGAGGATAAAAAAAAAGTAATGGACGTCACGTCAAATTTCTGGGCGGGAGCCCTCAAAGGACCACCCACCCCCCCTACCCCCCAAATACTGCCCCCCCTGGGACGAAAAGGGTACCAATCTGCTCCTTTTCAAATTCTGCATCCATCTGCATCAAAAGGAAATACAATAAATGTGTCTGTAAGATGCTGTGAGTCAAAAACAGATTCGGAGCATCCGTATGCATGTTTGCACTAAGACCTAAGCTGCTTGTTCCTAATTAGCAAGGTGCGCGCACGCCCTTGGACACTTTGTCCATGTGCCGCTGCTCCTTGGGGCCCATGATGAAAGGCTGCCTCTGCTCTAGCTGCTGCTGCTGCTGCTGGTGCTTGGCTGTGAAGTGAGCTTCCAAGCTGTACTTCCACACCACAGCCTTGCACCCAGCTGGGCACTCCATGAGGTGGTTATTGCAGCCTGCCCTGTCCTTCTCACATGGCTTGCTGGACATGCTTGGCTCTCTTGTGTTGTGTCCCGCTGCTTCTTGCATGCTGCTACGTGCTTCTCCCTGTTGCCTCTATTGTCACACTGCTTAAGGCAGTATGGGCACTCTAAGTCATCCATCCTAACACTGCTAACATACACAGCCCATTTGGTTAAACTTCCAGCACCCCCCATTTTAACCGATTTCCTCAAAGAGGGTGCCAATCGACAGTTCACAAGCTCAGGAGTCCATTGATATACTTGAGATTTCGTAAATTTGGCTCCAAAAATTTCTAGAGGGGGGGTCCCAAAAAGTCCAAACCCCCTCGAGGACCACCCACCCCCGACCCCCTCGGATCGGACCCATTTATATATCAATCAATAGCTCTCAATCTCAGGATTCCGAATATATAATTTTTAATGGGATTGACACGTGACGTCCAAAAGTTATGCTCACTGGGGCCTCCTGCTCCTGGACATAAAAACTAGATAAATGCAAAGAAAAAATGTTAAGACATACTGGAATCTGGACAAGGCATTTTGCGACGCCGAGAATGCAAGTCCGTTTCTTGAGCAGAGTCATGTTGCTGCATGTTTGCAATAAGCAGGGAGTTAAACTCAATATCACTGGAGTGCAATTGCATTCCGGCCACTTGCTATTGTGATGACGCGTCGCGCGGAGAGAGCAATGTCCGGGATGGAGAACAGCAAGTTTCAGAGGTACAGCAGGCCTGCACCAACTATCTTACTTATGTGCTTTGCACATACATTGAATGCGTGACAGTGGGCACATACAACAGGTAAAACACATGACCTTATGAATGCAAGTATGCAGTGAGCACACGCATAGCTCAAGCATTTGCACACGCAAGGCTAGCTGGGGTGAGCAGGGATCCAGTTCCAGGAGAGAACATACAACTCTGCTTAGGGCAGAATTGCCAGGTAGTTGAAGCACAGGCAAGGGCCACTTATGGATTTATTGGAGAGAGTAAAGAAAGTCCTTGCTCATGCACAGGGCTTTGGCTCTGTTCAAGGTCTTTGACTGGTTCCTAAAGACCGCAAGCGCAGCGCCACTATTTCCTTTTGTTCAGTAAAACGTAAAAAGGCTCTGCCGGTAGCAATAATGCATCCAGCATGGTGAAGGGAAAGACACCTCGGTACGAATTTTGTGGCGGAGTTTTACGGTACTCAGTACCAAAGTGGCTTCGTACTCCTTGCGAAATGTGGGGAGATTTTTTTTAATGCCAGCAGGAGGCAGGAAAAACTTGTTCGAAGGAAGGCACATCCTATTTTTGGGCTGCTGGACCTCCCTGCCCCCCCAAAACCCCCCTTCCGGTGCCCCCACCCGGACAAAAAGGGTACCAATCTGCTCCTTATTCAAATAGGCATTCATCTGCATACCTATCAACACTTGGAACTGAAGTGTTGCAGAGTTATGGGGCAAAAACTGTGATACGGACGCTCATGCACACGTTACCTACCAGGCACCCACAGTCCCACATTGCTTCTAATTCTTCAGAATTCCATTGACTATCTCATGCTGGCACAATCCTGTAAGTTTGGGGTTAATTGCTGCTTCATTGGCGTGACTCACCCCGCGACCTGCACCCGAGCGCGTGTGCCTCTGACTTTTGGACAAGTCCACAGACCCCCCCCTTATGGCGGTTCTCACTTCAGGTGTCCGGTGGTGGGTTGGAGTCAAAATAAAAATGAAACACCAGAAAGAGTCCAGTCAGTCAGACTAAGCGATTGAGCTTCATGGTCTCCCCTCCCTTGGGCTATGCATCTCTCACCAAATCACCCGCCTCTCGGCCGAATCGCTTAGTCTGACTGACTGGACTCTTTCTGGCTCTTTTGGTCTTTTTCTCTTTCTTCGACTCCAGCCCGCCACCGGACACCTGAAGTGAGATTCACCATAACCCAATTTGCCCAAAAAGGGTGCCAATCGATTGGGCTTGAGCTGAGGATTCCGACGATATATTTAAATTTTGTAAAAGTGGCCCAGTAATTTTTTGGAGGGGGGTGTCCAAAATTTTCTGATTCCCCCCAGACCCCCCCCCCTCCGATTGGACCCATACACATATCAATCGACTGCTCTTGTCGAAAGGATTCCGAATATCTAATTCTTAGGGTTGGACAGAACCGTATATATACACCGTATACGACTGTATATTTGGTGATTTCATTGCCAAAAATGCCGTATATACACCGTGTATATATGGTCCTGGCCGACCCTACTAATTCTTAATCAATTGAACACGTGCTGTTCAAAAGTTACACAAAATCCTGCCTCCTGCTGCCAGCATAGTTTTTATGTTTTTATCTATCAGCACACTGATCAGCACCTACTCAAAGCCCCTCACCGATGAATTCGATGCAAATTGTCCTCGTTTTGTTTAATCACTTGTTCCCTTTCCCCGCTTAAACATCTTCACAGGGGGGGCACCTGGCAGTAGCAAACGTAGCAACGGCAAGCGTCCTGCTGTGCTGGCCAAGAAGAAGAAACAGTTGGCGGCTAAGGCTCAAAAGAGAGACAAGCAATAGCACTCATGTAATATCTGCTGGCTACGTCGTGGTAGCTGTGATCGGAGACAGTGGTATCTTCTATCCTTGGTTGTTTCACTTTTCAATTTCCCCTTTTAAGTTTCCTGCCGCACTTCAGCTGAAAGTACTAGTAATCTCTTGCGTTCTGACACATCCAGTGAGAGGCGGCATTTATCCCCTTGCTAGTAAGGCTGCCAAACGCACCAATAGGCTGACAGATACATTCATTGTGTTGCCTGTGGTTACAATGGGGGATGACCTTCAGCCAGGTTGTTTGGCTGATCGGCTACTGAATGGTCTCGGCCCGCCACAAATAAATCCATAAGTTTAGAAAGAAAGGCATAAAGTCCAGTGTTCTGCTGAGAAAGGAAATTATGAACAAGTTGGTTGTTGACCTGCTGCAGCAAAAAGAGTTCTTGGGCCGCTGAGAAGCAAGTCCTCAACAAAAGGCATAACAACTTGTGTGTGTGTGTGTGTTTTCTTTGTGGGTTACTACTGGCTATCCAGGCTTTCTACAAAAGTAAGCAGGTTCACTTACCAGACCGCTTTTTAATACTCTTAAAACATCTCGATTACTGAGGAGTAAGCAGAGCCCAGCTTACCAAATTTCTTGTAAATTACGGACAGTAAGGCAGCCTGTCTGGGTTACTACTGGCTTTCCAGGCTTTCTACGAGAGTAAGCAGGTTCACTTACCAGACTGCTTTATAATACTCTTATAACATCTCGATTACTGAGTAAGCAGAGCCCAGCTTACCAAAATCCTTGTAGATTAGGGGCAGTAAGCCTTTGTGGGTTACTACTGGCTTTCCAGGCTTTCTACGAGAGTAAGCAAGACAGGTTGCCATTCCAACTACTATTTTCCTTTTAATCATTGTACACAAATGCATTACCGATCGATTACCAATGGATTACCAGATCAGTAGTCGGCCGGCTTACCAGCCGCTTACTTCCTTAGTAATTGAGCCAGTAAGCCTGGTAAATGGCCATTGGTAACGTTATCTAACATTCCGACGAAAAAGGAAAAATGTTTCCTCAGCTTACAAACCTGATGGTCTTGGCAAAATTAAAGAGCATGCACCTCGTTCTGAACATGTTGATCTTTACCAGGATGTTGGTCACATACGTGAGAACAACCTTCAAGCCACACTGCTGCCTCAACGTTCAAAGTATGCGCGCGCAAGCGGAGTCTACTGACATTGCACATAACATGTTTGGACAGATCAAGTTGAAGATACTGTGGTACAATAGTCGGCATATGCTCATTACTAGAAAAAAGGATGGCAAACCAAAACTGATTAAGTGGCCAGTTTGTTGTTGTGCGTGTTGGGGTCCAAATGCTTGGAAGTCCTCAGGTGGGCAGATACTTGGCAAATACCAACACCCCTCCTGATACACCAATAGGACTGGAGGAAACAGCCTGTTGGCCAAGTTGCCTTTGGGGATGCTGAAAGCCCTTTTGGCAGTCCCTACTGTATTAGGGACTGCCCCTAGGCAATGAGGCTGTTTTTGCCTTTGGTGTTCCAAACGGCATTGATTTGCAAATTTTAAAAGTGTCTAAGAGGTGGCGTCTGTATGATGTTCCAGAAGGGTACTACTTTTGCATATTGGAGTTATTTTGCTGGTAAGGAGGCCCCCAAGAATTTACTTATGAGCGGCAATTTGCGGCAAAATGATGCGCCGCGCAGGGATTTGTGGACGTCCTTGGATCTAGGAAAAACAAGAGAGTGGCTGTTGCCTCAGTGATTAGGGCGGTTAGTTAATGTGAAGAGTGGTTTTTCACTGCCTGTATTTTTTTCCTGGAGAAGGCAATGTATTCTGCTATTTTGCTTCAAAGACCTCGTATCTTAAGTGCTCACTACTCCAGTGTTGGGGGGATGTGGGGGCGTGGTCAAAGAGGGATGCAAGCCATTGTTTCTTTAGAGGCTACTAGGTACTTATTAGGTAGTGATTTTGTAAGAGGAAAGCACCACCCGTGAAAACAAGTTTGATATTTTGGCTTGTATGTTTGAGGTAGCAACACCTTAACGTGCGATGAGGCCCACGCACAAGCTTTGACGCAAGGCTTGTGGGGGGGTTGTGGATGTTGTCATGTAAGGGTAGCAAGATTGTGTCCTGTAAGCACGCAGCTGGTCCTTCATGGCATCTGCTTTTTGAACTCGTCAGTTTGTACGTGAGAACTCTCTCAGTGAATAGGCCATACGTGTCTCTGTGGCTTGGGAATTTGTATGTGCTGCTAGCCGGTATGTATGCAGGCCAGGTGTGGGGCACTGACTTTATTAAAGAAGACAAGGTCTTTACGAGTGATTTGCAAGTGCGATACTTGATTTTCTGAAGGGCATGCTGGGTGTTAAGAGCACCACCACGAATTGGGCTGTCTTGAGGGACTGTGGACTCGAGCCACTGCAGTTTTGTTTACTGGTTCAAGCCTGTTGTTAAGATATATAATAGCGCCATGTGCCTGTTGATAAAGTGCACTTCTTCTACGTGAGCACGAGAATTGCTATATCACAGCTACAGCATACTCAGGTCCAACAGTGAGACGCTGAGTAGGGTGCTGAAAGCAAATCTGAGCATTCACATGACTCCTCCTGCTGGACTGCAAATTGTAGGTCTTAGATGCTTTTCATCTAGGGTTGCAGCGTATCATATGTGTGAGCAGTGCAGCAGGGTACCTCTATTTTTATTCAAGGGATCACTGATGATCTCAGGCACAGATAGCAGACAGTGTGGAAAGATGTTGAAAGAAAGAAAAGAAAAGAACGCAGATAATGTAAACACTACCGGCATGGATTGGGTGGCAGAGACACACAACATCCCACCTGGAGAATAAAAATAAGAGGAGTTTTTCAGTGGTGGACAGATGGTTGGAAGGCAGAAGCCTGCACACCACCAGGAGTATTGCTCAGACTTGTAGGGATTGTGTTCAATGACTAGCCTCATCTGTATGATTTTTGTTGCGGATCTGATTGCATGTAGGCTTAATTTTTTCATGATGTGGTGTAGACCAGTACCTCCGAGGATGTAGAGCGGGTTACTTTTGTGGCTACTGTAGATGGTGCTTGTTGCTCCTAGAAGGATGGTGTGAAGGGTTTCACGGTGTCCAAGTAAACGAGGCATTAGCAGCTTACGTAGCAGCGCGTTGTAAAAGGCATACTCGAGATGTAAGATTAGGAATTGTATTCCTATATGAATCGTTACAGCTTATGTTGTTCTTGTCGGAGTTATGTTGAGGGATTGAACCCATAGGACACAAACAGTAACATATCAATACTTCTTTGCAGTGCCTTTTGGTCACAATGTGCGTGACACCAAGACATAGTATACATCTGAAACTGTCTCAATAGGTCCTGCAGAATGTTAGCCCTAGTTTAGGCTTAGGGCACACACCCTCAAGGTGGAGACAGCAGCTTGGGATCACGAAAGCTCTCCTTTGTGTGACCGTTGTGCCTGTGAGCAGATTCATGATGAAGTGCATGCCAGTTTGATGTGCAAAAAGGCAGCCAGATGTATGTGCTCTAAGGAGAAATTTTGCTTATCTGTTCAGTCAATTCTTGGGTGATTTGTCAGTAAAACAACCTTATTTGCGACAACGAGACAGTGCCTAGGTGGTTTATGATTCCCTCTGCAACACCAAAATAATCTTGTCCCCTTTGTGTCTGAGCTTATGGATTTATTGTAGACTGGCGAGGACCAGTCACAAGCCGATCAGCTGGACAGTCCGACTACTGTGGCGGTGGATCAGAGCTCATTTAGCAGCAGGGCCCGCAGCAAAAGAGTGATGAACCAGACCGTGTCTGATGTTCCAGACCCTCTCGTCGTGCATGAGCTGCTCCTTACACGAGTTTGTATATAATGTTATTTGCCTCCTCATTCTTGGTATCCTTGGTGTGACAGATCCATGTCTTTTACGTGTCCAAAACTCACAGGTTATTCCCCCTCCTTAGTTTGGATTACAAAGGCCTCCAGCCTGGCATGGCTGCTCAACCTATAGGTCCCAACAAATAATTCAATTAAAAAGATCGACAGCTGCACTAATAAATTTGTAAACTTCTGAGTTATGTTGAAAAACAAAACCTTTGATATCACCTTCAGAAATACTATCAAAAAAATGGATGAACTGGAGCTGTAAATGTTTGGTACCGATACATGAAAAAATGACGTGCTTCTCATCTTGAATACAATCCCCGTTTTCACACAAATTGCAAACACGTGCACTCCTGTCCGGACTCCTGCCATATAAACCAGTTTCACACTTCAACCCATGTCCTCGAATCCTGAACCGAGCTACGTTCCTCATGACACTTTT
>Ga0307945_1001004_pt1 | contig 21296 bp, 21 predicted proteins | sample OrgLakmetagen228_FD_201818 | JGI IMG/M metagenome (GOLD analysis project Ga0307945, IMG submission 201818) | Saline water microbial communities from Organic Lake, Antarctica - #228 | ecosystem: Environmental > Aquatic > Non-marine Saline and Alkaline > Saline | place: Antarctica: Organic Lake...
AGCACATACGCCTGTTTGCCTGGCGCTCATAATGTACTTGCAGATTGAGGATCTTAGACACAAAACAAGAGCACTGCAAACAAAAGCAACAAAGCACATACGCCTGTTTGCCTGGCGCTCATAATGTACTTGCAGATTGAGGAGCTTGAGCGTGAATTGCAGGCAGCACAGGCCGAAGCACGGCAAGCTGTGGCAGAGGCCAAGCGCCAGGCTCAGGAATCGCTGTCCAGGTGTGTTTACTCGTCACGTGATATGTTCCTGTAGGATTTAGACATTTTGAGCCCACAACGCTAATTGTGTTTTCCCAGGTATAGCACCTTTCTTTGCTCAATGTCTGTGATATCCTATTGGCAAATCTCAGCATGTTGCCAGAGTTGTTGTTCCTCCTCATTTTCCTGTTTCAACTTACCTCCCTAACTTGAATACATGTTTGTGTCCCACGTTTTTTGTGGTGACGTTTTGATGTTCCAAAGCAACGGGAGTGGTTGGGTTTCAAAATTGCAAGGGTTGAAACCCTTTTAACACACACACATATTTGTGACAGTAATAGAATGCATAGTCACATAGTAGAGGGTAAAGAAGCTAAAGGAGGTGCCCAGCTCCTACCAGCAGAACAAGAGTAAGAAGCCTCTTTATTGGACACACAGTATATATACACAGTATATACACAGACAAACACACAAACACGCACACACAAACACACAATTTGGCTTTCTCAATTCCCAGGGCAGAAAGTGAAGCAGCTAAGGGCGGTGCACAGCTCTCAGCGGCAGCACAAGAGCGAGAAGCTTCCTTGGTGGCCACTATCGTGGATCTGCAGAGTGCCATTGCTGCTGCTGAGAATGATAGTGCAAATAAGGAGGATGTGTTAAGGTGTGCGCATGTTTACACGTGCATGTTAATCAGTGTGGCCTGACAAAGCTGGACACCATCGCGAATCTGCAGAGTGCCATTGCTGCTGCAGAGGATGGCAGTGAAAACAAAAGGAAGGTGTGCTGAGATGTGTGTACGTGGATGTTGGTCGATTTGAGGGTATGCCTTTATGTTTGGTACGCTTGCAGAGACGCAGCCACTGGCAATGCAAGCTTAAAACGAACTACAGCTGGTTGTCTTAATTGTATGTATATCAGCAAGTGAGTTTAACTGTGTGCATGATCAATTGTAGACATGTCCAATTGTGCAAACGTTTGATTGTGCATAAAGCAACAACATAATAACGCGCACCCGCACGCCCGTACTACCATACTTCAGCTGTATGCTCGTTGTTATGCAGGCAGCAAGCACTTCATTTTGAGGATCATACTCACACGTGCTGGTGCGCATGTGCTCACACACCAACACGCATACGACACATGCACACACACACACTTCAACACAGGCGGCAAGCACACCGATTAGAGGAGCACATCCGACAGCTGGAGGGTGAAAAAGAGGAGTTGGCCGCAAGCACAGGCGATGCAAGTAAACCCCTCCTCCGTCAGATCCAGTCCATGGCCGCCTCTGCAGCAGCTGCACAAGAGGCAGCGGACTCTGCTGAGGCGTCGCTGCTGCAGGTGCATCTTTTTTTTTGTTCTCTCACTTTAGGCAGCAGCACTACGCAGCATCACTTTGCTTTAATCATTAGTAGAGCGTGTCAGAACCTCACATATGCACAAATGCAATATGCACCATGCACACCATGCACGACCCTGTTTTTCTCATCTGGAAATTATATGCACACATTAAATGTGTCTGGTTCTGGCCAACTCTCAGCACTGAAGTATGCTTGCAATATTCTAATATCCCTGCCGCTGATCCTATTTCCTTGGCCGTGCAGCGGTTGAGGGCTGTAGGGATTGCAGCAGCAACAATCCAGCGCCATATTTGTGATCAATTTGGAATTCCAGGTCCACTTTGCATTGCTGCACAAGTGATGATCGCAGTTGGAACCTTCCTGCTGCTGCAGCCACAATGAGGGGGGTTCCTTACTCTCTTACTCTGTCCACTCCCACCATGTAGCGATCACGGGTAGCAGAAAGTGCGGCAGCAACAGCGACAGCTGCGGAGCGAGTGGCTTCCAGCAGGGCCTCTGCTTTGGAAGCTTCCGTCGCTTCAGCAAGGGAAGCAGCCGCAACAGCTGTGGCAGGTGTGTGGAGGCTTGGCTGTGCATGTGTGAGTATGATCCATGTGTTAGATTGTGTCCTTTGAAGAGCCTCTGTTCCGTCACTTCTGCATGAGAAGCTGCTGCGGCTGATGCTGTTACACGTGCTTTCCTGCATATGCTGTGTCGTGTACATTTATTGCTGGGCACTGACTGATACTGAGTTGCAGGAGGCCAGGCACTCCTGTTGCTGCCCTCCGTCTACATGCCATTATCATAACAGCTTGAATCGTCCAGAATATGTATGTGTGTTTCACCGGTGTGAACACGGTATCTGTAGCAGGGAAATTCTATACGTACGGTCATATGCAGTGAGCGCTTACGGTTCTGGACAACCCTAAACTATGTCACTGGCTATACACAACAATGGCGTTGTGAGTGCGACAATGTCACCGGCTATACATAATAATGGCGTCGTTGAGTGCGACAATGTCACTAGCTATACACAACGATAGTGTCGTTGGGTGTGGCATTTTTGTTCACAATTTACGCCAAGCTTCCGTCAAGGTGCCTCTGCTACAAAAACAGCCTAATTCATGTCCTCCTGTTACAACAGCACTAGATCACGTCCTCCTGCTACAATATTCTAGATCACGTCTTCCTGCTACAACAGCTTAGATCAAGTGCTCCTGCTACAACAGCATTAGATCACGTCCTACTGCTACAACATACTAGATCACGTGCTCCTGCTACAACAGGACTAGATCACGTCCTCCTGCTACAACCGACTAGATCACGTGCTCCTACAACAGCACTAGATCACGTCCTCCTGCTACAACAGTACTAGATCACGTCCTCCTGCTACAACATCCTAGATCACGTGCTCCTGCTACAATCGACTAGATCACGTGCTCCTACAACAGCACTAGATCACGTCCTCCTGCTACAACAGCCTAGATCACGTGCTCCTGCTACAACAGCCTAGATCACGTCCTCTTGCTGCAACAGCACTATATCACGTCCTCCTGCTACAACAGCATTAGATCATGCCCTCCTGCTCCATCATCACGGCCACTCCTTGACTTTCACTGCTTTTGTCTCATGCACTAGACCAGTATTAGTGCACTACGTGCCTCCACAGACAGCAGTCACAACACTAGCATTGCACGGTCCTCGCTTGTACTGATATTTCAGGCTCGCTATCAAAAGAGACAGCAGGTTTGCACGGCCGCCATCATGCAGACTTCTCATTCACACTCATACATGACTGCTTTTATTTTCCATTTAAAAGCAGAGGAGGCAGATTGTAAAAGGTCAATGCACAAATCCTCACACTAGGTCACTGCTTTTTGATGCTGACTCATGAGAACAGAGGTGGCAGATCTGCAAAGCTGTTGCGCAGATTTTCATACAGTGTCATTGCTCATGCTGCCGACATTCTGAAAATGAGGTGACAGACCTGCAAGGCCAAAAATACAAAGATCCTCACTCTCTGTCACTGCTAACTTGTCAAAACAGAGGTGGCGGATCTGCAAGGCCAGCTTGAACGTGAGCGACGTGGGGCGCGTGCGCTGGCAGCAGAAAAAGGGGCAGCAGAAGAGCGACTGGCTGCAGCCCAGGTGTGTGTGGGGGGGTGGGTGGGTGTGGTGTGTGTCTTGTATATATGTGTGAATGTATGTGCATGTGTGTACTTGCATGTGTGTGTGTTATGGAGCTAAAGGTCGTTGAAGCGCTGCGTGGATGTCAATGTGCACGATCATACAATATTTGTCGTAAGGTTACAAAATAAGAAGCTTGCTCTAAGAAAAAGGACCTAACAGCTGCAGCATCCTCACGTTTAGTCTTTTGTTTTATTTCATTTTTATACCACACAGGCTCCCCCAAAACCTCTCATACTACAATGAAACGTGTCTGGCTGAAACACGTGCGCACGAAATTGACATCGAGTCTTGAAACTTGACGTGCACTGAAATTCCCGTAACCATTCAAAACATTCGTGCGTATGTTTTTGCAGGCCCGCTTAGAACGCATGCGCAGCGAGACTGATGCAATGCAGCGGGATTTAGCGGAGAAGTTGTGGGATGCAGAGCAGCGTGCCAGGTGCGTGTTGATGCTGCGTTGTCTTGCGCATTTGGCTTATTTGGCTTACCATTAGATAGGTGTCAATGATAATGCCGAGTGCCCAGCAACTTGCAGGTTGGTAGCCTCTGTTTCCCTGTGCGTTGGTGGGCTTGTGCCTATGATAATGCCGAATGCCCAGCAACTTGCAGGTTGGTAATTTCTGTTTCCCTGTGCGTTGGTGGGCTTGTGCCAATGATAATGCCGAGTGCCCAGCAACTTGCAGATTAATAATTTCTGTTTCCCTGTGCGTTGGTTGGCTTGTGCCAATGTTATTGCCGAGTGCCCAGCAACTTGCAGGTTGGTATTTTCTGTTTCCCTGTGCGTTGGTGGGCTTGTGCCAATGATAATACTGAGCAGCGTGCCAGGTTGATGTTTCTGTTTCCCTGCGCATTCGGTTGGTGTGTGCCGCAATTGCTTGCTTGCTTGCTTGCTTGGCCAACGTGCCTAAGTGCAGATTGCCCAGGGTAGCTGCTAAGTGAGTTTTTGTTGGGATGTGGACGTGCGGTGTGTGTCAGTCACATGAAGGCGCAGTCTCACGTGGACATGCAGTGTGTGTCAGTCACATGGACATGCAGTACATGCAGTATGTCAGTCACGTGGACATGCAGCGTGTGTCAGTCACATGGAGGCGCAGTGTCACGTGGACATGCAGTGTGTGTCAGTCACGTGGACATGCAGTGTGTATCAGTCACATGGAGGGGCAGTGTCACGTGGACATGCAGTGTGTGTCAGTCATGTGGAAACTCATGTAAACGTAGTGCCTTGTAGACAGAAGCAACCAGCAAGGCTCTCTGTCGTGCAAGAGGGAGAGGTGATCACACACAAACATTATAATGTGCTGAGATGGCCACAGACACACAACAGGTGCACATGCTCAGCACATACACACACACATACACACACATACACATACACACACATACACACTCAAGCACAAATCCACACACATACACACGCACAAGCACGAATACACACACTTACACACACAAGCGCAAATACATACACAAACTGCACAGGACGCTGTTGACGGAGAGGGATGACCTCATGCAGCGGGTAGAAGCTCATCAAAGCCATGGACACACGTACGTGAGCAGCATCCCTGCAGCAGCAGGACAAGAAAGCAGCACGGACGACAGGCAACAACGGGCTGCTCCTCACGCTCACCAGGGGAGGGCCCCTAACGGCATCGCTGAGCAGGTGCAGGTGGTGCTGTTTGTCTGCTCACACGTAAGCTGTGCAAAAAATTTGCTCATGTGTTTTCTTTGTACGCACGCGTTGACTTTGTGGGGATGCCAGCCTTGGTGGCTGTAGGTACGTGGTTTGTACTACTTAACACACGAGTAGCGAGTAGACGGTACACAGGTGAGGCAAGTCCACACGTAATGGCTACAACCATGGCTGACTACTACACAAACATTCCAGCCATTGCAAGCACAAACTGGCTAGCATAAAACCATGGTCACACCAGGTCACACACACACATACTCATTCTGCCTCTCCTCACACACATAGCCAACACACCACACACACACACATACTCAATCTGCCTCTCCTCACACACATAGCCAACACACCACACACACATACTCAATCTGCCTCTCCTCACACACATAGCCAACGCACCACACACACGCACACACACGCATACTCATTCTGCCTCTCTCCACACACACACACACACACACACACACACACACACACACACAGCCAACGTCACAACACACATACTCAATCTGACCCTCCTCACACACAGAGTGAACAGAGCAGCAGACCGGACGCTGGCTTTGCTGATAGAGGGGCAGGAGAGGGAACAGGAGGGGAAGCAGAGGCTGGGACGAGTGGGGCTGCAGACGACGATGAACAGAAAGACGAATTAGATACCCTGCTGCAGCTCTTCTCGGTAAGTAGGCTTGTTTGTGTGCAAACCCTTCTTGTTCGTTTATCTTGTAGGAGTACTGCTTGCTCTATGGATACTGCTGCTCTATGTATACTGCTGCTCTATGGATACTGCTTGCTCTATGTTTACTGCTGCTCTATGGATACTGCTGCTCTATGGATACTGCTTGCTCTATGGATACTGCTGCTCCATGGATACTGCTTTATTTATCTTGTAGGAATACTGCTGCCTTTACGCAATATTTTACAGGTTTGGCACATAGTGCACATATAGGCACACAGCACATACACATTATCACGTACACATACCCACAGGCACACGGCACACATACGCACGTATACATACCTACAGGCACACATAACACATACACACATACACATAAACACGTTCACATACCCACAGGCACGCATACACACGTATACATACCTACGGGCACACATAACACATAACACATACACATTATCACGTACACATACCCACAGGCACACATACACACGTATACATACCTACAGGCACACATAACACATACACCTAAACACGTACACATACCCACAGGCACACATACACACGTATACATACCTACGGGCACACATAACACATAACACATACACATAAACACGTACACATACCCACAGGCACATACACACGTATACATACCTACGGGCACACACAGCACATAACACATACACATAAACACGTACACATACCCATGAGCACACGACGCACATACACATGCACACGTACACATACCCACAGGCACACGCTGCACACACACATAAACACTTACACATACACACAGGCACACGTCGCACATACACATACACACGTACACATATCCACAGGCACACGTCGCACATACACATACGACTTCATACCCACAGGCACACATAGCACATACACATGTATACATACCCACAGGCACATGTCGCACATACACACGTAAAACCCTACTAGCACACATACACTTTTAACACGTATTCATACCCACAGGCACATGTCACACATACACACGCAAAATCCTACAGGCACACCTCGCACATAAACACGTACACATACCCACAGGCACACATCGCACATACGCACGTTTACATACCTACTAGCACACATGTTGCACATACACACATGTACATACCTACATACACACGTTTACATACACGCACACATAATTACATTTACACGTAGGTATACATAATACATACCTACATAAATGCACACCTGATGCATACACACGTAAACATACACGTACACATGCATTTACACGTGTGCCTATGTACACGACAATTCATGCGCAAGCACTGGAATGCACACATAGCATTCCTAAGCGTGTATCAGCACATCAGACTGGCCCTCTTTCTCAAAAAGAGAGTGTGGTGAATGTTAACTGCGCTGAATGTTGAGCTGGATGTGCGCATCTTGTAATCACTTAGCACGTTGCGTCTTGTCTGTGATCTCAATGTACTATCTCAATGCAATTACACGTACACGCAATACATGCTTTTACTCTAACACATACATGTGCATGCACGTGCAATGCAGGACTTTGCCACGTCTGTGGCAGCTCGTACATGCTCTCAACTACACAGACACAAGCACATGCACGTGCAATGCAGGAATCTGCCACGTCTGTGGCAGCTCAGCAGCAGAAGCAGCGGGCGGCAGGCAGTAGTATATTTGGGCTGTGGGGAGGCGGCAACGATGCAAGTCGTGATGTAGATATAGGTGTGTGTCTTTTGTGTGTGTGTGTGTGTTTGATGTTGAGTGTGCGTGTGTATATGCATGCATGTGCTCTTGTATGTGTATTTCATTTTATGTGTGCGCACTTCTCGCAGATGTAAGAGCTTCATTTCATGTGTGAGTACTTCTAGAGAAGAGCAAGGAATTAATATCAATCTGCACGGCACTTGCATCATTTAGACACACGCGGGTTCTGCTTGCAATCGGTGTTTTCCAGCTGTATCAAACTTTTCTCATTATGTTTTGTTGCTGTTCTCTGTTCGTACATCAAAGCCACTGCCACCGCTCATGCGCAGGGTTGGCCAGAACCATGTACATGCACCGTATATGACCGTATACTTAATTAAATCCCTGCAAATAATGCCGTATATACACAGGGTTGGCCAGAACCGTATATGTACACCGTATATGGCCGTATGTACAGCAATTTCCCTGCTGAAGGTACCATGTATACGTATGTATGTATGATTTTGGCCAACCCAACTCGTGCAGGGTGCAATACATAGTGTGTGTGCATCTCATTATGCACCAGCAAGTAAGTTGCAAGCAAACGTGGTGCTGCTCAGCAACATAAGCTACCAACCTGCGCAAAATGGAGTGTTTTCTATTTGCAGGTACAAATACGCACACTTTGCAGCCTACCTGGTCTTCTCGATTTGTAGGTGCAAACACGCACATTCAGCTGCTTACATGCACTCAAGTGCTGCATGCACTCAAGAGCATACATGCACTCAAGCTGCTTACTTGCACCCAAGCTGCTTACATGCACTCAAGTCCCAACCAACAGTGGAGCTGTTGCTGCTGTGACTGCTAGGCACATATGTAGGGTTGGCCAGAACCATATATCTACGGCGCATACACGCTACTTTTGGCAGGGAAATCACTAAACATTCGGTCATACACGGTGTGTAAATACACGTTTCTGGCCAACCCTAGGGTGTGTGAATACACGGTTCTGTCCAACCCTACATAATTGCCTATAGCATGCTGTCTGTTACATTGCACTTTGCTACCCACACGCAGGCAGGCTGCAACAGACGATAGACAGCAGCCTGCAGCGAGAACTTCAGAGCGCAAATACCTAACATCAGGGATGTGTCATACGGTCAATTGGGACGTTCAATACGGTAAAATATGCCGAATGACACATCCCTGCCTATAGCATACATCATACACCGCGTTTTGCTACCCACACGCAGGCAGGCTGCAACAGACCGTGAAGTAATAAGTGCCAATTACGTAATACTAAACTAACTCTATACTCACACACTCACACACTCACGCACAGGCAAGTTGCAACGGACGGTGGAGCTGCTGCAGCGGCGGATGCTGGGAGCGGAAAGGGCAAGGGATACGGCGGCCGAGCAGCTGTGCCGAGCCCTCCAGCAAGCTGATGCATTGCAGGTATAGGGCAAGGAATGACAGCTGCTATCCGCAAGACATTCCACATATGCACATATATAGGGTCGGCCAGAACTGTACATATACATCGTACATGACCGTATATTTGGTTATTTCCCTGCCAAAAGTACCGTACATACACCGTATACCGTATATATACCATATGTATGGTTCTGGCCAAACCTATACATCTTTTTTAGTGCAGGTAGGGCAGAGGATGATAGCTACAATCAAGGCTGAGGCGCATGGTGAAGCATTACTTCATGCATTGCAAGAAGGGCATGGATGGAACACATTGAGGCTGCAGCATTGATAGGGGATGTTTTAAAGGTGTTGTCAAACGGCTGATTGCGACAGGAAAAAAGCAAGGAGTCAGTTGGCCGTCAGAAGCCTCTGTGTCTTACGTAGGGTTGGCCAGAACCGTGTATATACACACCGTATATGACTGTATATTTGGTGATTTCCCTGCCAAAAGCACCATATATATACCGTATATACATGGTCCTGGCCAACCCTAGTCATGCGCTCAGCGCTCAAATGTCTGCGGACATGTGACCTGGTTCCATGGTTCTGGCCAACCCTATGTTGGTACAGTATGTTTGGCTGTGGAAGCTTCCGTTATCCAGTCAGGGACATCGTGCACTCTCTACATCCATGCACAGTGTGCAGTACTTATAAAGTCTGTATTCATGCAGTGTGTAATTACAGAGTCATGTATAGTGGCAATCGATTGGATCTGGTAACCCTACAGATGAGCAGTTCCGCATCGGGTTCATCCTCAGGCCAAGCCTGCAACCCTCCTGATTCTCATTACAAAATTATCTTTATACGTTGGTGAGGGATGAGGGAGTCTTCGGTACCCAGTACCAAAGCGGCTCCTTTCCCTTTATTTATGTGGGGAGTGGGTTTTCACTGCCTGTTGTTCCTTTTTTGGTTTGAGGAAGCCAGAGATGAGTTGTCTGTCACAACTTGCCTTGATCTTTTATTTGGTTTGAGGAAGCCAGAAATGAGTTGACTGTCACAGCTTGCCTTAATTGACCTGCTGCTGCCATTTCTTTGTCATCATGTCCACGCAGGCAGGAACAGCCTCAACGGATGACCTGCAGCAGCAATTAAAGGACATGGAGAAGCGATGTGATATAGCTCTAGAGATTATAGGTGAGAGTGTGTAGGGGTATGTGTGTGCTTGTGCTCGCATGTGCGTATGTGTGTAATTTCGTGTGTGTGTGTTTGTCTATTTTGCTTTACTCTAGACCTTTTTTGGTTTTAATGTGCGTGTTTGCTAAGGTAAGGTAAGGTAAGGTTACATCGCTATATAGCCTCTGGGGGGCATCTGAACGGAAGCTTGGAAGTAGCCTGTAATCAAACAAAAAAAGGCGCTAGAAAAGATCAAGGGACAAGGGCTAGGCACTCAGCCACAAAAGAGGCCACACCATATATATCTGGCTGGTTCAAAAAAGTCATCAAACGAGTTGTGCTATCTTCATAATGAGTTGGGAAGGCCAGCTTGCGGTGCTGTGTGTTTGCTAATACATAGGTGTGTACACCTCTAGGTATGTTATATAGTATACAATGTATACCAATGCCTGGCACTCATACTGTGTGTGTTTGTTTGCGCAATCTTTTTCATTTGTGCCATACTGCTGAGCTCAATGCTTTAAAAACGTGTGTCCAATACTGCTGAGCTCAATGCTTAAAAATGTGTGTCCAATACTGCTGAGCTCAATGCTTAAAAACGATGCCTGGCACTCATACTGTGTGTGTGTTTGTTTGCGTAATCTTTTTCATGTGTGCCATACTGCTGAGCTCAATGCGTAAAAACTAAAAACGTGTGTCTGCGTGTGTCCAGTGTTACAAAGGACCACGACGCACCCTGCCAGTGCTGGCACTCGCTACCAACGTCTAAATGTCGAACGTCCATGTCTGACTTCTGTGTCTGAGATACCAGCCTGGGCAATCAAAGACAGTGCATTTGATGTCATACTGCTTTTCACGTGTATTGTTTAACGTAATCGCTACGTTCCCTGCCTTCAGGTGAACGCAACGAGCATGTGGACCAGATTGAAGAGGACCTTGAAGATTGTCGGAGCATCTTCCACCAACAGGTGTGCCTGATCACAGAGTGGGACAGTGGCCGTTTCTTTGCACGGATCGTCATGAAAGTAAGGCTAGATGTCTTTACAAGCTTAGGGTCAAGGGGGCTAGCCATTGGGCCTCCATGGTCTTCCTCGGCCAAACACTGAACCGTTAGGATCAAAATATAAGACCCAAACACTGAACCCGTGAGGATCAAAGTTTAAGACCCAACACATCAACAAACTGGCTCCTCCGGCTTATTGAGCAATACTAATCCAGTTCATAATTTACTCACTGCTTGCTACACGGTTTGTCGCTGGCACCAATTGGGTGCTACATGTATACAATTGCCTTGTGACTAAGTGTAGGTTTGCAAGATTGCACCACCCTCTTCTTACTAGTATGTCCTTCAACCATCGGCTTTGAGCCATATCCTATATCTAGGACGTGTTGCTTTGGTCTTCCTGGACTGGAGCTGTTTGTTTTTATAAGTCACTGCAGCACAGCTTTATTTTGAGCAACTCTGATTCATGCTACTAACCCTGGAAACCGACATCAAGCTTGATTGTTTTTTTGCAGCAGGAGGAGTGTGTGCAAGAATGCAGGAGCATTACAGCAAACGGGCATGCAATCTTTCAAACCTAGATCCTACCCCACATACCTTTTTTGTTTGCAGTTGGAGGAGTGTGTGCGGCAATTAGAGGAAGCGCGGACTGAGCTTAGGAGGTTAAAGCAGCCAATGAAGGAGGCCTCGTTAGATTGTAATGGCCCTTCCTTTAAGGCTCAACCAGATAATGCAATGAAGGACCTCACTGCGGATGGGAGAAGCTAGGGTCTTGCCACTTTCTTTAAAAACGCTAGTGTATTACTGTGCCATCAAGTATTTCCTCTAAGAAGTATGACTAATAAAATATCTTGTGCCAATCCAATCCGCATCTACACTCCATGGCGTATACTGGATTACTGGCAGCTTGGAAAACCAGCAAGAGGTGTGTGTAACTTTGAGTTGGAAGTGAACCTTTCTTGCTGTACTTGCCGGTCATGGACTGATTGTGTCTGAAGGAACAGGGAGTCCTGAACACGGCATTGCAACAAAACGCCTTCTTTCAACTGATGTTTTGGACTCTTAGGGTGAGGGCCCTATCTTTTAACCTGCAAACCAGACACGACACCAATGATTATCAGCAATATGCACGGTGGTGGTGTGCAGGCCTCTGCTCCTAGCCACCTGATCCTTACTGATAAGCCCATCCCTTTTTTGAGGCTTTTGTTCTTTAAGTGTAATGTTGTGTGGCTGAACGATAGACTTTTTCTTTTTTTTCTGAGCAATAGATTTATTTGTGGCTGGCTGAGACCAGTCAGCAGCCGATCAGCCAAACAACCTGGCTGAAGGTCACCCCCCATTGTAATCATCGTAACCATTAATGTTGTGTGGCTTTGCAGCCTTTGGTGATGCAGAAAAGAAAGCTACGTCCTCTCCTAACAATACCGGTAGTGTTTGCCTACATCTTGAAGCTCATGTTCGCGATCTTTGTTCAAGCAGGGACCACAATTTGCTGTGATAAGCTGCTTCCTTTCCTTTTTATCACTAACTTTTTCTCAACATATGCACACGGGATTATAACCTTCTTTCAGATATTTAGATGACCCAGCCCTACAACTAAGAAGATAAGAGGTTGAGAGAGCTTGTCCGACTAAAAGATTCATTAAATTGTCTGAATACTTAGCAATTCCACCTGGCGACATTCCATGCACTGGCACCAAATATCCACCTCGGACACACATAAACACACAAGCAACTTAGGGCGTAAACATGTAGCTGCAATACAATCACATTTACTTCCGCACCACCTCTGTTAAAACCACCAATCAGTAAGACAGCAAGCATGTACAGTGCGGTGCACTGCAAATGAGTGAAAAACATGTTGGCCTTCTATTTTTTGTTAGTACCCTGGGGGCCAGCTAGGACAGAGGCACATAAATGCAGGCACCTCAGTAACCATGCCAAGCCTTGCTCTTCAGAGAGAAGTCGTCCACCACATAATTGTGAGGGTGCTCAAGAGAGAGTCAAGGAAGTGAATTGCACCTGCCCAGGCAGAAGTAACTGGCACAAAAATATAAAAAGGTGGCTGAACACTCCTTGACGCCCATACTCACACACATGCACAAGCACAGGTGCGCAATTATACGGTAACTAACGGCTGTGGAGTGGCACGGCACATACGAGCTTGCCAGCCGCAATCCTCTTCTTTGTGCCGTCGTGCAACACTGTGTGGGTGTGACAATGCACAGCTGTAATGCGGCGACCGCAAGCTCATCAGCTTGCCATTCTGTTCTGTATGAGCCGGTGCACGTGGCACAGGTACTCGACGTAAGAGGTGCCCGTTGGGGAGCGATCCTCCACAAGGGCGTTGAAGAAGCCCACCTCGGCAGCATCTCCCTTGCGAGCCACGCGCAAGCGCATGAAGGAGGAGCGGTGGATGCGCACCTGTGCGTATTTGTGCGTACGTTTGTGTGCTTGTGTGTGCATGTCCCTTGCGGGCCACGTGCAAGCGGATGGAGGAGGGGGTGGGTGTAACGGTGTGCGTGTTTGTGTGTGTGTATTTGAGTTTGTGTGTGTGTGTGTGAGAGTGTGTGTGTGCGCGTGTGTGTGTGTGCGCGCGTGTACGTGTGAGACTATACATGTGTGTGTGTGTGTGTGCATGTTTTGTATTTGCGTGCGTGTGTGCAAACGTGTGTGTGAATATTTACCTGTGTAGATGGTGCAATTAAGGGAAAGTTGGTAATTGGATAAATAAAGGAAAGTGGATGTTCAGTCTGAGGTTCTCATCCAAATCATTCAAACACACTAAGAACTAACGGGCACTTTCCTAGCTTAATTCCATCTAAAGGAAGAGACTGTTGAACCTCTGTCCTTTGAATGCAAGCGTCTTAAGTGAGCAAGAGATACGGAAGTTCAGGAACTGAGACTGAAGAAAGCATAATCGTCGCGTCACAGGTCACACACTAGCTTTCTCGTATAATATCAATAAATATGCACATTTTAATAGTGATGTCGAATGACCATCAAGTCACGTGTCACTAGTTTTCTGCCACCACAATGCTACTTGCTGACAGATGTGCACTCATGCAATAACAGTAAGCATGCACATACACAGCAAATTACTCACACACACGTACACACACATGCATACACACACGTACACGTACACACAAACCTTTGTGAGCAGGTCTTGCACAAAGGTTGAGGTGGGGTTGTCCATCGGAATGAGAGGGTACATGCCTCCCGTCAAAGTGGGGGCACGGCACAAGTCATCATAGGAGGGCTGACCCAGCAAATCCTACACGGCACAATGTGTGTGTGTGTGTGTTTTGTGTAAGTCTGTTATGTGTGTGCTTGTTGTGTGGGCGCATGTTTGATTGTGTGTGTGTGTGTGCGTGTGCATGCGTGCCCGTCTACACATGCAATTCTGTGTAAGAGTGCATGTGTGCGTGTACGTGTTGAATAGAAAAACACGACAACATCTGCGTTTGAAAGCATGCTGTCACAACAGTTGATGTCAATCCCAATAAATTCATGCGGCAATTAACATCTACCGTGAAAATGCTCAGGCACTCACACCCAGGCACTTACAAGTGATACAGGCCCCTGTCGGTGACAAGGGAAAAAAAAACATAATGATTCGCCAGAAACACAAATTGTAGGCCGACAGAGAGTAAAAAGATGGAAGTGCAACAACCCCTCTTCCTGAACCCTCGAACAGCATGTATGCATGGCCTCTGCTTCTCCCCAGATGTTGTACACACCTGCACACACACGCGCACACACACACGAACACGCACACACACACACGCACACGCACACACACACACACGCACACATGCACGCACACACATACATGCACGCACGCGCCCATGCACACACACAGCACACTTTGAATACAAGTTACTCACCTGGATGACCTGTGGGGGCGCCAGCTTGTCCACGTACAGGTAGGCATCGTTTCCGTTTTCTAGCAGGTACACCCCCCCGGCTTCTAAGGACTCTGAGCTGCATACCTGCAGCAGCAGCGTTTTGAAGCGTATAAAAAAAGCCGTGAGATGTGCTGTGCTTGGGCCGGGGATCCTCAATTCAATGCTGCCCCAACAGAACAAATCCTCGAGTGTGAAAAATTGTGCACGGCATTGGATTTCATTCTGGAAAAAGTTATAGTCAGGAGGGGGCAAGTGATGCCCGAACTTTAAAATGCTCTTTGGCTCGTGTGTGCAAAAAATTGGCAGGCATTCTTACATTGTATAAAATCTGTCCATGCGTATGAAATGTAAAAATCTGTCCGTGCATATAAAATGTAAAAACCTGTCTGTGCGTAATAATATGTTCGTGCGTAAAAATCTGTTTGTGCATGTATGAAATGTGGAGTTAGCTCATTGGGGCGCACATGCTTGAGCGTGGCGTGAGCTTCTTACTATTTGATGCAAAAATCATCATGATCTTCTTACTATTTGATGCCAAATCATCATGACAGATCACCTCCGGAACCAAATCCAGTGGTGTTTAGTGTCTCATAGTTCTTGCAATAAATTAAGCTCACTACAAAAGAAATCAAGTGAAAAGATCAAGCGGTTGGTAAGACAGTATTCCCAAAAAGCACCTGTCTAGGGTATAGGTACCCTTCGTGTGTGCAACAGGTCCTGTCAATCTGTACACAGAGGGTCTTGCATAAGGGTGGGTCATGATCTCGCCGAGCCTCACACTTGAGATGGGGCTGATTCCGCCCAAAAATTGGACACCCTCGCCAACGAGTGTCTTTAACGCAGGGAAAGAGGCTCGCCGAGTGTGAGGCTCGACGAGCCTCGCTGGCAATATCAGACACCCTATTTACCCTTAGTCTTGCATGGATTGAGCACATGCTCTGATAGCTTATAATAACAGCTTCAATTGAAGCTAAATAGATGAGCTCAGCTTTGGTATTTTTCTAAACAAATGAGTTCAGTTTCATTAGAAGCTAAACAGATGGTTTCAGCTTAAATTGGAGCTTAAATGAAGAAATCAGCTTCAATCAAAGCTAAACTGACAAGTCCAGCTTCAATACATTCTACTTTGAATAGATGAGTCCAGTTCCAATGAGAGCTAAGTAGATGAGTCCAGATTCAATATGAGCTAAATAGATGAGTCCAGCATCAATAGAAGTTAATTGATGAGCTCAACTTGATACACTGGTGTGTGAGAAGTTACCCCTTGGGTGTTTGAAGGAGCACTTTACCTGGGCACTTGCTCGGCTGTCCCCCTCTGGAAGTCTTATCAGTGATTGGAGGTGTGCACATGTCAGAGCCTTAAGATTCATCTCATCAGTGATTGGAAGATTGGAAGATTATCAGAGATTGGAAGATTGGGAGATTGGAATATTGATCCATCTTATCAGTACTTGGAAGTGTGCACATGTCAGAGCCTTTTTCTACACTTGAACGTGGAGGGGAAAGGCTCTGGCGCGTGAAAATTTGCAGGCAACGTTTGAATGTGGAGGTGAAAGGTCTTGGTGCGTTCCCCTTTTTTTAGCAACGTTTAAAAAGTGACAAAGCTTTCATTTCCACACTTACTTTTATGCGTGGAGATGAAAGGCTCTGGCGCGTGCACATTGGCAGGCAACGTTTGAATGTGGAGATGAAAGGCTCTGACATGGCCAGAATATACATACGGTGTATCTTTGATATTTATGGCAGGGAAATCACCGAATACACAGTCATATACGGCGTATATATACGGTTCTGGCCAACCTTGTAAGTACTACAGCTGTCACACCTTTTGATACCTTTAAAGCAAACATCTAAGCTCACACCACCAGCGTGCATTGAAGCAGAGCTCTCTCTCTCTCTCTCTCTCTCTCTCTCTCTCTCTCTCTCTCTCTCTCTCTCTCTCAGCTCGCCCAAATTAGCCTGAGTTCCCCCAATGCCTCAACTCATCCTACGCCCCATTTTTTGATACCACATGCTCCACGCCTTCACATAGAGAGCCTGCCTACCTTGCACGGACGATCTAGAGCCTGCCTACCTTGCACCAATAACCTAGAGCCTGCCTACCTTGCACGAACAACCTACACATAGAGAGCCTGCCTACCTTGCACGAACAACCTACACATAAAGAGCCTGCCTACCTTGCACGAACAATCTAGAGCCTGCCTACCTTGCGCTAATAACCTAGAGCCTGCCTACCTTGCACAAACAACCTACACATAGAGAGCCTGCCTACCTTGCACTAGTAACCTAGAGCCTGCCTACCTTGCACGAACAACCTAGAGCCGTGACCCTCCCCCCTGGATCCTGAAAGAGCATTGACCCCTGTTTTTGAGTGCATTAATCCCCACCTGTGATCCTATAGATTGAACCTAAATATTGATCCTATACATTGATCATATAGATTGATCCTATAAATTGATCCTATCGAGTGATCCCCACCTGTGATCCTATACAGCTCTGACCCCTGCCTTTGATCTCTTTCCTTTTAATTTTACTACCTTAAATCCAGCAGAGCTTTAACCCCCACCTTGTATGGTGCCTTGGCAAAATGTTTACCCTAGGTGGGGTGGCAACCCAGCATATGGTGGACACGATTCTCATTTGCTGACCACCAACAACTCTTGCAGATGCGTGCACACGCACGCTCCCACACAAACACCAAGCCACCAAGCCACACCAAGCCACCCACCAACACCAAGCCACTCACAATGCACAAACACAGCTCACACACACCAAGCCACCCCAACACAAGCCGCTCCCACACAAACACCAAGCCACTCCCACACAAGCCGCTCCCACACAAACACCAAGCCACTCACAATGCACAAACACCAAGCTACTCACACACACTCACAAACACCAAGCTACTCACACACACTCACAAACACCAAGCCACTCACAAACTCACAAACACCAAGCCACTCACACACACTCACAAACACCAAGCCACTCACAAATTCACAAACACCAAGCCACTCACACACACTCACAAACACCAAGCCACTCACAATGCCGTTTGGAAGAGGAGCAGGCGGGTGCCCTAGTAAATGGTGGACAGGCAGTAAGCGGGGGTAAAGGAGGGGGGTGATGCGTGCTGCTGGAAGAGACAGCATAGAGGCACACCACAGGGCACGGTCATCAGGCTTGGCACCATCCTGTGTGCAAAGAGTGTTTGTGTTGTGCATGTGTGTGTGTCGCGTGTTGTGTGTGTTTGCGTTTGTGAGCGCATGTGTGTGATTGTGTGTCTGTGCACTTCAGACAGCCCGAGCAGAAACGGGTAGCAGCACGCACGGCAAGCATGCGTGTTTAAAGAGCTAAAAACGCGCAAACAACACAACCAGCAGGAGTAGGCTTTTACGTTTTACATGCAGGTTACTCTTTAAGGTTGGCCAGGGCGTACAGGGTAATTCAAATAGTAGCTGCAGAGAGAACAACGGTGCTCTACCTTGAGCGCAGGCCCTTTCAGGATGGCCAGAGCGTACAGGGGCAGCAGCTTCATGGCCTCAGGCAAGATGAGCTGCACGTGACTGGTGTTGCTTGCACAGTACTTGCGGTATGCCTGCAAGAAGTATGCATGTGTGTGTGCGCGCAAGTGTGTGTGAGTGTGCTGTGCGCATGTGCGTGTGTGTGTGAGTGTGTGTGTGTGCTTTAACCCACCAGGAGAGTTGCCACCCCGCTGCCGGTGAGTGAGCAATCACAAGCGTGTGTGAGTGCGTGTGTGTGTGTGTGCTTTAACCCACCAGGAGAGTTGCCACCACGCTGCCGGTGAGTGAGCAATCACAAGCGTGTGTGAGTGCGTGTGTGTGTGTGCTTTAACCCACCAGGAGAGTTGCCACCACGCTGCTGGTGACCATGTCACGTGAAGCAGCAAGGGTAGAGCTTGGAAGCTGTGCCGCCACACGCCTGGTCAAATTGCTCATGTATGCATCCAGATCAGCACCTGTGTGTGATTAGGAATGTGAGCATGTGTGCGTGTGCGTGTGTGTATGTGAGTATGTGTGTGTGTGTGCGCGGTCACGCAAAAGAGTTTTTTCCAAATCTTTCAGGTGACAAACGGCTCAATTTACGCACCCACATCAGCAGCTTAGCATGCAAACAAGCGGAATGTATACATTCATATCAGCAACTTTGCAACTTTGCATGCGAACGTGCGAAGGTACGCGCACCCACATCAGCAGCTTTGCAATGAGTGTGTCCTGCTGTGTGTAAATGTACTTTGTTCTTTATAAATGTACTTTAAACTTTCCAGATATTGCGCATTAATGTACTTTAAGCTTTATAAATGTACTTTAAACTTTCCAGACAGCAGGTGGCTCAACGTACACATCTAAACCAGCACCTGTTTGCCAGTTTTTCTAGCGCCAGTTGAGCGTAAATCCGTGTAAAGTGCATTTTGCCTTTGAGGTTACTATTAAGTGCATTTTGCCTTTGAGGTTACTATTAAAAGTGCACTTGTGCAAATTTGAATTGCCTGTGATGGAGCGTGGTTTATATGACTGCGCAGCTCTTTCCATTTAATTTTACTTGATCAAATCGTGCGTGGGTGCACATGCGTGTGCGTGGGTGCGATGACTTTTGTCCATGTTATAAATGTGGACATCGGTGCGTAGCTTTGGGTGGTGCAGGTTGCGCGTACACATATATTTAAAGCAAAGTTTTTTTTCACAAGCTGTGTACGTACAAATAACGCACAGTAACTTCTCAGTCAGACTCTTCTTTTGTTCGGATGAGCTGTAGCAAATCAGGTAAAAGAAACTTCAGCAAAGCGTGCGGGTGCGCACAATTCCTTCTGCCTTTTAAGCACAGCAAGATGTGGCACAGGTCAGTCCCTGACCCATACACTGTTTACTCCAAAAAGCAACACATACACAGGCACACACAACCTACATGCACACACGTACATAAACGCACACATACACATGCACTTACGCACACATACACACACGTGCACACACGCACACACACATACCCTCCCACCTTTAAACACATTGTCCACGCTGTCTGTCACTGGCAGAGCCAGTGTGTGTACACGCACACGTCGTTGGCCCTCAGACGTCGTATACAGTAAAGCAGCCTGCACGAAACGCAGCACAGACGCTCTGGTTGATGCACTTGTGACCGTCTTGGTTGGCCTACTCAGCCGTTGTGCATATTTGCTCGTTAGCTTATAGTGTATGCGTGCATGTGTGAGGTTGCATGTGTCTGTGCGTGCACGTGTGTGTGTGTGCGTGTGTGCGTGTATGCGTGTGCGTGTGTGTGTGTGTGTGTAATGTGTATGCATGCATGTGTGCATTTGCATGTGTGCGTGTTCATGTGTGTGCGTGCGCGTGTGCGCGTGTGAGTACATATCTAGAGCCTAAATGTGGCGGACCAATTCTTGTCAGCTCATACTGTTGAGTACGGACATAATACTTTTTCTGAACACTTCCTCTTACGCACAGTAATGTAGAGTTGGCCATAACCCTGTGTATATATTCAGTGTACATACGGTATTTTTGGCAGGGAAATCACCAAATGTACGATCATGTACGGTGTATTTATACCGTGTATACATACGGTTCTGGCCAACACTAATTTCAAGCTGAAGGGAACTTACTTGCATCGAGGTTTGTTTCCTTCGTTGGCGTGTTTTGTAAAGTGATTCTGATGATTCCCAATCACATCTCGAGCGTTGGACATAAAAATCAGTCCACGCACGCCTGGCTCCAGCCACAAATGAAATTAAATAGCAAGGCCTGAAGCGCTTTAAGTCTGGCTGCCAACTTGTGCCCTTCTTTGCCTGAACATGAGGCAGGCCCACGAATGTGGCTGCTACCTCTTTCTCACCCTCTGCCCTTTGTTGCCACCAGGGATGGGTCATACGGCGTAGGCGTATTATACGTCGTATCGTATTTATCACGTATTTAACCGTATTTTTCAAATTGCTCCGTATAATACGATTTTGGGCACTTAACGAATTTTGCAGCCACAAGG
>Ga0307945_1001005_pt1 | contig 21296 bp, 28 predicted proteins | sample OrgLakmetagen228_FD_201818 | JGI IMG/M metagenome (GOLD analysis project Ga0307945, IMG submission 201818) | Saline water microbial communities from Organic Lake, Antarctica - #228 | ecosystem: Environmental > Aquatic > Non-marine Saline and Alkaline > Saline | place: Antarctica: Organic Lake...
TGTTGTAGCCGTTGTACCCTGGCCTACGGAAACCGTTTGCAGCAGATTGGTTGTGGCCATGTGTGTGTGCACCAGACGTGTAAGGTGGGCCACTACGATTCCCTCCCGCATGACCATTAACATAAGGGGGTGGAGCGGGTGGCGGCATAGAAAAAGATTGCTGAAAAGTAGGGGCCGGATGGAGTGGTGCATTATAATGTTGTTGAGGCATGGAGTGGTTCAAAGTCTGAGTGGTAAAAGGTGGGCGGTGTTTGGGAAGAAAGGGAACAGGTGCCTTACTGACATCACCAGCCTTCACGCCCAACTTCTTAGCGAATTTCTTTGTACTAGATGATTGTGGTTTTGTGCGGTCGAATTTGTCCCAACCGTATGTCGCTCCAAAAAAGAGATGATTAGATTGCTTCTCAAGCACCCTCAACACACCTTGGATCTCTGCCACCACTTTCTTGGCAGTTTTGTGTGGAGCACTCTCTTTCTGGACGTCGTCAAGGTTGGACTCGGCGTGCTTGTGTGCCCTGTGCAGCGTCTTGTTGAGCTCAACCAACCTGTCATGCCTCTCTTTTGCTGATGAACGCTTGTCGTTTAGGTTTGGAATATGTTTGGAAGTTAGCTTCACTTTAAACTTCTTCTTGCTCTTGTTCTTGCGGTGATAGACAGAGTCGGAGTCGGTATCAGAGTCAGAAGAAGAAGAGGAAGAAGAGGAGGAAGAAGTTGACGAAGATGACGAGTCAGAGTCAAAATCAGAAGAGGAATGCTTGGGTTTGCGGTTCTTGCTGCGCTTCTTGGACTTCTTGGATCGTTTCTTCTTATGAGCTTCTTCGTTTCCTTGGGCAGGGCGCGCATCAGTTTCAGGTTCCTCAGTAATGCCATACTCATTGCCATTCTCCCCATCAAGAGCAATATCAACTTCTTCGTGCATGTAGCCATCACCTCCACCATGGCTCCTAATCTTAGGTCTGGAAGGTGCAACAACATTGCTACCAGGTTGTACACCACCACAACCACGATCACAACCACGGCCACCACGACCGCGACTCCTCCCTGACATGAACAAAATTGACTGCCGCAGCATTGATTGAGGGGAAAGAGTCAGAGAATTCTCATCGTCCAAGTCGTAGGAGTCATCTTCGTCAAGAAGCCTTCGATGCCATAATGTAAGGAAACAGGTGTTTGATGAGGTAGCCGGGTCTTGAGCCCGTGCCTGCAGCTATTATATTAATAATAGCCCAGGCACTACCTCGAAGTCTAAATAGTCTGGAGAGTCTGTTATGTCTGTTAGGTGATATGAGGAAAAAAAGGATTTGTTACAAGGATAGCCCAAAACATAACCAGCATCACCAAAGCGAGAAAGTACGTGGGGCTCATCTCGAAATCTGACGAAAAGTGTCGTGTGGTAGTAGGGTACGAAAAGTCAGGCGCAAAAAGGCACGTCAAACGTAAGCCCAGAATCAATGATGACGGCTGCCCCGACGACGAGTCCCCAAGCCAGAGATACGACGTGTGCTCTCATGACACTCAACAGGGTCGATGAAAAGGTCACAAAGGTGCGGGAGAGGAGGAAGTAAGTGTCAGCGGCAAGAACAATAGCGAGTGCTCCGCTGTGTATAAGCCAGGTTTTAGCCTCCTCAATCAGGGTTGCAGTGAGCCCACCAGCGGTCCTGGCGACAGAGTCAAGAGTCTCAAGCGTCAGGAGTGACAGGAACCATGAGACAAGGGCCCACTGGCCAGGGGTCGAGAATTATTGGGGCGCATAGCGCCTTGCAGGAAGCGACCTAAAATAGATAGAAGTATGCTAAAGAGAGAGTTGTGTTCTCCAAGGAATAAAAAGAAGGGAGAAGGGAAGCAGAAACCTGAGAAACCCAGATAGATAGTGAGATCATTTTACTTTATGCTACACTTCAAGAACCTGAGTTCAGGTGTTTCGCACTGAACTCATAAGTTTCAACCGTGGCTGATGTCAACCGTTCAACCGCACACTTCAACCAAAGCCTGAAATGCATAAGCAAAGACCTAACAAGTTAAGTGTAAATCAAGGGCAATAGATGCAGCTAGGGTCTAGTAAGGCGAAAGCTAGTAAAGATATAGTAACATTAAAATTTACATTCAGAGATTGATCTGCAGAGCCACTATCCCCACACAGCACCGACCTAAAGAAAAGAAAAGAAAAGAAAAACTACGCAGGCAGCAAAACACTCCTTGCATCAATTAAGGAAAAGGAGACACATTGGCTCAAAGTGCCGTAAGTCTCCCCCACCAAAGGAAAAAGGAAACTAGTGGGGATCTGGAGGGTGGTTGGCAGCCCCCTGCTCCGAACCGAGACCTTGAGAGCAATTTGTTTTTTGTGTGCATTATGCACAGAGTGAGCATGCAATTTAAGGGCAGTCTTGTGGGCCCTCTGTGAACTATGGCCGAGCTCTTTTAGATGATGCAAAGTGTTAGAGGTATAGATTGATGTATTAAATGTATTAGCAGACTTCAACAAGACAATCACCTCGTTGGGATTTAGTTTCGTGAGAACACTGTCCCCCAGATTATGGTGCACGTTGCAAAGGAACACCATCCTTTATTCACTCCACACAGCATCCTCTTGGCACCATGGCAGCATGTACAAAAATGCCGAGTTCAGTTTGAACTCCAGTTCTTGGAGTGAAGCAAAGTGATACCACTCACATCACTCTTGCTTTCTATCTTTGTTCCTCTATAGTTTCTCCATCCTTTTATTCCTTGAAGTGTTTATTACAAATGTAAATAATCCACCGCCACCTCACGATGCATACACAATAGAACTCACATTCTAGAGCCTGTTCAGGAACTGTTTGTTGAGTTTTGCAGATTTGTAAAGCTTGCCTCTAAGCAACATGTGCACTCTGCCAACAACACTCCATGTTGTTATGCTCTTAACACATGATGATTCCCCCTTTTTGATTTAGTATGGCTGGTTGGTCTTGGCAGATGCTTGATTGGTCTTGCTGCTTGTTTTCATGCTGCGATATCACAAGCAGAGCCCAATTTCCCTTTTCACACCTTTTTTTTGTAGGTGCGACAAGTCTGTACACTGCCCCGACAGCCAGACGCTTTCGCGGCACTTTGATGGCGCTTTCAAAAAAGTGTCATGAAAGTGAAATGAGCAGGCCGAGGAAATTAGTGCTATACCAAACACTTACACTCAGCCCAGCAGTCACACTTTTCGACCAATGGCTTTTAAGCTCTCTAACCTTTGTAACCTCTGTCAACTATACTGCCGAGCTTGTGGTGAGGTCCTCCTCAATAGTACTGCCAACTCTCATCAAGAGCACAGCTCCGACACCATGTAAGGTTATTCATTTCAGCAGAATAATGAGAACTGTTCACACACATTTCGGTGTACCGTTGGGGAGTGCTCCTGGCAGATGGAAAGACAAAAAAAGATTGTGTTGCTTGCCTCTCTACCTTAACTTGGAAATTTCCAGCAATCTCAGCTGCGCACTTATTTCTTGCCATCACCTTTCTTGTGTCACACCCGATTGGCCGTAATGACAAATCCGCGTGGTTTAATTAGTACCTGCCGCATCTTTCTGGCTCAAAGAATGTTTTGTGACAGGAATAGAAGGCCTCTTGATGAGCTCAGAATCTGTGACAGGTGTGACTGGCACACTGTTCAGACAAGGAACACACCTTCCCGAACTGCCTGTCTGCATGAAGATCCTGCCAGCCTTTGCACACAGCACCAGCTTGTCTTCCCACCTCAGTACGAGGATGACCCAACTCGTCTGAGGACCTTCCTGAACCAGATCTGTCTGGTGTTGCCTCTTTTTTAGTTGAGTGCCCTTTCCTCTTGATTGTTTTCTAGCGACTTGTCATGACAGGAGCGAGCTTTTATCAGTCAAAGTATAAGACAGATAGCGCCGCCAAGTTTGATATAGTTGCAGGCTTGTTCCAAGCTTTTGCTCAGATGATGACCATCAGAGGCATATATAACAATGCAACCTTACCTTATTCGTTTTCCACACCCCCAACAAGGAAGTAAAAGGAAGTGCTGAGTTTATTTGTCGCTCTGCAGAAGGCTTACTTTTGGGGCTCCTTACTCTTTGCCTATGCGACCCAACGCCTTCATAACTAAAGTGAGATAGCTTTCTTAATGTGTCTTGTTGGCAGATGCAGCTTGCACCTCTGATCTTTAAATTTCAAGCATGCGTTACACAAATATAGAAGCAGCTTGCTACTGCACAATTGCAATTTGGCACAAAATTGAGAACAGAGGCATTGCATCAAAGATACACTCTCTCCAAAATCTGCAATCAGCAGTCGCTATAGCAACACGCAAGAACCTTATCCACAGTGAAAGAGCAACGACTTGCATTAGTACACCTGCTGGTAAACGCATGTAAAAAAGCCCCTTATCTGGAGTTTGGCACTAGTATCTGAGACACGTCGATGTCTTTTTTACGACGCTTTTGAGTTCCGAGGTCTGAGGAAAGGCTTGGCCACTGTCTGAGAAACAACGTGGACTCCGCAACATAACGCCATTGTGTTCCAAGGTTCAAGGACAGAGCACCAAGGAGAGCCTGCCCAGCATTTTGCTTCAGCGGGGGAGTGCTCAACGTCTTACATAGGGCACACCGACGAAGTTCTACCACCAGACAGGCCTACCAGACCGGCTCCCAAGTACAGACTGCATACACACAGTCTCAGTGTGCGTGCCTCTCTCGCTTCACTTCCTAATTAATGCCCACACGGTGGTCAGCCTCCTCCACCTCCTTCGCCAATCCGAGGTTTGAAGAGGGCGAACCACACATCCCTCCGTCTAAGACTCTGTTGATGCCCACATCGTGGGCTTCGCACAAACACACACACACACACGTCACCCGCCTGCTTTCTGCTTAACAACTGCTAACAGGTGTATCTCCTTGTTCACGCACACATTCGTCACACGCTCCGCTGGCTTTTATAGGTAGATCTCCTTGCCCACCTTCTTGAACTCCTCACTCATCTTGGCCATGCCAGACTGTGTGTAAGTGCATATATAAGTGTGTGTGTGTATGTGTGTGTGTGAGAGAGTGTGTGTGTGTGTGTGCGTGTGTGTGTGTGAGTGTGTGTGTGTGTGTTTGTGTGTGTGTGTGTGTGTTTGTGTGTGTGTGTGTGTGTGTGTGTGTGTGCGCGCATGCGCGCGTGCGTGACAAGGGCGCATGTCTGTATGCATGATTGTGTGCCTGGAAACAAATGAAGGGCGGGATTTGAAAACTCCTCGAAACACCCATCCATGTGCACACTCACATTCAATTCACACTCACAAAATGACAAGCTACACACCTTGAACAACGTTCTGCTGCCGTGTGTTGACGCGCGTTCTTCTCTGAAAATGCACACCGTACACACAGGTAATTCAAAACACGTGATTACGCGCGCACACACACACACCTGTGGGTCCTCACTGGTGGCGTTGGCATCACCACCACCATTTAAGGTGGCTGCGTACTCACGGATCTCCTGTGTGTGTGTGTTATGGAAAATGTACACAATAAAACCCTTCAAGCTGCTCATTAAAGCGAGGTGACCAGCACATTATTCTGTCAGGCCAGAGGGGACCGGAGGAAACATCCCACAAATGTGCTCATCAGAGCAAGTGGTCAAGACCAGCACAGCATTCTGTCAGGACAAAGGGGACCATGAAGGGGACAAAAGGAAACAATCTGCCAGGACAAAAGGGGACCATGAAAACATCCCACAAATGCGCTCACCACAAGTATAAACACACACACACAAATGCGCTCACCACAAGTATGAACAAGTCTTGCCCTGGACGAGTCATAAGACCGCCACAAAATCAAATTCAGCATATACTCACCCTCCATACAACACCACTCAGTGCGCGCCACTCCGTACAACACCACTCAGTGTGCCCCACTCTGTACAACACCACTCAGTGCACATTCATCACTCCGTACAACACCACTCTATGCACGCCACTCCGTACAACACCACTCAGTGCACGCCACTCCGTACAACACCACTCAGTGCAATCCACTCTGTACAACACCACTCAGTGCACATCCACCACTCCGTACCACACCACTCAGTACCACACCACTCAGTACAACACCACTCTGTACAACACCACTCAGAGCACATTCACCACTCCGTACAACACCACTCAGTGCACATCCACCACTCAGTGCACATTCACCACTCCGTACCACACCACTCAGTACCACACCACTCAGTAAAACACCACCACCACTCAATACAACACCACTCAGCACAACACCACTCTGTACAACACCACTCAGAGCACACACACACACACACACTTACCAACTCCTTAAACAGGAAAACACGCTCCTCCTGTCCTGACCTACTCTCACGAATTTTAAACAGAAAACACGACTACTCGTAAAACTCGTGTCATCCACACTGTGTGCCCTGCACGCACCACAGGTTTCGCACACAAACACACACACCTACATACAATTTGCACCTGTGTACTCGTGAGACATACTAGAGACATGTTATAAATGACCTAAGACACAAAACACGCGCACATACACACACACATACACACACGCACGCGCGCTTGAACACTCACCTGCATTAAAATACGCATCCATAGAGCTGCGTTCAACTTTAGGTAGCACACGTACAAAATAGCCTCCATCCACAATGTGCTCATCCCCATACTTTAAAGTACACTTTCACAACAACATGCAGAACACACACACACACACACACACACACACCGGCAATGACATGCAAAACACACACACATGCGCACCTGGGTGATGTTCATAGAGCAGTACTTGGGGCCGCACATGGAGCAGAAGTGGGCGGTCTGGAAGCACAAGAGGACAGTCATTAAGTGTGTGTTCATAGGTTGAGCGTGTGTGCGTGTGGTGTGTGTGCTTTGGTGTGTAAATGTTTGTGAAGCACGCACACGCACACGCACACACATAAACATACAAGTACATACTCACTCACGCACACTCACACCAAACACACACACAAACACACACACACACACACACATATAACAAGTTCACACCTTGGCGGGCTCCTGAGGCAGGGTGGCATCGTGGAAAGAGCGGGCGGTAACGGGGTCAAGGCTCAGGTTGAACTGGTCCTCCCTGTGTGTGTGAATGTGTGTGTGAGTTTGTGTGTTTGTGTGTGTGTAAGTGCATGTGTGTGTGAGTGTGTGTGTGCATGTGTGTATGTATGTTAATGTGTATGTGTGTGTGGCGATGGTCAAGTGCCTTTCTTAGTCAATATAAGACACCACATACGTCCACGCAACACAGTGGCTATGGTGCACATATGTGCCTGTGTGTTATGCATGGTGGCTATGGTGCACATGCTTGGCTTGCTTTGTGTGCTGCACTCTGGGGACCAACCGAGCAAGGTAGCGCAGGGCAACCTGAGTGTCATGCTCTTATTAACCAGCACACACACAAATATGTAGGGTCGGCCAGAACCGTATGTATACGCCGAATATTTTTCGAAATCGCACCGATGCGTAGGTTTTGAGGTGGTCATCCAACTTTCTGAGTCGTGAGCGCATTGATTATTCAATGTGCTATCTGAGTCACGAGCACATTGACTAGTAGGATGACTACCCCAAAACCTACGCATCGGTGCAATTTCGTCAAATACACGGTGTAAACACACGGTTCTGGCCGACCCTACATATTTGTGTGTGTGTGTGCTGGTTATAAGTAGCATGACACTCAGGTTGCCCTGTGCTACCTTGCTCGGTTGGTCCCCAGAGTGCAGCTCATAAAGCAAGCCAAGCATGCATCATAGCCACCATGCATAACACACAGGCACACACACGCATACTTGTAAACAGGCACACACACATACTTGTGCACAGGCACACACAGGCACAAACACGCGCACGTTCATGCACACCCACCCACCCACCCAGTCACCCACACAAACACACACGCACGTTCTAGCGGAACTCAAAGCGGGCACCCACACAAACACGCACGCACATACCAGCGGAACCCAAAGCGTGCACCCACCCACACAAACATGCACGCACGTACCAGCGGAACCCAAAGCGTGCCTTCACCCACACAAACACACACGCACGTAACAGCGGAACTCAAAGCGTGCACCCACACAAACACACACCAGCGGAACCCAAAGCGAGCACCCACACAAACACGCACGCACGTACCAGCGGAACTCAAAGCGGGCACCCACACAAACACACACCAGCGGAACCCAAAGCGGGCACCCACACAAGCACGCACACACGTACCAGCGGAACTCAAAGAGTGCACCCACACAAGCACGCACGCACGTACCAGCGGAACTCAAAGCGGGCCTTGGACAGCTCGTTGTCGCGGATTTGTGCCAGTGGGTGCTGCTTGGCCAGGTTGGCAGCATGGGCAGCAATCTTGTACGCAATCATGCCTTGTTTCACATCATCACGGTCCTGCACGGGCACAAATGAACAACTGCATTCACGCGATCGAAATTGTTTGTGAGCACACCAGAAAGCAATTCTGAGCGCAATCATGCCTTGCTTCTCATCAACACAAGATCCTGCATAGGTACACACACACACACACACACACACACACATTAACACAATTACACTGAGCACACCAGGGAGCAAGGTTGAAGCATTTCTGTATTCCTTGCTCCACATCATCAACACACACACATACACACATACACACACACACGTTCACACAAGAAAACTGTGAGCACAAGAGAAAGCAAGGCCGCTCCACATCAACACGATCCTGCAAAACTCGCACACATCCCCACGCACTCAAACTGCGGTGGCTGGTGGCACCTTTGCGCTAGTGCAAATTAGGGACAGCAAAAAGAAGGCAGTATTTGCCTGCTGCGACTATCAAGTGCGGTTGTAAATATAAAACAACAAGAACAGAAAAAGCCCAACTATGAATCAATAAGTTGAACAGTGACTATATTACTTGGATGTGGTGGGTGTTGGCTTCTGTACAGTGTGTGTGTGTGTGTGTGTGTGTGTGTGACAGGAGGGTCTTGGCTTCTGTACAGTTTTATGCACAGCCATTCCTTGCATACATGTTTTTCCGCCTCATACATTCTGCGCATGTGCCTTACACACCGATCGGACCACAGGACAAAACTGAATTTGCACGAGAAAATAATGTATCAGGGGTCGCCTCACTAAACCTCACAAAAGTGGTACACTGCACACTGCAGCCTCCTACCGATGGAAAAATTTGGATCACAACAAAATCCTTTCAAGGGTTGGTGCCACATTAGTGATTCGCTGCAGCCTCCAGCACAGCTTCCTTGTTTTTGATTGTAGAGAGCGATCCACTCGTTTGTGACTGTCAGCGCAATCTACACCTTTGTAATTGTAAGCGCGATCTATACCTTTGTGAATGTAGAGAGCGATCTTTACCTTTGTGATTGTAAAGAGCGATCTACACCTTTGTGATTGTAAAGAGCGATCCACACCTTTGTGATTGTAAAGAGCGATCTACACCTTTGTGATTGTAAAGAGCGATCCACACCTTTGTGATTGTAAAGAGCGATCTACACCTTTGTGATTGTAAAGAGCGATCTACACCTTTGTGATTGTAGAGAGCAATCTACACCTACTCCGTTCCCACTGGGTATATGTAGCGTACACCTAGAGCCTCTTGGGCCACTAAGCACGGAGAATGAGTAGTAGTAGCGTACACCTAGAGCCTCCTGGGCCACTAAGCACGGAGGGTGAGTAGTAGTAGCGTACACCTAGAGCCTCCCAGGCCACTAAGCACGGAGGGTAAGTAGTAGTAGTAGCGTACACCTAGAGCCTCTTGGGCCACTAAGCACGGAGGATTTCATGTGTCGCCTACAACTTCATGTGACGCAACGCACGCACGCACACGCACGCACGCACGCATGGCGCAAACACACACACACACGCAGGCAGGCACGCATGCATGCATGACGCAAACACAAACCCACGCACGCACGCATGCACACACACACACACACAAACACTCACACACACATGCGCATGCACATAAGACGGTGCGCAGTCTATTCACGCCTCATATGGACCATTATGCTGTACTAGGAGATTGTACACACTCACACGCACGCACACACACATACACGCAGGCACACATGCATGCATGACGCAAACAGAAACCCACGCACGCACGCATGCACACACACACACACACTCACACACACATGTGCACGCACATTAAACGGTGCGCAGTCTATTCACGCCTCATATGGACCACTATGCTGTACTAGGAGATTGTACATACTCTCACACACATGCACACACACTCACACACACACACGGAAGCAAACACACGTACGCGCACGCACACATAATCACATGCACTATCGCAGCCATGCAGCCACTCTACCAAGTCCAGCATCACGCCACAAATTTGAAATTACTCACAGGCAGACCCAAGTGCTCCTTGGGGGTCACGTAGCACAGCAGTGCAGTGCCTGCGAGAAATAAGTGTGCGCGTATGTACTGTGTATTCATGTGTGTACGTGCGTGTGTGGCAGTAGCAGTGCTCCTTGGGGGTCACATAGCACAGCAATAAGTGCATACGAGAAGAGAGTGTGTGTGTCTACTGTGTGCTTATGTGTGTACGTTTGTGCGCGTACGTGCACGTGTGTCAGTGTGGGTAGAGGGGTATTATCGTCAAAGAAGCTCATCTCAAGGAGCGCATGCAGCGACAAGTACCAGAAAGGGTATGGCTGCTCCTTTTTCTCTGCAAAAGCACAACCACAACCCTCAAAAGCAAGTAGCACACATTCATACTTGTACACACATTAACACGCACACTCATACACCTACACAGAGAGCATTAACCCAGAGCACTTATGGTAGCGGTTTTGATGGCAGAGGTGATGTGGTACACCAGCACATACACACACACGCACACACACACTTATAAACTATAGAGAGCAATGCACACTCACCCATAGCACCAATGGTGGCGGCCCCGATGGCAGAGGTGATGAGGTACACCAGCACATACACACACGCACACACACACTTATAAACTATAGAGAGCAATGCACACTCACCCAGAGCACCAATGGTAGTGGCCCTGATGGCAGAGGTGATGTGGTACACCAGCACACACACACACACGCACACATAAACTATAGAGAGCAATGCACACTCACCCAGAGCACCAATGGTAGCGGCCCCGATGGCAGAGGTGATGTGGTACACCAGCACAATTACACACACACTCATAGACCTACACAGAGAGCAACGCACACTCACCCAGAGCACCAATGGTAGCGGCGCCGATGGCAGAGGTGATGTGGTACACCAGCACAATTACACACACACACTTATACAATTCCACAGAGAGCAACGCACACTCACCCAGAGCACCAATGGTAGCGGCCCCGATGGCAGAGGTGATGTGGTCGTAGGCAGGGGCGATGTCGGTGGTCAGAGGGCCCAGGGTGTAGAAGGGGGCCTCATTACACCTACACCAAAAAAAAGGACAGGGCACGTGTGGGTGAGCAGTGGTTTTGTTGCACCTCTGCAAATAATGTGCAGATGGTGTGCAGGTAATGTGCAGATGATGCGCAAATAATGTGCAGATAATGTGTAGATGATGTGCGGATGATGTGCGGATAATGTGCAGATAGTGTGCAGATGATGTGCAGATAATGTGCAGATGATGTGCAGATAATGTGCAGATAATGTGCAGATAATGTGCAGGTAATGTGCAGATGATGTGCAGATAATGTGCAGGTAATGTGCAGATGATGTGCAGATGATGTGCAGATGATGTGCAGATGATGTGCAGATGATGTGCGGATAATGTGCGGATAATGTGCAGATAACGTGCGGATAATGTGCAGATAATGTGCGGATAATGTGCAAATGATGTACAGATGATGTGCATTTCATTATCTGTACATCAAAAGGGCATCCATCACGTGTGGGCGTGCGGGTCGTAAGGGGTTGCCGCAATCTAACCAGAGTTGCAACACACACACATGCAGGAGGGGTGATATGTAGCGTGGATTTCAGCTTTGGGTTACAAGTTAAGGCAAGTGTTAGTGCAAGGTGCAGGGCCTGGTGGTGTAGGGCAGGGCCTCGTAACACCTGCACCTTAAAAGAACCCAAAAAGAACCACAGACAACCTAAAAAGAACCACAGACAACCCAAAAAGAACCACAAACAACCCAAAAAGAACCACAAACGCCTGCACCAGAAGTGCAAGTGGCGGGCCAATGGTGGCTGAGAAGGTATAGCCAAGAACATGAACATGCACGTGGGCCTCGTAACACCTGCACCTAAAAAGAACCACACACAAACGCCTGCACCAGAAGTGCAAGTGACGGGCCAATGGTGGCAGAGAAGGTAGCCATAAACATAAACATGCACGTATTTCCAGGCGCACTCATTTGATAATACGTTTTGTGTTTGGTGTGTGCACGGTTTGGTGTATTGGGGAACCCTCTTAAGCATACGACGTGCATGTATACAGACTCAAGAAAAAAACAGCTCCCTCTCTCTGTATTTGTGTGCTCTGACTTCCCTGTATCCAAACCTGCCAGCAAATTATGTCAGCCCCCTTAAATTAGCCCCCAGATTTCACCCCCTTCTGTCAGCCCCGTTAATGTCAGCCCCCTGATTTCACCCCCTTCTTTCAGCCCCCTTCTGTCAGCCCCCTAATGTCAGCCCTGTTTTTTCAACGTGCTTGCGTGTATCCACCTCTCACCCCCAGACAACAGATCCAGACGTGCTTGCGTGTGTATCCACCTCTCACCCCCAGTCAACAGACGTGCTAGACAACAGACGTGCCAGACAACAGCGTGCCAGACAACAGACGTGCTTGCGTGTGTATCCACCTCTCACCCCAGACAACAGATCCACTTACAGACTATAGCCATGTCCCCATACATTTTTTTTATGGCAACTTCTTTATTATTACGGCAACCGCCCCCTTATTCTTTGGGGCCCTGATTGCCAATAGAGTTGGCATCGTGCACTCAGCAACCGCCCCCTTATTTTTTGGCAACCACCCCCTTTATTCTTTGGGGCCCTGATTACCAATAGAGTTGCTTCTGTGCACACAGCAAAAGACAGGCCCATGAGGTTCATTAGGGGCAACTTAATCCTTAGTGTACGGTACCTTTTTATGCAGACGTCAGCCCCTTGCTCCAAATCTGCCAGCCAAGTACCTGGACTAAGCCACAGCTTGAGGAAACACGAAAGCATGCGACACAGGGCCCAATCACGAGACAGGGGCCCAATCACGAGATACAGGCCTGATTACGAGACACAAGAGCACGCTCCCCCAGACGCACCAGTCCAGCTGCTTGGCCATGTTCTCGGGGATCTTGTTCAGGGGCACGTGGCCAGGCCCCTCATTCATGACCTGCAGGCATTACACAAAGTAACCAACATCCGTTCGTTATGTTGAAGGGCACAAGGCGGGATCTTGTTCAGGGGCACGTGGCCAGGCCCCTCGTGCATGACCTGCGAGTCATTACACTAAGTAACTAGGGTTGGCCAGAACCAGATTTATACGGTGTATATGTACTAGTGTTTCTTTTAAGGCAACATATCATGTCGATTGAAATCGACATGAAACCAAGATTCTGGGAATGTCGACAAGCCCCTGTGTAAGACGGTTCTTGGCCCTTGCAGGGCTTTCGAAGGCCCTCACACACCATGAGATCTTCCAAAAATCTTCCATTAAAATTTTGACGTTTAATTATCATAATAAAACCCTTAATTCATAAATGCCTGGGGAAAAGTGATGGGAAGTATTTGGGGGCCCATGCGCAGCATCTGCCCAGCCACCTTCCAGCAGTGCAGAAAGCAGGCCATTACAGCCCATGAGATCAGCAATAGCTGCAAGCTTGAAGAAGCAGCAGCAAGCCTTGAGGAGCTGCGCTAATTCTGGCTTCTCATCAAACTCGTCGCTCTGGTGGAGGAAGGGGAGGGGGGGCAGGCTGTGAAGAAGATTTTCCATTGCTCCTCTTTGGTGTGCGCTCTTCCAGAAATGCCGGCGAGGTTATAATCGATGGTTATAATCCAGTTTTATCATCCAGTTTTCATCCAGTTTATAATTCCAGAAATGCCGGCGAGGTTATAAGAGCTCAGCGTTCAGCGTGGAGTCCTTCCCATATCCACAGGCCCTTTTGGAAAGGCTCACCGCTAAGAAGCGCCGTGGGATTAAATAGATGAATCCAGTTAGAATGGACAGTTTGCCAATTTAAAACTTCAAACACTATTTTATGTTAATGCAAATGCTTCCTCACGACCTACAATAACTTACGCAACACCAAATGTTGCCTGGGGTAGGAAAGAAAGACATGAGAATGCAATTCCTCAGAATTCCAGATTGGGGGGTGACACGAAACCAAGGTTTTCCAAATTCCTTAAAACACTGATATGTACAGTATTTTTGGCAGGGAAATCACCAAATATACGGCAATGTACGGTGTATATATATACGGCTCTGGCAAACCCTATCAATAACAAATATCCAACCGATACGTTCAAGGGCACAAGGCGGGGCCCATCAAACCCCTCACCACTTGTAGTCATTCATAGCAACGAAAATTGTGACAGGATGTGTTCCTTGTTTCTTTGTCTGCCAGTGGACACTCGGAGGGTATGTGTGACTCTTATCATTGTAAGATGCATCAGGCAGGAGATGTTACCAAGGAAACAAGAAACGTGATAAAGCAGCATGCCACTTTGCACCGCAAAAACTGGACTCAGCAGTCGTTTCAAGAAGCCACGGACCAGATGTTAAAAGATGCACTACTTGCGTGCAATCATTGACGACACCATGCATAAGGGACACGTCTGTCTGAAGTGTGCAGCAACAGAGGTCAATACAAAAACTGACTGACAACTTGTCCTTGCATGCGTGCCTTGCAGTCATCAAGTCTGTCAGACGTGTCAGACGAGTCACTGATCTTGCTCTTTCACACGTGAGAGAGCAAGATAAATGAAAAAATAGACAAATGGTTTGGTCAACCGTCCTTGCAAAATGTTTTGGAAAGCCTATATATGTGCCCAATGACAAGTGGCCAGTCATAGGTCCTGAATAGGGTTGGCCAGAACCAATATATAAATATATATACGGTGTAAATACGGTATTTATTGGCAAGGAAATCATCGAAGATACAGTCATTTACGTTGTTAATATAAGGGTTCTTTTTTTTGGCAAGGAAATCAGTCATTTATGTTGTTAATATAATTTTTGGAAGGAAATCATCGAAGATACAGTCATTTACGTTGTTAATATAAGGGTTCTTTTTTTGGCAAGGAAATCAGTCATTTATGTTGTTAATATAATTTTTGGAAGGAAATCATTGAAGATACAGTCATCTACGTTGTTAATATAAGGGTTCTTTTTTTGGCAAGGAAATCAGTCATTTATGTTGTTAATATAATTTCTGGAAGGAAATCACCGAAGATACAGTCATTTACGTTGTTAATATAAGGGTTCTGGCCAGTTGTAGGTCCTGAGGCAAATTCCAGAGTTCCAGCCACGCGCACGTTGTACTGTGTGTGCGTGTGTGCTCGCACGCATTCAACTGCACCTACCCACATCCACACCTACACCTGCACCCATACCACACAGACCCACACCCACGCACATTCACACACATCACACACAGACCTGCCCCCCCACACCTGTTGCACACATACAGACACGCAACCGCACACACGCACCTGCACGCCTCGCTCCCAAGCGCGCTTGGTCAGCTCTCCCTGTGTCTTCAGCTCGGCAAACTGAGCGGCGTCGTTGGCATCTGCACATTGTAATGTTGAGGGTGCACATTTGTGTGTGTGATGTGTGTGTGTGTGCACCTCAAAGAACCGCACAAATTGTATATGAACACTTCCAAAAAGACACATTTCTAAGAAAAGTTGTGTGAGCACTCCATACATTGATATGCAGCTTACACACAGTGCTGCAAACAAATGTGCACAAGCACTCAGTGCTACACACAAATGTGCACAAATACTCAGTGTTACACACAAATCATGCACAAGCACACAGTGCCGCACACAAAATGTGCACAAGCACTCAGTGCCACACACAAAACGTGCACAAGCACACATTGCTACACACAAAATGTGCACAAGCACACAGTGCTACACACACATTGCTAAACACAGTGCTACACACAAATCGTGCACAAGCACACAGTGCTACACATAAAACGTGCAGAAGCACACAGTGCTACACATAAAACGTGCACAAGCACACATTGCTTCACACACAGTGCTACACCCACAGTGCTACACACACAGTGCTCTACACACATCGCTACACACACATCGCTACACACACACACACACAAACACACACACACACACATTGCTACGCCCACAGCGCTACACACCCACAGTGCTAAGCACACAGTGCACAAACACAGCACATACAAATACACAGCATACAAACACAAGAGTGTACCAAGGTAGCAGCACAGCCTGCAAGCTGTAGGTGCTTGTACACAGTGCGTTCACACGGCTTGCAAGCCGTGTGTGTCTGCACGCTTGCACTGCGCAACAGCGTACATGCACACAAGCAAACAAAGCACAAACACGGCACGCGTTTGCAGCGGTGTGTGTGTCCGCACGCTTGCACTGCGCAACAACGTACATGCACACATGCAAACAATGCACAAACACGGCTTGCGTTTGCAGCAGTGTGTGTCTGCAGGCTTGTACTGCGCAACAACGTACAGGCACACAATGCTACAAACACAAGCCATCTAACGACAATATTTCTGTCCATACACATTGTTGCAAGCTTCCAAACCGTACACACACACACACACTACAAATGACTGTATGGAAATGCCTTTTCCCCCAGCAGAAATCCGAAAGGGTCTAGCTAACCCTTCATGCACCGGTATTGCTTTTTGGGCACAGGCCAAATCCAATCCAAGCGTGATGTCACATTCAGCACGATGTTTCAGCAAGATGTTTCTCTTGCTAGTAGGGAAGCGCCCTTGGACACCATTATAGCATCTTCATAATTCTGGTTTGCTAATTTTAACCAGAATTACGATGATGCTATAATGGTGTCCAAGGGCGCTGCCGAACGTGGCATGTTCCAATCTCGTGTGGTGCTTAGGAAGGGAAAGGAACTACAGCCCACGACACATGCACGCACCAGCAATGCATCCTGGGCGCAGACCATCTCCGATAGACAGCGTGATGTCATACTCAGCGCAGATGTCAAGGATCTCGTCCCAGTGTGTGTACGCAAAGTTCTCCTGCACGGTGGCAGCATATGACAACACGCAGTTTGGTGGTGGGTCACACTCGGCTCACTGCTACTCAATGCTGCCTGCAGTTATGGGCACTTGCAGTAAAAGGCACCAGACATTAACATTTAGACAAAACATTAACACATTAAGACATTAACATTAACACAAGGGGTACCAGTTCAACATTAAGGCACTGCACGCAGTGGGGGGGCAACCAACGACGCTGGTGGGGGAAGAGCAAGACTTCAATACAATGCTGTGAGCGCCACCGGTGGGGGGGCAGCGACAGACGCTGGTGGGGGAAGAGCATGACTTCAATACAATGCTGTGAGTGCCACCGGTGGGGGGGCAACCAACGACGCTGGTGGGGGAAGAGCATGACTTCAATACAATGCTGTGAGCGCCACCGGTGGGGGAGCAGCGACAGACGCTGGTAAGGGAATTAAAGTCTGAAGGGGAGAGGCGATGAATACCTGATGCGTAATGTTTAGGGTTGGCATGAACCATACAATTATAGGTATATACGGTGTACATTTAGTATTTTTGGCAGGGAAACCACCATACATACGGTCATATACGGTGCAGATATACGGTTCTGGCCAACCATAGGAATGTCAATAAAGGACTAAATGTGGGAGGCACAGGGTGGGTTCTACCTTTTTTGAGCAAGTACTATTGACTACTTTTCAGTTAGTTTGTTAGCCAGGTGTAGTTTCAGGCTTTTTCCAAACCTCTGCTGAGATGCCCTTTGAGGCATATATAGTGATGTAACCTAGCCTTACCTTACCTATGACTACTTTTGAGTAAGTACTATGACTAAATGTGGGAGGCACAAGGTGGCCTTTTAAGTAAGCACTACGACTAAATGTGGGAGACACAAGGTGGACTCTACCTCTTTTTAGTAAGTACTATGATGACACACATGAGTATTCTCTAATGGGGGAGTAATGCCTAGTGGAGGGTGGGTGCTGGTGAAAGGCTTTGTGGGAGGACCGCACACACACACACACACACACACACATACACATACACACGCACGCACACACACGCACACACACACTTTCAACACAGTTGCACGCACCTTGTGGTCAATCAAGCATAACTTCGCGTGCAGGGAGCCACCTCGGCTGACGATGCCGGTGATGCGGTTTGCGGTGAGGGGGATGAAGGGCAGCAGCACGGCAGCGTGGATGGTGAAGTAGTCCACACCCTGTGTGTGCACGTGTGTGTGTGTGTGCGTGTGTGTGTTGTGTGTATGCGTATGTGTGTGTGTGTGTGCTGCGTGTGTGCGGTGAGGGAAATGAAGGGCGTAAGAAAATTCGCAAATAACAGAGAAATATATAGCATTATAAATTTGGCTCAAAATTTGGGTTAGGCATTCAGGGAGTTTCCCATTAATATGAGAGAAACTGCTGCAATTGCATGACTAAACCGCTGACCGTAATTTGGACGTCCTGTGTGAGTCCCCAAACAAAGCACTCCAAAAAAACTACAACAGGTATTCTAGTTGCAATTCAAAAGTTTGCTAAGCGTTAATGCACAGGCCTGGGCAACGAATGTTAGTGCACAGGCCTGGGCAACGAATGTTAGTGCACAGGCCTGGGCAACTCACATGCACAGCCACAGCCACAGCCTCACCCACACCCACACCACATGCCTGGTCAAACACTACTTTCTTGAACAGCTCTTAATCTGAAATACGCCTCACTCAATCTAGTATACGCGTGTGCTCACACACACACACACACACACCATGCCCACCTACCTGCTCTGCCTGGTCGATCATGACCTGCTTGAACAGCTCCCACGTGACGCCCTCAATCTGACCATCAGCGCGCTCAAGCGCCTCGTAGATGGGTACAGTGCCCACGGGGATGGGGCTGAGACATTTACGAAAAGGAGTGTGTGCGTGCATGAGTGTTGTGTGCGTATGTATATATGTGTGTGACTGACAGATCATCAGCGTGCTCGAGCGCCTCGTAGATGGGTACGGTGTCCGCGGGGATGGGGCTGAGACATTTACGAAAAGGAGTGTGTGCGTGCATAGGTGTTGTGTGCGTATGTATATATGTGTGTGACTGACAGATCATCAGTGTGCTCGAGCGCCTCGTAGATGGGTACGGTGCCCGCGGGGATGAGGCTGAAACATTTAAGAAAAGGAGTGTGCGCGTGCATGAGTGTTGTGTGCGTATGTGTATATGTGTGTGACTGACAGACCATCAGCGCGCTCGAGCGCCTCGTAGATGGGTACGATGCCCGCGGGGATGAGGCTGAGACATTTACGAAAAGGAGTGTGTGCGTGCATGAGTGTTGTGTGCGTATGTATATATGTGTGTGACGGACAGACCATCAGTATATGTGTGTGACTGACAGACCATCAGTGTGCACTAGTGTCTCGTAGATGGGTACGGAGCACACGGGATGGAGCTGAAATAGAGGTGTATCACTGTGCCTGTGCGTGTGTCTGTGCACATGCGTTTGTGCGATCAAACGACCATTGTGTTTGTGCGATCGAACGACCATGCGTTTGTGCGATCGAACGACCATGCGTTTGTGCAATTGAACGACCATGCGTTTGTGCGATTGAACGACCATGCGTTTGTGCGATCGAACGACCATCTTGAGTGCTTTGCAGGTACGTACAGCACTGCACTCACAGGAAGGGGTAGGTGGGTGCTAGGATGGGTGGGTGAGCAGGCACCATAAATGTGTGTGGAAATGTTTGATGATGGGAGTGTAGAAGAGTAATATTGTGTGTCGGCATGCATCCAGCTTATGCTGGAAGGGAGGGCTTGCCAGTCCCCTTCCCGCACCCCCCCACCGCCCCAATCTCCCTCAAACAAACACGGACATACTCACCCAGAATGCACGTGCTCCTACGTTCACCCACACTCCTGCGTGCACCCAGAATGCACTTAGAATGCATGTGCACCTACCCAAGAAATGCACACTCAATCGTGCACGCACAAAGGAAGCGTGAAGGCAGCAGCACTAGCCTACACGCAAGTGCAAGCCCCCCCTCTACACAGACAAACACACAAAACCGCGTCACACACACACACACACACACAAGGGTACACCCGCCTATTTCCCCCCTCCCCCCCTCCCCCCCCCACACACACATATACCCATTGACACACATACTCATGTATACCCATTGACACACACACACACACACACATGTATACCCATTGACACACAGACATGTATACCCATTAACACACACATGTATACCCATTGACACACACATGTATACCCATTGACACACACACAAATACCCATTGACACACACTCATGTATACCCATTGACACACACACACATGTATACCCATTGACACACACACACACACACAAATGTATACCCATTAACACACACACATCACACCTGTTGCGCATGATACACTCCCGGGTCTCCATGATGTTGTTGCCGGTGGACAGCACCAACACACACACACACATACACGCACGAACTTGCACCAACACACACATACACACGCATACACGCACATGCTTGCACCAACACCCACCCACACTCATCCACACCTGTTGCGCATGATCCACTCCCGGGTCTCCATGATGTTGTTGCCGGTGGACAGATCCATGAGGGTATCAGCACCCCACAAGGCAGACCACGCCAACTTCTCCACTTCCTGCACACACACAGCCACGCATTCATGATGAAATGCACACCAGGGGTGGGTGTTCATGATGAAATGCACACCAGGGGTGGGTGGGGATACGACACTTGCAGCACTCAATCACGAACCAGGCACGTGCATGCAATTGCTCACGTGCACAGACTCAACACTTGCGGCACTTGATCACGAACCAGGCACATGCGTGCACGCTACTCACGTGCACAAACTCAACACTTGCAGCAATCAATCACGAAACAGGCACGTGCATGCAGTGCTAACGTGCACAAACTCAACACTTGCGGCACTCAATCACGAACCAGGCACGTGCGTGCAATTGCTCACGTGCACAAACTCAACACTTGCAGCACTCAATCACGAACCAGGCACGTGCATGCGTGCTACTCACGTGCACAAACTCAACACTTGCAGCACTCAATCACG
>Ga0307945_1001008_pt1 | contig 21288 bp, 25 predicted proteins | sample OrgLakmetagen228_FD_201818 | JGI IMG/M metagenome (GOLD analysis project Ga0307945, IMG submission 201818) | Saline water microbial communities from Organic Lake, Antarctica - #228 | ecosystem: Environmental > Aquatic > Non-marine Saline and Alkaline > Saline | place: Antarctica: Organic Lake...
TGTGTGTCTGTGTGTGTGTGTGTATGTGTGTGTGTGTGTTTGTTTGAGTGTTTGTTTGTGTGTGTGAGTGTGTGTGAGTGAGTGTAAGTGAATGTGTGTGTGAAGGTGTGTGTGTATGTGTGTGTATGTGTGTGTGCGCTATCATATTGTAGAAGTGTACTATGTATATTGTCATACCGTACCTGCAAGACGTGTGTGTGTGTGTGTGTGTGTGTGTGTGTGTGAGAGAGTGAGTGAGTGGATGTGTGTGTGAGGGTGTGTGTGTATGTGTGTATGTGTGTGTGCGCTATCATAATGTAGAAGTGTACTATGTATATTGTCATACCGTACCTGCAAGACGTGTACGGTGTGTGCGTGAGTGTGTGTGAGTGTGAGTGAGTGAATGTGTGTGTGAGGGTGGGTGTGTATGGGTGTGTATGTGTGTGTGTGTGCGCTATCATATTGTAGAAGTGTCATGCACTTGCAAGACGTGTTTGTCTGCGTGAGTGTGTGTGTGTGAGAGTGTGGGTGTGTGTGCTAAGTTATGGTAGAAGTGTACTGTGTTCTGTACACTTTTACGTGTGAACTTGCGTGTCACATGCTCACATGTGTGCTTGTCATACAGCACCTGCAATACGTGTATTTGCATGCCAACACATTGTCTGATTGTACTACTTGTGCTGCATGCACGTGCCAGATGAGCAGCTCCATTGATGCAATAAATGCTTAAATTGAACATTGCTTCTAGCTGTGTGCTGCAGCAGCCTAGGACCTTGCTCTCCCAAATAAACACTCCCAAATAAACACTCACACCTACATACACATGCACACACACATACACACACACACACCTGGTAGCCACTTTTAGCCTGAATTGCGTTACAGCACCCACAAAAACGGCTGTGCTGGTGGTAGTCACATACGCACGCACGCACACACACATACACACACACACACATACACGCACGCATACGTACCTGGTAGCCCACCATCTGCCCCAACGATGTTCCCAACTCAGCAGCCACGTGCGCAGCTATGCTGGCAAATGCTATAATGCGCGCACACGCACACGCACGCACATACACACACGCAGACGCACCTGGTAGCCCACCATCTGCCCCAACGATGTTCCCAACTCAGCAGCCACGTGCGCAGCTATGCTGGCAAATGCTATAATGACGCACACGCACACGCACGCATATACACACACGCAGACGCACCTGGTAGCCCACCATCTGCCCCAACGGTGTTCCCAACTCAGCAGCCACGCGTGCCGCTGTGCTGGTGGCAGCCACCCTGCGTGGCTGTGTCACTCCAACGTTGCCTGTAAGAGGGTGGAAGGAGCGCACATTGAGGTTGCAAGACAAGGACGACCATGCGTGCATGTGGCTTCACGTGACGAGGTTGGACATGTGTGCATGCAGTTTCACATTACAAGGACGGGAACGTGTGCATGTGATGTCCTGTTATGAGGATGGACGTGTGTGCATGCAGTTTCACGACACAAGGACGGAAACGTGTGCCTGTGGATTCACGTGATGAGGACGAACTTGCGCATGCAGTCTCATGTCACAGGGACAGACATGCGTGCATGTGTATTCACGTAATAAGGACGGACTTGCGCATGCAGTCTCATGTCACAGGGACAGACATGCGTGCATGTGTATTCACGTATTAAGGACGGACTTGCGCATGCAGTCTCATGTCACAGGGACAGACATGTGTGCATGTGGATTCACGTGATGAGGATGGACATGTAGTTTCACATCCAGGGGACCAAGCGTGCGTGTGACGTCAATTAGATCTCTGCCAAGGATCTCTATATACATCTACATCCACACCTACAATATCACATTATCTGCCGATGGGACTTTTCTTCACACCTGAGGAATTTCCATTTTCGCCAAGGGTTTCAATGGTCGCGCCTGAAAGCTTTTCTTTTTTTGCCAAGGGGTTCTTCTTCAGTCACACGAAAAACTATCAATTTCTGCTGAGGAAACCCCTTAGTCACACCAGAAATCTTCTCTTTTTTTGCCAAGGGGTTCTTCTTCAGTCACACAAAAAACTATCAGTTTCTGCTGAGGAAACCCTTTAGTCACACCAGAAATCTTTTCTTTTTTTGCCAAGGGGTTCTTCTTCAGTCACATGAACAACTATCATTTCTGCTGAGGAAACCCCTTAGTCACACCTGAAAGCTTTTCTTTTTTTGCCAAGGGGTTCTTTAGTCACACGAAAAACTATCATTTTCTGTCGAGGGAACACTAGTCACACCTGAAAGGTTTTCTTCTTTTGCCAAAGGGTTCTTTAGTCACATGAAAAACTAACATCTTCTGCCAAGGGAACCCTTAGTCATACCTGCACGTTTTTCTGCCGAGGGAACCCTTAGTAACACCTGCACGTTCAACCCTTAACCACAACCCTTAGCCCGTAGCCACAACCCTTAGCCCTTAGTCACACCTGCACGTTCAGGGAAGCCAGGGCAGCCAAAGCCCCCCTCCATCAGAAATTGAGGCACCTGCACGCACAGCATGCGCGGGTTGGCCAGATTTCTGCATACAAAGCTTAATTGTATAAATTCCTCATGTAAGTGGTATACATTGTACGTTCACACTATGAAGACTGAATGGAGGCAATGGTAAAAGGAGATCATTTTGTAGCTCTCAAGGTATTCTCAGAGTTTGAGCACCTGATCTAGGAATGGCATTGTGAAGTTGGGGAGGTTAGGCTTATATGACACCAAAGAGACCACATAATGGCTTTTCAGGGTATCGAGGGCTCAGCTATCGTAACCAACTTCTAATTACGTGGTGACCGCAGACACAGGCTTTGAGAAGAAGCAAAAGAACTTCTCGGGAGCTGGAATAGAGCCACGTGTTTGGAAGCGACCAGAAAGGGTGGACAGGATTGCTTTTACGGGAATTTGAGATCCTTAGTGTGGGCTGGACCATGCTCGCAAGTACGGTCTATACAGGCAAATTGCGGCGTAACTATTGTGTGTTTTTTATGTAACAGCTGTGTGTGTGTGTGTGCGTGTGTGTGTGGGTCTGGTTTAAGCCAACCCTACTTGGCATTCCTTTCAACAATGTTGGCAGTGCGTCTTATTCCTTCTAACTCATGGCAAGACACTCACTCGAGTCGTCTTTCCGCATCCCGTCTCTCCACACAGCACTACCACGTCATAATTGGTCCCTTGTGACGGTGTTGGCAGTGCGTCTTATTTTTTTTACTTCACAGCAAACACTCACTCGAGTCGTCTTTCCGCATCCCGTCTCTCCACACAGCACTACCACGTCATGATTGTTCCCTTATGGCGGTGTTGGCAGTGCGTCTTAAATATTTTACTTCACAGCAAACACACACTCGAGTCGTCTTTCCGCATCCCGTCTCTCCACACAGCACTACCACGTCATGATTGTTCCCTTGTGGCGGTGTTGGCAGTGCGTCTTAAATATTTTACTTCACAGCAAACACACACTTGAGTCGTCTTTCCGCATCTTGTCTCTCCACACAGCACTGCCACGTCATGATTGGTCCCTTGTGACGGTGTTGGCAGTGCGTCTTATTTTTTGTACTTCACAGCAAATACTCACCTGGGTTGTCTTTCCGCATTCCTTCTCTCCACACAGCACTACCACGTCATGACTGGTCCCTTGTGACGGTGTTGGCAGTGCGTCTTATTTTTATTACTTCACAGCAAACAAAAACTCACCTGGGTTGTCTTTCCGCATCCCTTCTCTCCACACAGCACTACCACGTCATGACTGGTCCCTTGTGACGGTGTTGGCAGTGCGTCTTATTTTTATTACTTCACAGCAAGCACTCACTCGAGCCGTCTTTCCGCATCCCGTCTCTCCACACAGCACTACCACGTCATGATTGGTCCCTTTTGGCGGTGTTGGCAGTGCATCTTATTTTTTTTACTTCACGGCAAACAAAAACTCACCTGGGTTGTCTTTCCGCATCCCGTCTCTCCACACAGCACTACCACGTCATGATTGGTCCCTTTTGGCGGTGTTGGCAGTGCGTCTTTTTTTTACACTTCACGGCAAACAAAAACTCACCTGGGTTGTCTTTCCGCATCCCGTCTCTCCACACAGCACCACCACGTCATAATTGGTCCCTTGTGTCGGTGTTGGCAGTGCGTCTTATTTTTTTTACTTCACAGCAAATACTCACTCAAGTCGTCTTTCCGCATCCCGTCTCTCCACACAGCACTACCACGTCATGATTGGTTCCTTGTGACGGTGTTGGCAGTGCGTCTTATTTTTTTTACTTCACGGCAAACAAAAACTCACCTGGGTTGTCTTTCCGCATCCCGTCTCTCCACACAGCACCACCACGTCGTGAGTGGTCACAGCCTCCATCACTTCCTGCGTGTGCATTGCCAGACGTGAGTGCTTATAGAATGTATGTCAGTGCTTATTTGCATGTTGCTGTGGCATGGTGTTGTATAAGTGGGTGGTCTCAGCCTCTATTGATTCCTGTGTATGTATAGCCAGACAAGTTCACAAACCACCTCAGATGTTTAATTGCAGTGCACATGAGTGGGGGGGGGGGGCACTGGATGCAAAAACGTGTTGTGTACTGGATGAATTTGTGTGTTGTGGTGTACTTACTGGATGCAAGAATGTGTTTTGGAGTACTAGATGCAAGAATGTGTGCAAGATTGTGTATAAAGGATGCGAGAGTGTGTGCAAGCATGTGCTATGGTGTACAGTGTACAGGATGCGAGAATGTGTTGTGGTCTTCGGGATGCGAGAATGTGTTGTAGTCTACTGGATGCAAGAATGTGTTGTGGTTTGTGGTGTAGTGGATGCGAGATTGTGGGTGTACTGGACGCTCTAATATGATGGTGTACTGGATGCAAGAATGAGCGTTATGGTGTACAGGATGCGAGAATGTGTGTTATGGTCTACGGGATGCGAGAATGAGCGTTATGGTGTACTGGATGCGAGAATGAGTTGTGGTCTACGGGATGCGAGAATGTGTGTTATGGTGTACTGGATGCGAGAATGTGTGTTATGGTGTGCTGGATGCGAGAATGTGTGTTTTGGAGTTCTGGATGCGAGAATGTGTGTTTTGGAGTTCTGGATGCGAGAATGTGTATTATGGTGTACAGGATGCGAAAATGTGTGTTATGGTCTACGGGATGCGAGAATGTGTGTTTTGGTGTGCTGGATGCGAGAATGAGTTGTGATCTACGGGATGCGAGAATATGTGTTGTGGTGTGCTGGATGCAAGAATGTGTTGTAGGTTGTAGTGTACTGGATGCGAGAATGTGTGTTGTAGTGTACAGGATGTGAGAATGGTAGCAGTTCCACACCCCTGTGTATGTGTGGGCACGAACAAGCGGATCAAGCGTTGAGGCTACAGATGCACGTCAACACATACGCACGTACACACCAGGGTTGCTCAGCACTCCTTTAGGCAGCAAAGGCTTGATAAAACGTGTCGGGATTCAAACTTCACCAACTGCGCGAACGATCTCACATGTGCACGTTTTGGCTACACGTGCACCTCAATATATACTTACGTACCCACATTAATTAATTTTAAGAAAAAAAGAGCCCCTTGCAGTTTCAATCTCGGCAGAACACACACACACACATGCACACAAACACACACACACACCTGTTCCATCCCCACAATGGGCAGCCCCTCCCTTGCAGCCTCAATCTCAGCTGTTCGCTCTAAATGCACCACCCGGTGAGGCATGCCGGGTGCAGGGGGCACAGCAGCACCTATGACAGGCTTCATGTCCTCGTCTCCATCTGCGTTGGGCATCAGTTGTTTTTGAGGTGTGCTCAAACTGAGGGCTTGACTGGAGAATGCCGGGTGCAGGGGGCACAGCAGTACCTATGACAGGAATCGTGTCCTCGTCTCCATCTGCGTTGGGCATCAGGTGCTTGTGAGGTGTGCTCAAACTGAGGGCTTGACTGGAAAATGCTGGGTGCAGGGGGTGCAGCAGTACCTATGACAGGATTTGTGTCCTCGTCTCCATCTGCGTTGGGCATCAGGTGCTTGTGAGGTGTGCTCAAACTGAGGGCTTGACTGGAAAATGCCGGGTGCAGGGGGTGCAGCAGCACCTATGACAGGATTTGTGTCCTCGTCTCCACTGCACTGAGAAGACTATTAAGTGCTCTGTTATTTGGACTGAAATGCCAAACGCAGGCAGGAGTATACTATAGTGTGCTCAGTATGGCTGCCTACAACTGGCATATAATGCCGGTATAGCGGTGGGAAAGCTTCCACCTTTCGGAATAGCGATATGTCAAGCACCACAGCAGGCTTTCTCTTCTCATCTTTATGCGTGAAAACAGTCCCATCCAGTAAAAATCGCACAAACAAACACAAGCGCACCCATACGCGTACGTGTGTACATGCATGCACACGCACACACACACACACATACACACACACACACACACATGACTATACACACTCACACACACACACATGTACACAACCAGAAACACACAAACACACAATCACACACACATGCACACAACCAGAAACACACAAACACACAAGCACACCTGACACATAACCAGACTCCAACCGCGCTTCCACCTTCCCCGCATGCACCACACTTCGCAGCCTCGCGCGCTTCGCTGCCGGCTCCTCCTTCTCTTCCTCTTCTCTCTGCCTCTGCACCCTCTCGGCCTCTAGCCTCTCGCTCTCCTTTTTTTTCTGCTCAGCAGCAGCTGCGGCGGCAGCACCCGCAGCGGCCGCAGCAGCAGCAGCCGCAGCCACGCTTGGTTGAGGCATTGGGGGCTGTAGGGATTTGGGAGGAGGATTTGCTTTCGCATGGGCTGCTCCGCCCGCCTGTGCATATGTGTAAGTTGGCCCGAACCGTATATATTCACTATACACTGTATATATATGGTGATTTCCCTGCCAAAAATATCGTTATACACCGTATATATATGTATGGTATATGGTTCTGTCCAACCCTACATATGTGTTTGGTTACAAAATGATGACTGCAGGTAACAGGGGTGGCACCTTCGTTCGATCAGTTTCCGACTGTTGAATCTGCTGCTGAAACACATAGATGGGATGTTGTATGTATGGAGCCAGCCAACAGCGCATATAGCAAATGTAGGGTAAGTATGGTAAAGTGTGAAGTGTGTAAAACATGGTTCGCGGACAGGAATTGAACAGGCTTTTTTACGGCTAGAATTGCGTGGTGCTCGATGATTACAGACACAGTTTTTTGTTGACAGCAAATATGAGGGTTTAAAATTGTTGAGCCCACTACATTGACTAGCATGTGTACACAGGCATATGAAGAGGAAAAGAGAAGTTTAATGAACACTGACAAGCTTTCACTCGCACGCACGCGCGCGCACACACACACACACACACACGCACGCACGCACACACGCACACACACACACAAACACACAACATACACGCACACACAAGCCTGCACGTACCTTCTCCTCTTCACTGTCGCTCCCATCGCTCGTGCTGAGGCCCATGTACTCCTCCTCCTTCTTCTTCTCCTCCTCCTCTTCTTCCTCTGTTGCATGCTTGCGCTCCTTGCGAGAGGGGTCAGCGGCCTCAAGGCCTGCCTGTTTTGGGGGCAGGAAACCAAATCACATTCATGAGACAGTGTACACATTCATAGGACGGTGCACAACATGCACTTACACTCTTCTACAGGGTGGGCAAAAAATAAACCCTGCCTAGTCAAGGGAATGACACCAACAATACAGAAATAGTTAGACTTGCACTCTTTGTCTAATTATAGTCTACAAAGGGAACGAAACCAACAGCACAAGAATAAATTAACCTGCACACTTTGTCTTAAAATTGTTTGCAAAGGGAATGAAAATACCAGCACAGAAATAGTTAGACTTGCACTCTTTGTCTGATCAGTTTGCAGTCCCTTGGCCTGCCGCGATATGTGTGTAGAATGCGGAATGGGCAAAAAACAAGGCAGGACAGAGCCCAGAGTAACAATTTGTCAGTTTTTGGACGTCAGCAGGGTATGACACAGCAGGGTATGACACGGGCACGTGGATGCTTAGTCAAAAGTGCATCATTCTCTCGAACGTCACACTTGCATGCACACGTATTCAAGAGCGGATACATATCACACCCAGCACCACACACTAACTTTTGTGTGAGTGGGCGGACGAGGTCCTCAACTCTCACTTGTAAGAAGTAATTAGGTAATTAGGTGGAGGTTTTAGCTTATGTTTACAACTCAAAAACTGGGAGCCTGCCATATCATCATCACAGATCTCCAACCTTGTTCCAAAGTTGTAGCACTACAATCTACAATGTACTGTCTGTCGGCAAGGAAGCTTTCCTCAATTTCGCTGCTGCAAAATGTGCTCCCTTGTCCTCGTCATACCTGTTTTCTGCGTGCATCATCCTGCTGCTGCTGCTTGCGCGTCTGCTGTGCTCCTCTTTGGTGCAGGGGGCGGAGCAGGGCTAGCTGGGCGTCACTCAGGCCAGAGGAGTTCAATGAAGTGAGCACCTGCGGAAGTGCCAGGTGGCAAGCAAGCACCTTTTGTCATACTATTCTCTCATACAGAGTATGATACGATGTAAGCACAGGAGGTCCTCATATTTTGCAGAAACTTTGCGCTGGAGGTTGGTAAGGGTAAGGCCCCCATCAGTCAGAGAGGTGACGTCAATTAAAACCCGCTAATTAAGCTAGGATCCTCCTAACACTCCGAACAGTAATGCACCCCTCCCCTTTACAGCAACACTCCCAAAGCAGAAAAGAAAAACGTGACACCCCTCTATCCTCTCTCGTACATTAGAGCCCCTACCTGGGTTATGTTTTGGCGGCGTTCGTTCTTCAATTGGACCTGCTTTAGTTTACGCAGCTCAGACTTGCTAGGAGGGGACTGCTCGCTTTCGGGGGCTGCTGCTTTAGCTCCTTTGTGTTCTTTACTGCTCTGCGGAAGGATGAGGTAATCGTCCACGCCCTTGCCGCTGTTTGCACAGGAGAGCAAGACAGAAATAAGAAGGAATAATTCATACACCAGATTGCGTAGTACTTGCCAGTCAATATGGTGTAACGACCCAAGTCTTGCTGATAACTGCACATGGTGTCATGGGCAGTCAAGGCATGTGCTCGCAAGGTTGGACTGGCGATTTTTGCGCCTTGTTCCTGAATGCCTTTCATTTCTCCAAGCTGCAGCCCATGCAACTTCTTGCATGACGCATTTGAAAAGCTAAATGGCACGCATGCAAGTTCATGTAAACGCGTATGTGCATGTGCGTACAATGTGCCGGCTGTTTTTGGTTATACACGGTTCACTCCATGGCACTCCTACCTGTCAAGCAGGGACTGCTTCAGTTCATCAGACATTAAGTCCAGGCCTCCAATCTCTCCCTTAGACTGCTTTCCTGCACAGGAGTTGTGCTTTGCATCCTTCCTTTTTCTCTTTGAGATTTTCGTCATGTTTTTCGTCGTGTATTTTAATGAAAAAACAAATTACTCGCATGTAGGAAACGATTTTACGCTTGAAGTTTCGATGGAAAGAGCATTTGTCGATAATTGCTGTATAAGGCTATACGGTTATATTATATAGGGAGTTCTCGTCCATGATTAGTCTCCCTTGATTGTTGCCATTGGTGAGTGAGCATGCTGCATAACTGAAACAAAGTTTCATTGACACGAGGCAGCATAGCAGCCATTACAGTCTGAACGAGAGTCTTGTGCCAAGGTCTTTCGTGCTTTCTTGCTGTACTTAATACACATGCACCAAGGCGCGCACACACACACACACACACGCACAACCACACACACATGCACATTCACACACACGCACACACACACACACACACACACACACGCACACACACACACTTACGTACGCACACACAATACACGCACACACACACACACACACACACACACACACACACACACACACACACACACACACAAACACACACACACAGACACACACACACACACACACACACACACACACACACACACACACACACACACACACACACACACACACACACACACACACACACATACACACACACACAGACACACACACACACACACACACACACACACACACGCACGCACGCACACACGCACGCGCACACACACATATATGCACACATGCACACACGCACACATTCAAACACACACACACATGCATGCATACATCGTTATTTTTTGCAGCCTGCCCTTTATATGCTGCGCCCAGCCCGTAGCGCTTCTGTAATGAACCTCAAGCACAAAAATGTGCCTCCTGGGATGGACTTGCTGTTCCATAGAAATGGCAGGAAGTCATTCACGTGGTATAAGGCCTCGGTGGGTGGCGAAGTGTTGCGAATTTGTAGCCTGACAAACAATTTTGTAGACAATGACACTACTGTGAATGGCTCTCACACACATGTGTAGTGTGCATTGCACACTCATACACCGCAACACACGTACACAATAAAGACATGCACACATACACACACACACACACACACACACACGGTCACACACTCCTGCCCAACAACACAGGTGCTCGTGCTGACATTTCTATGCTACGCGGGCTACCACGCATCTAGAAAGCCCCCCAGCATTGTGAAGAGGTTAGCAAACACAGCGCAATCCCAGAGTTGCTAGTATGCTGTGGGAATACGGGCCTGCAGGCTGGGAATGGTTAGGAGATCTCTGTAGCAATGTCACGATAGGACGATAGGGGAAGGGGAAAGGCAACGTAGTAGCCAGTACTGCACCTAGCATTCATGTTTACAAAGCAACGCTTAATTTATTAAACCAATGTTGCCCAACTGACTGCAGTGTGCTGAAGGGGGAGGGCAAGATATTAGCCAGTACTGCACCCAGCATTAATGTCTACACAGTAGGACAGCTTAAATTATTAAACTCATGTTGCACAACTGACTGCAGTGTGCTGAAAGGGGAGGGCAACATAGTAGCCAGTACTGCATCCGGCATTCATGTTACACAGCAACGCAGCTTAAATTATTAAACCAATGTTGCACAACTGACTGCAGTGTGCTGAAGGGGGAGGGCAACATAGTAGCCAGTACTGCACCCAGCACGGCAGCTGGCAGCGGGAGGCTTTTGCTGGCAGTGGATCAGAAGACTGCAGCGGTTTCGCAAGCGGGCTGGGCACCATTTAATGAAGAGGGAGGCCAGGTGCATTTGGGGGGGATTACCTGGCATGTGCTGTTTTGGCCTCCCAAAACGCTCATGCTTGTGTGCACTTGTACTTGTACAGGCATTGTAAAATGAACTGAATACCAGCACATGCACGCACAGGCACACAAGCAATGTAAAATGAACTGAATGCCAGCACACACACACACATACACATACACACACACGTACTCACACAAACACACACACACACTCACATTCACACACACAGGCATTGTAAAATGAGCTGAATACCAGCACACACACACACATACTCATACACATACACAGGCACACACACACAGGCACACAAGCATTGTAAAATCAACTGAATACCAGCGCACACACGCACATACACACACACACACAGGCACACACACAGGCATTGTAAAATGAACTGAATACCAGCACACACACACATACTCACACACACACTCACACGCACGCATACAAACACACACAGGCGCTGCTAGGAGGGGTGGACCTAGCATTCCTGGGGTCTTACGCGTTTGGCATGTTCTTTGCAGGCCACCTCGGGGACAGAATGGACTTGCGCAAATTCCTGTCTGCAGGTGCGGGTTGACGTGCGAATGTGTGTTATGTCTTTAGTAAATGTGTATGTACCTCTGCCTTTTCTTGGCTGTAGGCAATGAGCTGATGTGTTTAGGCACTGTGCTGATGTATGTGCCTCTGCCCTTTTCTTGGCTGTAGGCAAGAGCTGGTGGCTGTTTGCTTGAAAGTACTAAGTAAGAAAGGAGAATGCACTCACTCTGTGCTGATGTACGCTCACGAGTATACCACTGTGTTGGAGGACGTGCGAAACTTGCTGCCATGTTTCACATTAGCATACAACATGTGCAAGGTTTCTCATTAGCATACAACATGTGTAAAGGTTTCTCATTAGCATACAACATGTGTAAGGTTTCTCATTAGCATACAACATGTGTAAGGTTGGCCAGAATCGTTTGTACGAGACACTTAGGACGACATAAGTAGGGTTGGCCAGAATTCTTATCTACACCGTAATATGACCGTATATTTATGAAATCTCTGCCAAAATTACCGTATATACATCGTATATACATGGTTCTAAGAAACCTTAGGTATTTCCCATTAAGGAGCCTCCCCCTATCCTCTCCACCCATCCCATTGCTGCCCATCTCAATCCACACCTGCCCACTTTAAATTGCACTTGCAGGCATGCTGGGAAGTGGCGTCTTCGTGACGCTGTTCGGGATGGGCTATTTGTGGGACATCCACCGGTTCAGCTACTACGCCCTTGTGTCTGTGAGTGTGTTACTCCCCTACCTCGTGTGCCTGTTCACTTCCTGTTTGACACTTGCTCATGGGATGGGCTACTTTTGGGACATCCACACTGTTCAGCTACTACGCCTGCGTGGCTGTGAGTGTGTTACTCCCCTACCTTGTGTGCCTATTCACTTCCTGTTTGACACCTGCTCATGGAATGGGCTACTTTTGGGACATCCACACTGTTCAGCTACTACGCCCTCGTGTCTGTGAGTGTGTTACTCCCCTACCTTGTGTGCCTGTTCACTTCCTGTTTGACACTTGCTCATGGGATGGGCTGCTTTTGGGACATCCACACTGTTCAGCTACTACGCCTGTGTGGCTGTTGTGAGTTGTCACGTGCCTGCTGTTTAGACATTGTTGTAAGTGGCGTCTTTTGGGATGGGCTATTCGTGGGACGTGCACATGTTCAACTGCTGCGCCCTTGTATCTGTCCGGATGATTGTTCTCTGTGGTATACATGTGTTATGAGAAACAAAACTGGTAGCTTAGATTTTAAAGACCAACACGTACTATCAATAAGTGTTAACGAACTCTCGAGTTGGAGTTAAGATGTGAGCCTGCTTTTTAGTGTCCGCCCTGATGACACAAACACGCACACGCTACTCATGCAGAGCTTTCACAACATATGCATGCATGCATATACACACACACACACACACTCACACACACACAGAACAACACAAACACCTGCAGGTCATGGCAGGGCTGTTCCAATCCACTGGTTGGACCAGCGTAGTGTCCATCATGACCAACTGCTCACAAAGTATCCTCACACAAACTGTTTAACCTTTTACACACATCTGTACACACACATACACGCGCACACACACGCACACGCACACGCACACGCACACATACACACAAACACGCCTGCAGGTCGTAGCAGGGCTGTTCCACTCCACCGGTTGGCCCAGTGTAGTGTCCATCGCGGCCAACTGTTCTAAATACGTCCTTACACTAACTAAATAAGCTATAATACACACATTCACACACACACATTTGCACACACACATTTGTACACACACATACACGCGCAAACACACATACACATACGCACACACACGCGCACACACACGCGCACACACACACGCACGCAAACACACCTGCAGGTCGTAGCAGGGCTGTTTCAGTCCACCGGCTGGCCCAGTGTAGTGTCCATCGTGGCTAACTGGTCAGGCAAAGGCAAGCGGGGGCTGACCATGGGCATCTGGAATGCACACACGTCAGTGGGCAACATCATAGGAACTGTCACAGCGGCAGCTCTCCTGTCTTGGGTGTGTGCTTGTGATGTGTGAGTGTGTGAGTGTGTGTGTGCGTGTGTGTTGTGTGTGTCGAAACAAGGCATCTGGAATGCGCACACGTCAGTGGGCAACATCATAGGAACCGTCACAGCGGCAGCTCTCCTGTCTTGGGTGTGTGCTTGTGTTGTGTGTGTGTGGGTGTGTAAGTATGTATGTGTGCAAGTGTGTCGTGTATGTCGAAACAAGGCATCTGGCATGCGCACACGTCAGTGGGCAACATCATAGGAACCGTCACAGCGGCAGCTCTCCTGTCTTGGGTATGCGTTTTTGTTATGTGTGTGTGAGTGTGTGTAAGTATGTGTGTGTGCACGTGTGTGCGTGTGTTGTGTGTGTCATAGGCATCTGGCATGCACACACGTCAGTGGGCAACATTATAAAAACCGTCACAGCGGCAGCTCTCCTGTCTTGCATTGTGTGCTAGTGTTGTATGTCTGTGTGTGTGCGTGCGTTTGCGCTCTTTTTTTTTGTATGCGCAGACTTTTGCTTGAACGGGCCAGAGGGAAACCCCAGAAGTGACAGCCTGTGTTTGTTTCTCCATGCATCAAGAAGGCTACCTCTCCTTAGGTGCCTTTTTACTCGTATTACAAGACTGGGCCTTGATCGTGCTAGGCCTACCGCCATAATCTATGAAGCCTGCCGTCACCTGTGCACCGCACAGACCTCACGTGCCTCACATTTTGTCAACTTCTACTACATGACACAGGGCTGGTGCTGGTCCTTCATCGTGCTAGGCCTGCCGCCATGATCTATGAGGCCTGCCGCCACCTATGCACTGCACAGACCTCGCAATTTGTTAACTACCTATTCTTGACACAGTTCTGCTGCTGGTCCTTCATCCTGCTAGGCCTGGCCATAATCTACCAAGCCTGCTGCCACCTGTGCACCGCACAGACCTCACGTGTCTCACATTTTGTCCACTTCTACTTCATGACACAGGGCTGGGGCTGGTCTTTCATCGTGCTAGGCCTGGTCATGATTAGCCTAGCTGCCCTCATGTACGGCTTCCTGGTCGTGCAGCCCTCAGACCTTGGCCTAGGGGGGCCTGACGGAGGGGTGAGTGTGGTAGATCAGCACATTCAATGATGGGGGATGTGTATGAACATGCAGCACCGCAAAGATCATGAGTGCGCGACGCTTGCTGCTTTTTCATTCGTTTCATGTGCACACAAGCAAACTCACATGTGTACACGCACACGCACACACGCACACGCGCGCACACACATACACACACGCACGTATACGCACGCACACGCACGCACACGCACGCACAAACACACATGCACACACGCAAACACAAACACACACACACCAGGACTTTGAGAAGCCCTCTGTGCACGGCAGCGAGTCCCACGAGGGCATCAATTTTTGGGACGCCTGGCGCATCCCGGGCGTGCTGTCCTACGCGTTGTGCCTCTTCTTTGCCAAGCTCATCGCGTACACCTTCCTGTACTGGCTGCCCTACTACATCAAATCCACGCCCATCCAGAACAACATGCTGACGCCCAAGGAAGCTGGTGCGTGTGTGGCTGTGGGGGATATGTTTGTGCCTGTGCATCTGTGCAGTCTGTGCGTGTATCTGTGTGGGTGCTTGCATGATCAGATGATCTGAACGTGCTGGCCGCCCTTCTATATCATATGCACGCCCGTGTTTTACATCATGCTGATGCCAAGGAAGCTGGCGTGTGTGTGGCTGTGGGGGGGTATGTGATCCCTCCATCAACCCACCTCTCCCTTCTATGTTGACCCTGCTACTACTTACTCTGCTCCTCTCCTCGACACCCTCACTCCTGTGTGTGTTTGTGTGTGTGTGTGTTCAGGTGACCTATCTTCACTGTATAGCGTTGGCAAAGAGGCAAGGAGGAAGCGTGACAGCTGCAACCTTTTCTAACCACTCGTCTATTCCTGGTCTCTGTTCAGGCAACTGTCCGTGCTGTTTGACGTGGGCGGAGTGGCAGGGGGAAGCGTGACAGCTGCTACCTTTCTAACCACTCGTCTATCCCTGGTCTCTGTTCAGGCAACTGTCCGTGCTGTTTGACGTGGGCGGAGTGGCAGGGGGAAGTGTGACAGCTGTTTCCTTTCTCTTTACTCATTTACTTCCCTCATATCTGTTCAGGTGACCTGTCCGTGCTGTTTGACGTGGGCGGAGTGGCAGGAGGAGTGATGGCAGGCCACCTCTCTGATCGCAGTGGGGCCAGTGCCATCGTCAGCATGAGCTTCACCATGCTGTCCATCCCCGTGCTGTGGTTGTACCGCAACTTTGGGCACACGTAAGCCTATCTTGTGAATGCATACACCAACTCAGAGCACACGCAAGCCTATCTTGTGTATGTTGTGCAACTCTGGGCACACTTGACGTTTTCTGTGAATGTACCGCAATTTGGGCACACGTAAGCCTATCTTGTGAATGCATACACCGACACAGAGCACACGTAAGCCTATCTTGTGTATGTAGTGCAACTCTGGGCACACTTGACGTTTTCTGTGAATGTACCGCAACTTGGGCTCATGTAAGCGTCTCCAGATTAATAATATAATGAGCAGATGCTGTTCAGCCATTTTACTCCAAATACTTGAAATGCACTCAGGGCCTTACGTAGTCAGCGCCTATGTATTGCAGTCCTGTTAACATGAAGACTGCAAGTACTATGGTGGCGCACACGAAGGGTGGGATGGAGGGCTTAGGCACAATATTAGCTCTAGGGATGTAGGGACGAACGACCCTTTACAAATCTTGGGAATTGCTTGGGTGCTGAAGTTATTTAATTGTGTGCATCCAGCTTTGAGCAAACATGGCCACGACGCACTTATTTGTGGGCTAGCGTGCGTGCACAATGCACAACACAATGACTTAAACACAAACTATTTGAGCTCCCAGTATGACTACTTGCTTTTCTCAAAGGCCCATCCTTTTGCAACCATGCTTGCATACACGCTCGGTCACGTCCATATCATGCAAGCCCAGGGAAGCACGTGTTATTGGCCTTTATACGCTGCCTGCCTCTTCTATGCACCGTACACAGACCTTGTGAAATACCAGTGTCGCTATACTCATACCATATGTCCACATGCAAACACACTTGAATACACTTAGATCACGCGTGCCCAGGAAAGCATGTTCAGTAGCCTTATACGCTGCCTGACTCTTATGTGCACCGTACACAGTCCTTGTGCAATACCAGTGTCGCTATACTCACACCATATGTCCACATGCTAACACACTTGAGCACATTCAGATCACGCGTGCCCAGGAAAGCATGATCAGTAGCCTTATACGTAGGGTTGGCCAAAATCATATATATACGGTTTATATACAGTATTTTTGGCAGGGAAATCACCAAATATGCGGTCATATACGGCGTATATACACGGTTCTGGCCAACCCTGCTTATACGCTGCCTGACTCATATGTGCACAGTGCACCGATCCTTGTGCAACACGCATGTAGCTTCACTGATGATTTAGCTTTACTAATGATTTTATAACACATCATACATCTACATGCAATCATCATAAACACTCACCCTCAGGTCCTTCTCCACCAACGTGAGTCTCATGATGCTGGCGGGCTTTTTTGTCAACGGACCCTACGCACTCATCACCACCGCTGTCAGTGCCGACCTCGGAACCCACGAATCCCTGCAGGCGCGTGCACTTGTGTGTGTGTGTGTGTGTGTTTGTGCGTGTGCGTGTGCATGCGTGTGCATGTGCATGTGCGGATGTGTGTGTATATATATGGAAATTGCCGTAATGTGTTTGATGTAGTTGTGCGTGGCCGATGCTTAGGGTCTGGTCGCTGTTCAGATGCACACCACACATGATGAGTAGGGTTGGCCAGAACCATATATACACGGTGTTTATACGGTATTTTTGGCAGGGAAATCACCAAATATACGGTCATATACGGTGTATATATACGGTTCTGGCCAACCCTAATGATGAGGGTTGGCCAGTACCGTATTTATACACCGTATATGACCGTATATTTGGTGATTTCCCCTGCCAAAAATACCGTAAATACACCGTTCATGTATGGTTCTGGCCAACCCTACACATGATGCAAGCACGCATCCTTCGCGAGCGTCAATGAGAGACTGACATACCCTACACGGACACGCACATACACATACACACACACACACACACACACAACACACACAGACACACACATGACACACACACAGGGTAACGCCAAGGCCCTCGCCACTGTGAGCGCCATCATTGATGGTATGGGATCCATCGGGGCCGCCCTGGGTCCCATGCTCACTGGATACATCACTTCAAGGGGCGGCTTTGACATGGTGCGTAGATTTCTTTGTTTATATTTTACTGTGCTTTTTTCGTGCTTATTTCGTGTAATCCTGGTCCGCCCTGGGTCCCATGCTCACCGGATGCACCACCTCAAGGGGCGGCTTTGACTTGGTGCGCATGGATGTGTTTGCTTGTTCTTCATTATGTTTTTTTCATGCAATCCTGGGCCACCCTGGGTCCTATGCGCAGCAGATGCATGACCTTAAGGGGCGGCTTTGACATGGTGTGCGTGCTCTTTCTACCTTGATTGTTACTGCGTCGATGCAATACTGGGCTGCCCTCTGCAGACTATTGTTTTGACGTGTGATGCTGCTCTAAAACGTACTTCTGAAGCTGAGTAGTTAGTTGTATGGAAGAAGGCTTTGTCGACACAATGCTGCCTTCCCGGTGCACGACTGTGACCAGAATGCTGCTTAACAGGTTGAAATCCTGTGATGCCTTAGAGGCACCCCTTGCACACACACTTCAGAGGACACGTGAAGGAAGTGAATGGTTTGTGCACACGTTTCACCTTGTCAAACACATACTTGACTCTGAAACGGCCAATTCATTGCTGCATATTCCTGGGCCCTAGGTTTAAAAGTTTTAATAGGAAAGGCCTTCAGTCAAAGCTTGCGACTGCTAGCATATTTCTGGGCCCCACAAGATTGACAAGGTTTACAAGGACAGGCCTTCAGTCAAAGCGTGCGACTGCTAGCATATTCCTGAGCCCCACTGACGCACAGTCCTTCATAGCATTGTATGAACTGTATACTTTAGCAACCACACCCACCCAACATATGTCTGTACAGCAAACAAGCGACCACACCCACCCAACATTTTCACAAAGCAACAAACATGTCTGTACAGCAAAGCAAGCAAGCAACCACACCCACCCAACATGTTCACAAAGCAACAAACATGTCACAGCCCCTTGCACAAAATGCTCCTGTTTAATTTCATGGTTGCAGGTGTAGAGCTATTACCAATCGCATACCCTAGGTACTTGTGTCACACATATGTGACACACGTTCTTGTGTCACACTTGTGTCACACTTGTGTCACGCTTGTCACGCTTGTGTCACACTTGTGTCACACTTGCGTCACACTCGTGTCACACTTGTGTCACACTTATATTACACTTGTATCGCACATGTCCCCACTAGTATTCTCATTTCTGCTTATCTAACGTCTTATCTTTTCCCACACCACCCACATGCTGGTATCACGCTTTGCACCATATCTTATGCTGCACAGTCATGTCCAGGTCGCACACAAATTCTTATACATCGCACAAGCCCTGACGTCACATTGCAGGTGTTCATGATGCTGTACATGAGCGCTGCCACTGCGGGCCTGCTGCTCACAAAAATTGCAGCACGGGAGTGCCTGACGCTGTCAACACGAAGCAGGCGCTAGCTAGCATGGAATGGAGCTAATCCTTGCAGACCGTGTCTGAGAGCACGATGCCTAATAATATGAAGATGACAATATGATGTCAGATCGAATCACTATCACAGCTAAGTATGGGGCACGATGCCATGTCGTTTCTTGGAGGTGACGTTCTGTGAAGAAGTTGCGTTCTTCCTGTTGGATTGGGATGTAACTCCCGACCTGCCAGACACAGGCAGTTCTTGGATCTATCCAGGTGCCAACTTATTTGATTAATGATTGAATGGAAAGTAGGTATGCTAACATAAGATGTTCATTTTTAGAGTGATATAATTTGGTTTATAGTCAGGCATTGTGTGTTGCGCATGGTAAAGTTATGTTGGGTTACCATTCTTGGGTCACCAAGTTCGTGAGCACCATACCAGCAATCGTCACGTCTTGATTAGACCTCATAAATTGTGACATTGCCCCAAGCGCAAAGATAGTGTGAGCACCATACGTACATTATAAAAAAGGAGAAACTAGTAAAGCTTGGCTGATCCTAACACTTGTCCTCAGCAAAGGTCTTATAAAGTAGTATGGCCTTAGCCAAAATTCCAAAGCCCCCTTGTACTATGCAATAAAGGTAATCCCAGTTGCATTTAGAATGTCGTGAACCGCTGTTCTTTGCAGAGTAATTAGCAAAATAAATATACCAAGTACTGGCTGCTAACATTTCGATCTCTTTTCTTCAATGGTTTATGTGTACTGTGTTGCAGGTCTGTGAGTCATCTGACATGCAAAACAAAGAACCTAAGCAGTAATCGCTTAAAATGGAACCGCACAAACTTTGCCACATGGCATGCCAGATGGGAGACAGTTATGTATCGTGCAAAGATTGGTTACACAGAAAGGTTTTGGTTGTCTTATCATGGTGGCCGTATTGACGAGCTTTCTGATACTAAGAGGAGATGACTGAGGATGAGCATTCTAGCTCCAGAAAGAAGGAGCAGCATGGTTTAGGCAGAGATTCGCCACATGTACACCCCTGGCCGGGCAAGTTTGTCTAAGAAAGCTTGCGCTGTTTTCTCTGGTCCGAAACAGCCTGGTTGTAGGTACCAGCACAGCATCTGGGCAGCTTAAGGTAATTTTGCACACACGTACGTCAACAGTTTGTCACGCCCAATCGTTGGCAGCGACGAATCGTGTGACAGAGCAGTTAATTGGTTGACAGTTGAGAGTTTCTATGTGTCTTGTTCAATAAGCTGGTTGGCCAGTCGTATTGATAACCTTCATCCAGATGGATTTTGTTGTTTTGGTAATCAATTGACATGTGAGCATCCTAAGAGGTACCATTAGAAGGGATCCTCAAGAGACCCTGTACTGTGTAAGGTATCCAAGTCTATTTGTTCGTTTAGTCTTATTATTGTGCAACCACAATGAGGCCGAGAGGTCTGTCTGAGTCAACGGTCCCAGCTCCGGAAAGAAGCAGCAGTGTGGATACCAATCAAAGATGAGTGGCACCAGTAAATACACGTACGTGTGTGTGTGTGTGTGTGCGTGTGTGTGTGTGTGTGCAGAGAGCGCAAGGGCAGGAGTCTGGTAGATGCATAAGGGATCACAGCAATACAAACCCACTCCTCTGCTAGATGATTTTTCCTCCTTGCGGAACTTTATTGGTCCGAAGGCGAAGCTACCAGTTGTTGTGCTCCAGCCTTATATTTTTATTATACCAGCCTTATACTTTGTGCTCCAGCCTTATACTCAAAAAAAAATAGAGCCACTGTACTCGTTGCAGTGGCTCTCTCAATTTTTGTCGGGTCTGGCGACCTGTGTTGGTTATGCATGGTTATCAGGAGACCAGCCTCGCCGTCTCCTCTTCACGTGTCCCTC
>Ga0307945_1001012_pt1 | contig 21281 bp, 19 predicted proteins | sample OrgLakmetagen228_FD_201818 | JGI IMG/M metagenome (GOLD analysis project Ga0307945, IMG submission 201818) | Saline water microbial communities from Organic Lake, Antarctica - #228 | ecosystem: Environmental > Aquatic > Non-marine Saline and Alkaline > Saline | place: Antarctica: Organic Lake...
TCAAAATTGATTTATTATTAATTTTATTATAATTGTTATTAACTGTTTTTTCAATAAAGTATTTGCTTTGTGTAATTATACTCTATTAGAGATTAACCAAAATTAACGAGGCCTTAAAATTATTAATCAGAGATATAGAAAAAAACGTTTTTTTAGTGTTCAAATCAGGGATGAAAAATTTTAAAGTTTAAAAAGTATACCTGATAACAAGAATTAAAACAGCTCTTATTGATGAGATGGTTAGTAATTTCCCGTGGCTTCGCCACTGCGAATCCCATATTAGTTCGCAAAAATGATTAAATACTATTTATTAGAAACAGATTTTAAAAATCCTAAAAAAATAAAAAACCTGACATTTAAGGGGTTGCTTTATCTAAAAATAATTAAATAACATAAAAAAAGGGTACTAAATAATTTACAAATAAGAGGAGTTTCTTAAAAAGAAACAAATATTTTTATGATTATTTTTAAAAAACTAAAAGCATTTTGAAGAACAAAAAATAGAAAATAAACATTACTAAAACTATTACAAAATACAAGAGGCTTTTTGAAGCTTCCAAAAACTTCAGCACATTATAAATTAAAAAAAGCAGTAATAAATAATCAGAAAATAAAGAAACCAATAGCAATTTAGTTTCAAATGCTGTTCTTCAAAAAACTGTACACTAAAAAATAAGAATAATAGAAAGTATAAAATGTTACAGATATTTTAATAAACTAACATGAAAAAGTATACTTAAAATTAAAAAGAAAAAAGTGTATAATAAAAATAATAATCTGAATAGGGTTTATTGTATTACAAGAGGCTTTTTAAAACAGGAATATAAATTAGATGAAATTACAGTAAATCATGATTTAGTTGTTTAATTAGCAGAAAAGTAAGGCTTAAATCTAAAAGGTAAAATGGATAATAAAAAATAAAAATAAAATTGAAAAAACGTTGATATTAAAAAATCTTATTTATATTTGCGGCTAATAAAATTTAATAACCATGAAAAAACTTACAATTTTAGTAGTAATGTTTTTTGTAGCTAACCTAACCTTTGCACAAGAAACAACAGAAGATGAAAAAAATGATTCTGAAAAAAACTTCAACAAATTCTCAATTGAAGCCAATGTAGGTACAAACAAACCCGATGATAATTTTTCACCAGGTTATTTTTCTTCTGATGTAGACAATACATTCCCTTTAAATAGTGTCAGCCATTTTAATTTAGGTGTTAGATATATGTTTAATGAGCGATTTGGTTTAAAACTAGATGGTGCTTATGATATATTTGAACCTGAAAGCGATGCAAGTTTACCTTACGAAACTACACAATTAAGATTTGGACTTCAAGGTGTTGTTAATTTAAGGAATCTTTTGAACTTTAATTCTTTTACTAGCCGATTTGGTTTACTAGGACATGCAGGTGTTCAAGTAAATTTCATATCGCCAGATTCAAGAAATGGTGTAGATTTATCATCTAATGATGTTGACCAAAATGGTGGTTTTATTGTAGGCCTTACTCCTCAATTTAGACTTACAGACCGATTTGTTATTACTGCAGATGCAAGTTTTATTCAAAATTATCGTTCACATGTTACATGGGATGGCGCTAGAAATAATCCATCGCGTAATTTAGATTCTTCCTTATTAAACTTATCACTAGGTTTAACCGTTTATTTAGGAAAGCATGATGTCCATGCGGATTGGTATAATGTTGAAGAAGATATGCCAAATAATGAAGATTTAGAAAAAATCAGAAACAGACTGGATGATATCGAATCTAAAATGAAAGATGACGACAAAGATGGTGTTCCAAATTATTTAGATAAAGACCCTAATACTCCAGCTGGTGTAATCGTAAACACGAAAGGTCAATCTACAGATGCAAATTCTAATGGAATTCCTGATAGTATGGAAGGTCCTCTTGATAATAAATATATTACAAAAGGCAGTGACATTAACCTAGTTAAAGAACTAGCAAACAAAGAAGTAATAGCTGTTTATTTTGACTTTGATGTATCAGTACCTCAAGAAGATTCATACGCAGACATTAGAGCTGTAATGACTTACATGAGAGCAAATCCTTCTTCAAAAGTAACAATTACTGGTTATGCTGATGAGTTGGGAACTGTAGATTACAACAATCCACTTTCTGAAAGACGTGCTGTTAAAGTACATGATATATTAGTGTCTGCTGGAATTGATGCATCTAGAATTACCGCTATTGGTGGTGGAGTTGATGATTCAGTTGATAAGAGTTCTGAATATGCTAGACAGTTAGTGAGAAGAGCTACTTTTATGATTGAGTAAATCAATAAAATAATTTAATATTAAAACCGTCTCTTTTTTTAAGAGACGGTTTTTTTTTATCCCTGACTCAAAATAAGGAACCTAGACTAACAACAAATAAAGCCAAAGGGTTTGGCTTTGATTAAAGCAAACTATAAAACACAAAAATTAGGCATTTCAACATTATAAAAAAATATGATCAACTTGCTTGACTGTATTCAAATACACTTTTTGTAATTCGTGAAACTGCCAATGCCTTCCAAGTTTCTGGCTAAATTTCTAAACTAAAGTCTTTATTCTATATTCTAGTTGCGAAACGGTCTAAATTCTTTTCATTGACAATACTGATTTAATACGTAGTTAAATTCTTTAAATGTTATAAAAAGCCCTAAACAATGTCACTTTTTTAAATTTAGAAATAATAAAAATAAAGACAACTCCTTACACATTAAAAAATAATCTTATATTTATCCCATAAAATATATTATTCATGAAAAAATTATTTACACTATCCGTTTTAGCTTTAACATTATTTGCAGGAAGTTTCTCGAGCTTTGCTCAAACAGAAGTTAATAGCATGGAAGAAGTATTCCAAGTAGCAGAGAAAAAAGCAAATGTAGTAGCCGAAAAGATTGGCTTAAATGATGATGAAAAACTTTTGTTAGTTCGTCAAATTGTCTCTAGAGAGCAAATGATTGCGAAAGTTGAAGCCAACAAAAACAACCCAAGCAATACAAATCAAGATTTGGATAAATATGTTACTCAGGCAAATGAACAATTCAAAAAGAATGTTATGGATTTATTTGGTGAGAGCAGAGCAAAAAAAATACTTTCGCTTTACGAAGTAAAAGATTAGTAATATAAATCATTTGAGACTATAATAAAAAAGCCTTGTTGAATTCAACAAGGCTTTTTTATTATAGTGCTCCGAAAATCACTAAGCCATAAATCCCAATTCTGAATAGTCGAAGTAAGCCAAAGAGCAAAAAACTACCAAATGGAAATTTGATAATACCTGCTGCCATACTAGATATAGCAAAGGGTAATGGTAAAATAGCTCCCGCAATTATAAGCAAACCACCCCACTTACGCATGTTTTTTATATGTTTTGCCATTTTCACTTCCAAATACACAAAGACAGAAGGGATGCTAGCAAAGCCACGACCAACAAAATAAGAAATTACACCACCCAGATAAGATAAGATAGACAAGGCAACTAAGTAATACCATTGGTAATCAGCAGATTTGCCTGCCCAAGCAATAAATATTTCTGGCGGAATTAATCCTAGAATGGATTCGGATGCAAAAAATACAGTAAGTACTCCTAATGGATGAAAATTTTCTGTAACATAAATTAAAACATCATTTATATCTATAACAAAAAAGTGAATAGCTAAAGCTATTGCAACAAACAAAGCAATTGGAATAGCCGCTTTAATCATACTTCTACCTATGAAGCTGTAAAAACCTGTATACGTGTAGTATTGGTGTAACAACTTCCACCTTGGTTTTTTGTTACTTATATTAGATTCCTTACTTGACATATGTATTTTAAATGTGATTGCAAAAATAATCGAATAGGATTAGCATAGTATCAAATTAATGTGAAAACTTACTGAATTCATTTTTGGAAGATGTTTAAAAAAACTTTTGTGAAAGTAGTTAAACCTTTACATTTGTTGAAATTGAAGTTATGGCAGGAAACAGCTTTGGAAAGATATTCAAACTAACCACTTTTGGCGAATCACATGGTATTTCTATTGGTGGAATAATAGATGGCTGTCCAGCTAATATTGAACTAAATATCGAAGCAATTCAAGAGGAAATGCAACGACGTAGACCTGGCCAATCTAAAATTGTTACACAACGGAAAGAAACAGACGAAGTACGATTCAAGTCTGGTATTTTTGAAGGAAAAACTACTGGAACACCAATTGGGTTTGAAATTATTAATACCGATTCTAAATCAAAAGATTACGGACACATCAAAGATGTATATAGACCAAGTCATGCCGATTTTACGTATCAAAAAAAATACGGGAATAGAGATTATAGAGGCGGAGGAAGATCTAGTGCAAGGGAAACCGCTTCCCGAGTTGTGGGCGGTGCAATTGCAAAGCAATTAATTCCAAATATAAAAATTAATGCCTACACCTCAGCAGTTGGCTCATTGGAACTAATACAAGCTTATTCTGAATTGGATTTCAGTACAATCGAAAAAAATGCAGTACGTTGTCCAGATCTTAAGCTAGCTGAGAAGATGGAAAAATACATCAAACAGATTCGAAAAGAAGGTGACACCATAGGAGGTGTTATTACCTGTGTTATTCAAAACGTACCTATTGGTCTAGGCGAGCCTGTTTTTGACAAACTTCATGCTGATTTAGGAAAAGCCATGCTATCTATTAACGCAGTAAAAGGTTTTGAAATAGGAAGTGGTTTTGAAGGTACTAAGATGAAAGGCAGCGAACATAATGATTTAATTCAGTCTGACGAAAAAACAACTTCTAACTTTAGTGGAGGAGTTCAAGGCGGTATTTCAAATGGAATGGATATCGTTTTTAAAGTAGCTTTTAAACCCGTTGCTACCATTATGCAAAAGCAGAAAACAATCAATACAAAAAATGATGAAGTTGAAATGAAAGGCAAAGGAAGACATGATCCTTGTGTTGTTCCTAGAGCTGTTCCCATCGTTGAAGCTATGGCTGCTATGGTTATGCTTGATCATTTATTAATGCACCGATCAAGGGAGAATTTTAGCTTCTCACATACATAAATATTACATTATATTAAATCATTTTTGAATGAAGAAGAAATTAGCATTACACTGGCAAATATTATTAGGAATGGCAGCAGGTATTATCATCGGGCTGGTGTTCACTCAATTTTCTTGGGGAAGCGAAATTGTAACTGATTGGATAAAACCCTTTGGTAACATATTTATCAATTCGCTTAAGTTAATTGCAGTTCCCCTAATTTTAGCTTCGCTTATAAAAGGTGTTTCTGATTTAAAAGACATTTCGAGTTTGTCTCAAATGGGGCTTAAAACCATATCAACTTACATTTTAACAACGCTTGTAGCAGTGTGTATAGGGCTAGCTATTGTGAATGTTGTAAAACCTGGCAGCTCAATAGATGAAGAAACTAGACAAGAATTACTAGAAGCCTATGGCGGTGACGCTGAAATGAAAAAACTAGATGCTGCAAAACAAAAAGAAAGCGGACCACTACAAGCTTTAGAGGATTTAGTTCCTGATAATATTTTTGGAGCTGCTTCAGATAATGGCAATATGCTTCAAGTTATCTTTTTTGCTATTTTCTTTGGCATTGGGTTAATTTTAATACCAGAAAAACAATCCAAACCCGTCAAAGATTTTTTTGATGGTTTTAATGAGGTTATTCTTAAAATGATAGACATTATTATGTTAGCTGCGCCTTATGGTGTCTTAGCTTTAATGGCTGCTTTGGTGGTAGAAGCTCCATCAGCAGATTTGTTTTATGCCTTGCTGTATTACTCTGGTTCTGTGGTCGCTGGTTTAGCTTTAATGATTTTATTTTATGTATTGATAGTTTGGATATTTACCAAAAAATCACCTAGCTTCTTTTTGAAGGGAATTTCACCCGCCCAATTGCTAGCGATTTCAACCAGTTCAAGTGCTGCGACCTTACCGCTTACCATGGAACGAGTAGAAGAACATATGGGCGTAGACCCAAAAGTAGCTAGCTTTGTGTTGCCAATTGGAGCAACCATTAATATGGATGGAACAAGCTTATACCAAGCAGTTGCGGCTGTTTTTATTGCTCAAGCCTTTGGCCTAGACTTAACTTTTGGCACTCAAATGGGAATCATAGCTACGGCGACTTTAGCCTCTATAGGTTCTGCTGCAGTACCTGGCGCAGGAATGGTTATGCTTGTTATAGTTTTAGGACAAGCAGGAATTCCCGAAGCCGGACTAGCCTTAATTTTTGCCATGGACAGACCTTTAGATATGTTAAGAACATCTGTAAATGTTACTGGTGATGCTGCTGTTTCTATGATTATTGCTAAATCTCAAAATCAACTGGGTGACCCAAAAGTTAAAGATTGGGATGATAATTATCCAGAGAAAAAAGAGATGTAGAGGGTAGTGGTTAGTGGTCTAGAGGCTGTGCGAAGTCACGATGTGCGAAGTTTGAAACTTCGCACTCTAACTCGATAAACCATAAACATCAACTATATTAATAGTATTCCTGATTAGATTCAAATTGAATAAAACAACAAAATCGTTTTATTCAATTCATATCTGAAAACAAAAAAATTAAATGCTCAGTATTTTCTCAGAAGATTTTCATTTGATATTGTGACTTTGATTTTCTACTAAATCACGCTGTGCGAAGTTGGAAACTTCGCACCCTTAATACTAAAAGCTATCCGCTAATCAATTATGATATCGACAGATTTATTCTAAATTAAAAATACACAACTCTTTCAGTTTAAAAACTTAAAGCTACATAAAGTTGAAATACTGAATTCCTAACATCACTCCCTAAAATCGAAGCTACTTCTTCATCCATAATGTTTTGTAAACCATTGTTATACCGAACACCAATTGTAATAGGACTTAATTCTATATTAGCTCCACCAACTATACCATAGTCTAATTTTTTAAAGTTATCCCTATCTATTTCTTCTGAAAAACTGATACCGTTTGAAGACTCTCCAGAAATACTCGTATTCACAAGATATCCTGCATAAACTCCGCCTTCTAGATTAATCGTATTGGCAAAACTAAGCGACAATAAAACAGGAACATCAATGTATCCTAAATTTAAACTCGCTTCTCCTAAATCTCCCTCTACCCTTGCTCCTTTGGTTGAGTATCCAAGTTCTGCTTGCAAATACAGCATTTCATCTAGCAAAGAAGACTTTGTAGTTATTCCTATATTGAAACCAGGCCTAAGATTGGTGTCATCTGGCTCATCAGCAAAAAAATTGGACAAATTCAATCCTCCACGAACACCAAATCGGGTGTCTTGCGAAAAGACTTGAGTAAAACAAAATAAGGCTAAACATAAAACTATACACTTTTTCATACATCAAAATTTTGTGCATGGTAACCAATCTAAAAGGCTATCTAAGCCAAAACAGTGGTAAATAATTCCAAATATTATATTAAACAAAAAGAATTAGGAATAGAATAAACAAAGGATATATCAATAAAAGTATGGTGTCCTAAAAAGCAAAAAAAAGTTCAGTTTACTTTTTCTGAACAGCTTTTGCACCTTCAATCACTTTTTGTTTTAAAGATAATTTGTAATCAATGATTTGTTGTTGAATTTCGGGATTGCTCGCACCCAAAATTTGTGCTGCCAAAATACCAGCATTTTTTGCTCCATCAAGTGCTACAGTTGCAACTGGAACCCCACCTGGCATTTGTAAGATAGACAAAATTGAATCCCATCCATCAATAGAATTTCTTGATTTTACCGGCACTCCAATAACAGGAAGCGGAGAAAGTGCAGCAATCATACCTGGTAAATGAGCTGCTCCTCCAGCACCAGCAATAATAACTTGCAAGCCACGTAAGTGAGCATTTTTACCATATTCCATTAATTTATCTGGTGTGCGGTGTGCAGAAACTATATCAACTTCAACAGCAATAGATAAACTTTCTAAAAAATCAATTGCTTCTTGCATAACGGGTAAGTCACTCGTGCTTCCCATAATTACTCCTACTTTTGCCATTTATTTATTGTTTAGAAATTACCTGAATTTTTTCTTTTACTTCTGCTGCAATTTTTCTTGCTTCATTTAAATCTTCATGCACTATACTTACATGACCCATTTTACGGAAAGGCCTAGTTTGGCGTTTTCCATAAATATGTGGAGTTACACCAGGCATCCGCATGATATCTTCAATGTTTTTATACTGAACTTCCCCAGTATGGTTTGCATCACCTACTAAATTGACCATCACCGATCCTACTTTTTGTTTAGTTTCTCCTAGCGGTAAATCCAAAATCGCTCTAAGGTGTTGTTCAAATTGATTAGTAAAGCTGGCTTCTATGCTAAAGTGTCCGGAATTGTGCGGTCTTGGAGCAACCTCATTAATAAGTATGTCATCGTCTTCAGTTTGAAAAAGTTCAACTGCCAATAAACCTACATGCTGAAACGCTTTCGAAACTTCCATAGCTACCTGCCTTGCTTTCTGTTCTACCGCTTCTGAAATTCGAGCAGGACTCAATACATATTCTACCTGATTAGCAGTTGGATGAAACTCCATTTCCACTACAGGATAGGTCTTTATTTCTCCTGAAACATTCCTAGCTACAATAACAGCGAGCTCATTTTTAAAAGGAACCAAATCTTCAACCAAACAAGCTGTTTCTGCTAAAGGAATTAAATCTTCTTGGGTCTTAATCACACTTACTCCCTTTCCATCATAACCGCCACGGCAAGCTTTCCAAACAAAAGGGAGTTGTATTTCCTTCCTTACTACGGCTTCTGTAAGTTCTTCTTTAGAAGTAAAAACCTTAAAATCTGCTGTTGGTAAATGATGTTTTTTATAGAATTCTTTTTGAATTCCTTTGTCTTGAATTTGCATTAAAGTTTGAGCGGAAGGATACACCTTTTTACCTTCTTTTTCCAGCGTTTGAAGGGCTTCTACATTTACGCCTTCAATTTCAAAGGTAAGCACATCTACTTTTCTACCGAATTCCAACACCGTCTCATAGTCTTGAATATCACCAATTTGAAAATAATTAGCAGCTAATTTTGCAGGTGCTTCAGGATTTGGGTCAATCACCGAAGTGGCTATATCATACTTTCGGGTTTCATATAAAAGCATCTTGCCCAATTGACCACCGCCTAAAATTCCGAGTCTAAAATCTGAAGAAAAGTAATTTTTCATAGCTACAAAAATAATTAAAAGCAACGAGTAGCATTTTAAGATTCAATATAAATTAGATGAATCTTCCAGCTTTCATTAAAAGTCCTTGATGTTTTTCAAAAACAACTTACAGGATTTGCTGTTTTTTGTTGGATTTTAGTCAACTTCCCAATCTTTAGAAGTGCGATATACCACTCCTTTAAACAAAGCTACCATTTGATTATTACATTTGATTTCTACGGTATGAAAACCTAATTTTCGTTTAGTTATAGCTACTGTAGATTCTGCAATTAGCTCATCACCTTCGGCTAAAGCCTCAATGTGATTGATAGAGGTTTCTATGGAAACTGCATATTTACCATGAGTATTGGCTGCAAATCCAAAAGCAGTATCTGCTAGGGAATACGTAATTCCACCATGGGCTTTTTGCATGGAATTCAGCATTTCCTTTCTCACTTTCATCTTTAGTTTGCAATAACCCAATTGTACTTCAACGATTTCAATACCAAGCCACGTACTAAAAGCATCCTGGGAAAGCATTTTGTGTGGGATTTTCAAAAGGCTAGCTTCTTTTAATTTCATATCAATCGAAAAAAATTTCGTTTTCATTAGCCATTTTTCGTAACAAAGGACTGCATCTATATCTATCCTCCCGATAAGTATCATATAAACTATCCATTTGAGCAACACACCAATCTATTCCTTTTTGGTTAGCCCATTTCAATAAACCTTTGGGGTAATTTACGCCTCCTTTCATGGCTAAATCGATGTCATTTGCGGTTGCAATGTTCATAAATAATGCATCTGCAGCTTCGTTTATGAGCATAACCAAGATGCGTTCAAAAATTTGATTGCCTACGATTTCATCTGTATTTGGATTGACCTTGGTCGCATTTTCAGCATAGTTATAAAATCCTTTACCTGACTTTCTGCCTAAGTATCCTGCTTCAGCAAATCGCTTTTGAGTGAAAGAGGGTTTGTAACGGGGATCGTAGTAAAAAGCTTCGAAAACAGTTTCAGTTACTATGTAATTTACATCGTTTCCAATAAAATCCATAAGCTCGAACGGACCCATTCTGAATTTGCCGAAATGCTTCATCGCCCAATCTATGGTTGCAAAGTCGGCAATTCCTTCTTCATAAATTCGAAGTGCTTCACCATAAAATGGACGTGCAACACGGTTGACAATAAAACCAGGTGTGTCTTTAGCTAAAGCGGGTGATTTCTTCCATTCCTTTAAAACAGAAATTGATTTTTTAATGACTTCTTCGCTGGTTTGTATCGCTGGAATAACCTCTACCAACCTCATCAATGGAGCAGGGTTGAAAAAATGCATACCAATGCAACGGTTTGGATTTTGCAACGCAGAAGCAATTGAGGCAATAGATAAAGAAGAAGTATTGCTCGCCAATATGGTATCTTCTTTAACTATTTTTTCTAAATCTTTAAACAAGGCTTGTTTAATATCTAGTCGCTCTACTATGGCTTCTATAATCAAATTACAATCTGATAAATCTGAAAGTGAATCGCTGTAATTTATATTCGCTTGAATGCCTTCTTTTTTTTCAACTGAATAACGCTTTTTACCCACTAAACGACTTAAAATTTTATCTAATTGTTGCGCTGATCTTTCTAAGGCAGTAGGTTGTTTATCAAATACATGAACTTGGAAATTTGCTGTTGCTGCAACTTGTGCTATTCCACTTCCCATCGTTCCTGCGCCAATTACGCCTATTTTCATATCTCTTTTTTTTCGAATTGTCCAAAATTACGGATTTTATTTGGCTTAAACGAAGCTGTTGAAACTCCAATTCAATTCTCTTTAGCTATATGAACATGTGAAATTTTAATTTGTAAAATTCAGAAACACACTTCTTAAAATACTAAAACAAAACATTTATATTATAGGTTTCTATTGTGTATAGCGACTACTGAAATCTTCAAATTTTGATTATTGTTGAAGCATTTCATTCTATTTTCTGCTTATAAAAAACCTATTTTTGGAATATGGATTTCCGCGACTACATCAGAAAAATTATCCATGTAGATATGGACGCATTTTATGCATCTGTGGAACAATTAGACTATCCAGAGCTAAGAGGAAAAGCCATTGCTGTTGGAGGTAGCTCCAATCGTGGTGTGGTTGCTGCAGCTAGTTATGAAGCAAGGAAATTTGGAGTAAAAAGTGCGATGAGTGGTAAACTTGCAGAGCGATTGTGTCCAGAACTTATTTTTGTAAAAACACGATTTGATAGGTATCGAGAGATTTCAGAAAAAATTAGAGCTGTTTTTTTTGAATACACCGATTTGGTGGAACCGCTTTCATTAGATGAAGCCTATTTAGATGTAACGCAAAACAAAAAAGGAAATCCAAGTGCTACTCAATTAGCTACAGAAATCAGGCAACGTATTAAAGAAAAAACAGGTCTGAATGCTTCAGCTGGAATTTCCATCAATAAATTTTTAGCCAAAGTGGCCAGTGACATCAACAAACCTAATGGTCAAAAAACGATTCCACCGGAAGAGGTGATTCCCTTTTTAGAAAAATTAGATGTGCGCAAGTTTCATGGAGTTGGAAAAGTAACCCAAGAAAAAATGTACAAACTCGGAATCTTTACAGGAGCCGACTTAAAAAAATACAGTTTAGAAGACTTAGAAACAAAGTTTGGAAAGAGCGGTAAACACTATTATCAAGTAGTGCGAGGTTTCCATTTAGCAGAAGTAAAGCCAAACCGAATAAGAAAATCATTAGGTGCCGAACGTACATTTTCAGAAAACATTTCTTCCGAAATCTTTTTGATGGAACGATTAGAACAAATTGCAGAAGAAGTTGAACGCAGACTGAAAAGTAAAGACGTGGCTGGAAAAACCATCACTTTAAAAATTAAATACAGTGATTTTACGGTTCAGACTCGCAGTAAAACCTTGGCCTTTTATATTTCATCAAAAAGTATGTTGCTGGAGGAGGCAAAACAACTTTTATATCAAGAAGAAATTAGAGAATCCGTTCGATTATTAGGGATTAGTGTAGCAAATTTGAATACTGATAAAGAAGAAATTTCTAAAACTAAGGTAAATGTACAATTGAAATTTCCGTTCTAAAAAACAAAATTTATCTTTACAAAAATTATATTCTACATATGCTCACAAGTGTTTTGATTATCTTAGGTTTCATTTTGTTGATAGCAGGTATAATCGGTAGTTTTCTGCCTATACTACCAGGTCCACCCCTATCTTGGTTAGGTTTGCTTACTTTGTATTTTATTTCCGGCATTCCTGAAGATGTGCTTTTGCTTGTTATTACATTTATAATTGCAGTTGGGATACAGATTCTTGATTATTTTTTACCAGCCATGGGAACCAAAAAATATGGTGGAAGCAAGTATGGTGCTTGGGGAGCGACAATTGGATTGATTTTAGGACTATTGTTTTTCCCGCCGTTTGGCTTTTTAATCGGTCCTTTTGTAGGTGCATTTGTAGCTGAAATTATTTTCAACAAAAGCAATACTAAAAACGCACTAAATTCAGCCTGGGGGTCATTTATGGGATTTCTTGTTTCTAGTTTTATGAAGTTTTTGGTTTGCTTAAGCTTTCTAATCATTTACATTTACAAAATAATAGCATACAATGAATTCATTTTTTAAATAACAAACTGATGCCCAACACTAGTATTGAACAAATTGCAGAAATCTTACTCGAAGCCAAAATCAGTGGCAAACCTTGTTCACCTATCCGAGATATATTAGCTCCCAATGCAATAGCAGAAGCCTACCAAATACAAGCAATTGGAATAGAAAAAGAGCTCAAAAAGGGACAGAAAGTGACTGGTAAAAAGATAGGGCTTACTGCAGAAACCGTTCAAAAACAATTGGGGGTAAACGAGCCTGATTTTGGCACTTTGCTAAATGGAATGAAAGTAGGCGAAAACAATCAACTGGCTTTTTCTGAATTGATGCAACCAAAAGCAGAAGCCGAATTGGCATTTGTTCTTAAAAAAGACATTTCAACACCTATTGAATCAGTAGAAGAACTTCAGGACTATATTGATTATGTATTGGTTGCTATAGAAATTGTAGGTAGCCGAATACAAAATTGGGATATTCAAATTGTAGATACGGTGGCAGATAACGCATCTGCAAGTCATTATGCAATTGGCGCCCAAAAAATCCCACTTGATGAAATAGATTTAATACACTGCCAAATGCAGCTTTACCAAAACAACATGATGGTTTCTCAAGGAAAAGGTGAAGCAAGCATGGGAAATCCACTTAAAGCCCTACAATGGTTGGCCAACAAAATGATTGAAATGAACACTCCACTTCAAAAAGGAGAACTTATATTATCAGGCGCATTAGGTCCAATGGTTAATTTAAAAAAGGGTGATTATTTAGAAGTGAAAATTGATGCATTTAATCCTGTACATTTAGAAATTTGTTGATGGATGGTAAGTTAGAAGATAGAAAAAGATTGTAGAGGAGAGAAAATAGAAAAGAGACAAAACAAACCATTACTCATTAAAGCTTAGAACTGCTAATCGCATTTGTTTAAAAACCCGAGACCAAATAACTCGATAACTCTTAAAAGAAGTGAGAAGTGTGAAGCTAGAAAAAGATTATTGAGAAGAGAAAAGAGACAGAAAACACTTTGCGAATTTACAGTCTTAAACAATTTGAAAATATGATTCTGTAATTACATTACCATTTAAGGCAAAACACCTATGTAACAGCCTGAGCGGTTGGCAGGTATTTTATACGACATTTAAAAAACAAACCGTATCCTCTATTTTCTGAACATGCTTGTGAGAGAATATCCTAAGATTTCTTACTTTCTGTTGGCAATTAAAGTCGAACTATACTCCAAACGTTTGTTCTAAAAAATCTAAAGCTTCAATAAAATTGAAGCTTTAGAAATAAGAAAACAATCTGCTTTAAATACTTTTTATACCAATTTGATTTTGAAAAGTCGTTAAGGATAACAAAATTGCTTTTTCTTTTAATGACGCTGTGAGTGATTTGCATAGTGTAGCTATGGAAATTATGAACAAGGAAATTAAAAGGGAAATGAATATGTTAGATAGCGACTTTTCATGGTCAAATTGGTATTACTTTACAATAATCTTTTTGGTATACTTATTATTCTGAGTTTCAATTTGAAGTAAATACATACCACGACTCAAGCTTCCTACATTAAGTTGAGTTTCAGTACTCATTTCTTCAACCTTAATTTGCAATACTTCCCTTGCACTGATATCAAATAAAGTTAAGTTCTTTATTTGATCTGTGTTATCTTGGTTAGTAATATAAATCAGTTCACTCGAAGGATTTGGATATACTTTAATGTTTGATTTTTCAAAAGATATATCTGAAAGTGTAGTTGATTCAAATAAAATACTGAAACGTTCATTGACTAAACTTGCAGGGATATTGTTATCTACACTAAAAGAGATAAGGTTTTCTCCTTCATCAAGCATATGCATTTCATTGGTATGGGAATCTTTTAAATAGACTATTTTATCTGGAAAATTTCCTAACTCTACTTTAAATACATATGCACTACTTCGGTATCTATTTGTAAATAACTTTAATTCTTCATCGTGAATAGGCATAGCTCGATTTTCATAACTCAACAATTGATTATCTGCTATACGAGCTAAATTTTCGTCGATATTTTCAAATTTAGGGGCATCCTGCCCATTTACATCATTTGAGTCGCTCGGAGAAAAATAAACAATCAAACCATCGTCAGGTGTACTATTCGAATTATAAGAGAATTCATCGTACAACAAAATGTCTATATAACTTTCACTTGTTGTGCTAAATACATCTACTTGATTTTCAGTAACCGCTTTATCAGATTCATTGAAAGTTATCGAAGGGTTATTACCATTCGCGTAAACAAAAAATGCTTGATAAGGTTGCACAAATCTTTTCATTTCACTACTACTATTATTCGATGTGTTATTAGTTGCATTTACCGTTACATATGCACCTCTACCTCCTGATTGACCAACAGTTGGAGCTCCACCAAGAGTAGGATCCCAAACTGCAAATAATTGGCTTAGATTGGTAGAAGCATTAAGTACAGAACGCATATCTACATTTGAATGAAAAGGGTTACCCACTAGGGCAACTTCATCTTGATTAATGGAAAGTGCAAGAGGCATAGGTCCTTTAAAGATGTTACCTGAACTTCTCAATTTGGTATTTGTAGGGGCTGAAGCATTAAATCTGATATCTACACTTCTGTCACCTCTAATCATTAGTCGGTAAGCTTCTCCAGCAGTTAAAGTATTTGCAACATTATTTGTAGATAAAACCTCGTCCCAGTTTTGTGAAACAGTATTAAACGAATACATAGATGCATTACCAGAAGGCTGCCAATCTAGTCCACTGTTAGATGAATTTGGAGTTTCTGCTCCCGAGTTTTGATTAGAAACTGGGTTTACACCCGTAATATGAGTTCCATAGCCTGAAGTATTTGGGTCGCTCGTGTTTGGGTCTGGACTTGGATTTTCATCCCAATTGGTTGCACCTTCTTGCCAATTGTCGTGTATAGTTGTAGCGGTGGTGGTTGAGGGACTTATTAATCTAAACGCACGTCTTGCTGGAAAACACTGTTCCACTGTAAGGCTTCCGATCAACTCTCCACCTAACTCATTTATTTGAGCTGTTTTTCGGGTTGGTGTGAATGAACACACCATCGTAATCTGGTCATTTGTTGTCAAATTACCTTCAATAACATTCAATACTTCTGATATGTTCATTTCAGAATTAACAGTTGCACCTGTTGTATTCTCAATGGTAAAGTTTGCCACATCAGGTTCCACTAATCCAGCTGGTATATTTGCAGCATCTGATGATGAGATATATAATTCAGAACCCGCGGCACTTGCATCAATGCTAGCTCCTGTAGCCACATTTGTTAGTGTTCCGTTTAAAGTAAACAAGAAACCATTTAAAATTACACTTGTGGTATTTCCCATAGTTAAATTACCAGCTCCAGCATCCACATCAAGTACAGGATAATTGGGCATACCGTTTGGGATAATCACTTCATTATTCCCATCAGGAACCACATTATTAGTCCAGTTTGCAGGATTACTCCAGTCAGTACTTTCTGAACCATCCCATTCAATAACATCACATCCAGTAGCATCTCCAATCACGGAAGTAAATCCAGCGTCTAAACCACCAAAATCAAAGCGGATAATATGGTTTCCACCTACGGTAAATTCTAAATCGTCAAAGGTAGCTACTCCTGCACCATTTGTTATTTGGGTTAAAGTTCCAACTAAAGAACCAGGGCCAGATTCTAGTGAAGCAGTTACGGTGATACCCGCTTGGCCAACACCTAATCCATTTTGATCTTCTAATTGGACTTGAATGGAAGAAGGAGTTAAGGTCCCATCACAGTTTTGATTGCTAGGGACAGTGGCAGGAAGAACTGAAAGCTGCGCAGCAACTCCAAGTGAAGGCGAATTATAAGCAATAAATGAAGGGTCGGAATTACCGTTGGGCTCATATATCAAAGCTACAGCATCGGCTCTATTGCCTGAAGTAATACCAAAATCTACAAAATCCACTGCAAAGAAATGTATTGGGCGTTCTGTATTTATAAAATTATTTTCATCTTGAGTAGAATCAAACTCATAAAAATCTACTGTCCAGTTTCCTACTACTGGTTCTTGAGTTATATTTAAAGTTACAACATTACCAACAATATCACCATCAATATCTACAAAACTTAATACGTCATTGGTGTTAGCGGGTTGAGCTGTTTGAGAAATTAATATATCAGGGATGCCGTCATCAACACTAGTGTCAGTTATACCAGCAGAACTTAAATTGAACCTTGCCTCTGTAGGTGTAATATTAGTAACGTTGGTCCCCAAATCTAAGCCCTGTATTCCATCTGTTAAAAAAGAGGCTATTTGAGCACCATTTAAACCAGCATTAAACGGATTTGTTGGCCCATTATCAACTCCAGGAGAATTCCATCGATTAAATTTCCTAAACCAATAAAATAAGAACTAATCCCTGTAAGTGGTAAACTTGCAATTGGCAAAGCTCGAACTGTTAAAGGAGTAAAAGTGGTTATTCCATTAGCTGTCAATTTAGCGTCATCGACCCCTGTTGAATAAATGGTTGTACCAAATCTAAAAGCTAAAAGCTCATGAGAGTTGTTAGGTAGAATGGGATTAATACTAGTAGAAGATGAGTTCCAAAACCCATTGTAGTTAGTCCATATTTCGGTAACGTTATTTTGGGCAATAGACACATTTACAAAAAGCAAGCATATTAAAAAGGTAAAAATATTTTTCATGTAATTTAATTTTGTGCAATGTTACTTTAATATTTATTTTTAAACAATAGATTTTTAGAGTATAAAACAGGAAATCAACTAGCTCAAACGTTTGAGATTCAACACATAGAAATTTTGAATGTACTTTAACATATGTTTAGTGTAAGAAAAATTCTTTTCCTTTTAAATAAAATGATAAGCGAAATGAAAATGATGATTTTGAAGTAGGAATTGTGAAGTGAAAAACATGTAGTGATTAGTAAAAAGTGCGAAATGCGAAGTGAGAAAAGTAAAGTAAAAAGTTAGAAGTTAGAAAATAGAAAATAGAAAAAGATTATAGAGAAAAGAAAGTAGAAAAGAGACAAAACAAACCATTATTCTTCAAAGCTTAGAACTGCTAATCACATTTGTTTAAAACCCGAAACCAATTAACTCGATAACCTTTAAAAGAAGTGATAAGTAGGAAATGTGAGCTGAGAGCTGAGAAAAGAATACTGAAAAGAAAAAAAAGAAGAGTAAAACCACCAGCTACATACTATCCTCAAGGGAATACCCTCTAAAAACTACAACCTACCGAATAAAAGCCACTAACTAAAATCAGACCAAGACCTTATCTACCCGCTGAGCAGCAACCCATGAAGCTAAAATTCCTAAGATAAAAATGGTAGTAGCTACAATCAATAAATTCGTAAATTCTATTTTTACGGGGTAAGGCAAACTAGGGGTGATTAAAAACAAACCAAATTGCTTTTGCAATACCACTAAAATCAAACCTAAAACCAAACCGATTGTCCCACCGATGAGTGTCATATAAGCACCTTGCTTAAAAAAGATAGCTTTCAATTGAGCAGTGGTTGCTCCTAAGTTGGACAATGTTTTAATGTCTTTGCGTTTGTCTAAAATCGCCATAATTAAAGAACCAATAACATTAAAAAGCGCAACGATAATAACCAAGGTAAAAATAAAATAAACCGCCAAATATTCGGTGTTTAGCATTTTGTACAATTTATCGTTTAATTGAACGCGGTCTTTTACAAAAACTTCATCCTTAAAAACCGCTGCTATTTTAGCTTTTACTTCATCTAAATCTGCATCGGGAGTCAATTTAACCTCAACACCAGAATATTCGTTTGCTTCAAATCCTAGATAATCTTTGGTAAAGTTGATATCTGCAAACATATACTTTGCATCCAATTCCTCATTGATCCTATACAAACCTGTAGCAATTGCATTGGTAGTTCTAAATGCACCGTTTAGGCTGGATATTTGTCCTTTACCCGGTTTAGGAACCATTAAGGTAAGTATGCCAGTCGGGTCATTTACCCCAGTTCCTATCGTTCTTGCAATCTGACTGCCCAGTACCAATTGATATTCATCCGTAAACCAATTCCCTATATCAATTGCGTTTTGCATTTGGCTTACTTCCAGAAAATTAGCGTCCACTCCTTTAATATAAGCTGCTGTAGTGTTGTTCTTGAACTTCACAATACTGCGTTCCTCCACAAATTTGCTAAACAGCTCGACATCAGGTATGGCTTTCATTTGCCGCTCCTCATCTTCAGAAAATTGTAAGGTTTTACCAAACTTGGGGGTCACTTTTATATCCGGGTCAAATTCATTGGTAAATTGTAGGCTAAATTCCTTTAAACCTGCAAAAGTAGACATCACTACAAACAAAGAGAAAGCACCGGCAATAACTCCAAGTGCTGCAATACCAGTAATCCAGTTAATTGCGTTCCGTTCACTTTTAGAAAATAAATACCGCTTTGCTATGTAGTTAGAAAATTTCACTTTTTCTTTCTCTGCTTCAGTAAATCTTGGTCTTTAATAGGATTACTTTCGCCTTTTACAGCATTGTCTAGCTGCTCAATGTATTCCAGGGTATCATCATTATAAAAAGTCAATTCTGGCATTCTTCGCAATTGGTTTTTTGTTTTCAATGCCACTTGATGCTTCAATTTGTGCTTCATTTCGTTAATTTCCTTAATCAATGCAACAGCATGTTCAGCAGGAAAAACGCTTAAATATGCTTTTGCAACCAATAAATCTGGAGTAACCCGCACCTTGGTAACCGAAACAATTACGTTAGCTCGTCCCCCATCACGAAGAATACGTGAAATGATATCGCTTAAATCTTTTTGGATAATTCCAGCAATTTTCTTTTGTCTTGTTGTTTCCATGCTGCAAAAATAGGTTATTCATTTTAAAATGTAGAGCAAATCAAACTCAGTATTTCTCATCCGTTTATAGTATTATTTTGGGCGTTTATACGGGCTTTTCTCTCCAAGTACACAGCCATAGACCAGCAAAATTAAACTACTGCCTAAGCTTCTTAGGTCGCTTCTACAATAGTTATTTTACAAGGTCTATGGCTTTGCGGGCTTTTCGTTTCAATCCCTAACGCAGAGACAGAATTCCAAATTCAACTCCACATTAGCATTTGTGTTTTTTCTAAAAAGACTAACTTTGAACTACAAGAAAATGAAAAATGAAAAAAATAGAACACATAGGAATTGCAGTAAAAGACATGAAACAAGCAACAGAAACCTACCAAACTTTATTAAATACTGCTCCCTATAAAGAAGAGCAAGTAGAAAGCGAAGGGGTAACCACTTTATTCTTCAAAACGGGAGAAAGTAAAATCGAATTGCTTTCCGCAACCCACGAAAATAGTCCTATCGCAAAATTTATTGCCAAACGTGGAGAAGGCATTCACCACATTGCATTTGCAGTAGATGATATTGAAAGTGAAATCAAACGACTGGAATCTTCAGGTTTTCAGTTGCTTAATAAGACACCAAAACCTGGCGCAGACCACAAATTAATTGCCTTTTTACATCCCAAATCCAGCAATGGAGTTTTAATTGAACTATGCGAAGATGTGAGCTCGTAGTTGTCAGCAAATAGAGGGTGGTTTTTAGAGGGTAGTCTTTAGATGGTAGTCTTTAGTGACTAAAAGTGAAAGGCAATACAGCAATTGAAAATATTTTTTTGCTGGCAACTAATTTTAAAAAATCCTTGTAGATTTCATTATTTACTTTACTTTTGCAATCCTTAAAGAAATTATAGCAAGTAACCAGCTACTTGTTTTTCTTTACACATTGGTCCTATAGCTCAGCTGGTTAGAGCACCTGACTCATAATCAGGTGGTCCCTGGTTCGAGTCCAGGTGGGACCACTTAAACAAACCCTAATCGCTTTTAGTTAAGTTTTTAGGGTTTTCTTATTTTTATAAAATGGCATATACTTACATCTTATACAGCAACAATATCGATAAATTTTACATTGGTGCCTGCCATAAAGATTTGAATAACAGAATTAAAAACCATAACCTTGGAAGTTACGGCGATAACAAATTCACCGCCCAAACGAAAGATTGGATTCTGTTTTTAAAATTTGAATTGGAAAATTATGCTCATGCAATTCGATTAGAAAGAAAAATAAAATCTATGAAAAGTAGTAAATACATCCTTAATCTTTTAAAATATCCTGAACTCAGAAAGAAAATTGTACTTAAAACCAAAAACACCTGACTCTCCCGAAAGCTTTCGGGACAGGTCGTCCCCTGGTTCTCCCGAAGTTTCTGGGCAGGTGGGACCACTCAAACAAGCCCTAATCACTTTTAGTTAAGTTTTTAGGGCTTTTTTATTCTTATAAAATGGCATATACTTACATCTTGCACAGCAACAATATTGATAAATTTTATATTGGTGTCTGCCATAAAGATTTGAATAACAGAATTAAAAACCATAACCTTGGAAGTTACGGCGATAACAAATTCACCGCCCAAACGAAAGATTGGATTCTGTTTTTAAAATTTGAATTGGAAAATTA
>Ga0307945_1001014_pt1 | contig 21273 bp, 20 predicted proteins | sample OrgLakmetagen228_FD_201818 | JGI IMG/M metagenome (GOLD analysis project Ga0307945, IMG submission 201818) | Saline water microbial communities from Organic Lake, Antarctica - #228 | ecosystem: Environmental > Aquatic > Non-marine Saline and Alkaline > Saline | place: Antarctica: Organic Lake...
TCGCCACTGATGGCACACCAAAATGCTGCGCGTGCTCATTGCTCACATACACAGAGTATCAAGTCCAGCCGTTTTGGCAGCACAAATACTGCGTGAGGCTCGCCACTGATGGCACACCAAAATGTTGCGCGTGCTGTTTGCTCACATACACAGAGTACCAAGTCCAGCCGTTTTGGCAGCACAAATACTGTGTGCGGCACGCCACTGATGGCACACCAAAATGCTGCGCGTGCTCATTGCTCACATACACAGAGTATCAAGTCCAGCCGTTTTGGCAGCACAAATACTGCGTGAGGCTCGCCACTGATGGCACACCAAAATGTTGCGCGTGCTGTTTGCTCACATACACAGAGTACCAAGTCCAGCCGTTTTGGCAGCACAAATACTGTGTGCGGCACGCCACTGATAACACACCAAAATGCTGCGCGTGCTCGCAAATCCAGTCGCAAGGTGCGCGCGTGCTTGTGTTATCTTGGGTGTGTTTGTCTTGTTTTGCTGCGTTTTGATGCCTTGATGCCTGCAGACTGTGTAAGTGTATCCAAAGATTTTGCTGCATTTCGATGCTTTGATGATGCCTGCAGACTGTGTAAGTGTATCCAAAGATTTTGCTGCATTATGCTGCTTTGATGCCTGCAGACTGTGTAAGTGTATCAGAGGGGGCTGACTGAGCCAAAAAAAGGGTCTTTTTAAAATGTGAATTGAGCACGTGCGCCCTAAGTTGCTATGTTTAAGCTTAGCACCCAGAGGTAGCCCTTGCTCTAAACTTTTGACAGCACCTGAGCTTGAACATAGCAACTTAGGGCGCACGTGTCTGATTTTCTGCGGCGTGGACCCCACTTTTCACTACAAAATCTTCACAGCAGATCACCCACTCCACCAAATGGCATACTTTCGTGTGGTATAGAGTTGTTGTAATAAACGAATATGATTGCAAAAAAAATCAAGTGAAAAGATGAAGTGCGTGGTGATGTGGCTCAACATGTGCTGTTTTCCCATAGAAAGGCACCAAATTAGGGTTTGGGCAGTCAAGGTGAGCTTTGACCCCCGTCAATTTGCGCACACTGTGACTTACATGGATATAAGCACATCCTCGTGCAGCTTGCAATATCAGCTTTCAATTAAAGCCAGGATGGTTTCAGTTGGCTGAGTGGGCAGTGAATGGCTGGATTCAGAGTGCAAAAATGCACATTTTCAGGCATTTCCTCAGTCAACCCCCTCTGCCAAATTTCCAGCAAATGTCAATGATTTAGAAATAAAACCAAGTATCTTGCATTCAGATGAGGTATAGGGGGCTTTGAACTGGGTGGAGATCGATCTCTAGAGCTAAATGAAACTGGTAGGGTGGGGTTTTCACGGGGGCGACCTTCTAAGATGCCCTCATATTTGGTATATGGTGCTGATATGTACCTGCAAGAGACAATTCTTGAGCTGGCGCACACCCACTCCCCCCTTTGCACGATTTCTTAGCCTCCCACATTCCAGTCCAGGAGAAGGGGAACAGGAGGAGGGAGGGTCTGCACACAGGAGATCCACTTGCATTGTCCAACCGTGCCAAGTCACGACCCCCTGACATGCGACGCAGCAATGTGTCTTTACCCCCTTGGCAAAATCGAGTTAAAAGGCTGTTGTAATTCTCTTTTTAATATTGCCTGCCTGTAAATATGGCTGTTGATTGCGTTCATCGTCCTGTCTGCTGTCTCAGGTTGCTAGCTTGGCTGACTTGCTGGAGAAAATGATGATGCTGGAGCCTGAGCGACGGATTGACCCGGATGCTGCATTGCGCCATCCTTTTGTAAAGACTTTCCTCCCTAAGCGAGATAAGCACTAGACTGGGACTACCATTGGGAGCGATATGACATTTTTAAAAGTGCATGCTGTTTTTTACCAGACTTTCTGCTTCAATTTACATGTTGGTAGACCACGCCTGCAAGAAGTTTTCAAGAACGTGACTTTCACCCGGGAAAGCTGAAATTTAATGCAAAGTAGCACTTGTGCAAACTTGTAGAGATTACATCGAGAACCCTGATGTAACCAATTGGTGGTGCTGTGGGTGTCCGGTAACCATGCATGAAAAATGTTGTGCTCCTCGTCTTGTCGCTCCCCCGCTACCACAAATAACGCGTCCCTCGTCATTCCTGAATCCTACACTGTTTCCAAGTACCTATTCTAATCATCTGGCAATTCGAAGGGGCGAGCTCTGAAGCACCAGAAATGAGCTATCGAGAAGCCATGTTTGCAGTGGCAGAAGTGTGGATGAAGCACGTCGCATAAAATAAATCATTTGAAGAGTCTCGAATTCAAGCGAATCTACCAAATTACCAAATTCACACGAAAATACCCATTTACACTAGTAATTTATATCGTGCACTAGTAATTTATATCGTACCGAGCAATTAAAAACAATGGCACTCGCTTGCTATGCTTCAATTCCCAAGAGTGCGGCTGCCAAGCCACTCATCCCAACCAGGAGGCTGTCACGTCGCATACCAGTGCAGCCAGTCCGGGCTACTGCTATCACCTCTCCAGACGATGTTCCTGATTTAGAGAGGAGGCGCACCATGAATTTGATCTTGGCAGGTTTGTACCACTCAAACCATTTAAACTTGCCGTCCCAATGGGTGCACTCATAGCAAACTGGTTACATGTTCTTTTCCCTGCGATCATTTTCAGGAGGCGTGGCTCTCCCGACAGCGTTCCTGGCAGGCCCTTTTCTATCCATGCTCTATCCCCCAAGGCAAGCTATTATATTTGTGGCACACAACTTTGTGGTTTACATGTGTTGTCTTATGCTTGCAGCAGGATATTCTTATATTTTAGAGATGAAAAGCAGTGCAATTTTGATGTACAGACTCTGGCACTGCACCATTGAATGTGCACTATATTAAACTATGCAGTGGTGGAGGGGGCGGCGGAGGCCAAGCGGCTAAAGATATTTTGGGGGCCGACGTGAAGATTGACACCTGGATCAAGACGCATCCCTCCCCGGGCTCTCGTGAGCTTGCACAGGGCTTGAAGGTGTGAGTGCCTGCTTCAGGGTGGAGAGCGATAAAAATTGGGGGGGACTTTTTAATGGAATTTGGGCAAGACTAAGATACAATAGCACAGACAACTGACAGCTAGAAGCTAATGTTCTTAGTGGGGCCTTGTGAGCCTATTGTCATGCATCAATAAATGTAGAATCTAAATTTAACCTTTCTCGTTGCTATCACCAGGGAGACCCCACCTACCTGATAACCGACTCCACCGGCGCGAGCATCGAGAAGTATGGGATCAACGCCGTCTGCACGCACTTGGGCTGTGTGGTGCCTTGGATGGCGGTAAGTCTCTTCAAAAACACCTTCTGGACCAAATATGAAATTGCAACGTCGTACATCGCGTAGAGAGTGCGTGCTGCTTTGCTTATCAATGCAGGGAAAGAACAAATTGATAAGTGCCCGTGCCACGGCTCACAATAAGCTGAAATTGCTACGCTGTAAGCTGCATAGAGAGTATGTGCTGCTTTGCTTATCAACGCAGGCAGAAAACAAGTTTATATGCCCATGCCACGGCTCACAGTACATTTGCTTGTCGACGCAGGCAGAAAACAAGTTTATATGCCCATGCCACGGCTCACAGTACATTTGCTTATCAACGCAGGCAGAAAACAAGTTTAAGTGTCCATGCCATGGCTCACAGTACAATGCGGAGGGCAAGGTGGTGCGGGGGCCTGCTCCATTATCATTGGTGAGGCCTGCCGTGTGCTGCCCATGTGAAAGGTAGCGTATTTTGCTTCTGTTAGATACCACTCTGTATATCATCTGGGAAGAGGAGGAGCTTAACGGTTTTGGTACCCGGTACCAATGTGGCTCCCTTTTCTTGATTGATGTGGGGTGTTATTTCACTGCCTGCGAAGTTTTTCTTTTTCTTTTTTTCCTGGTTACAGTCTTTTGTTGCAGGCAATGCAGCACACAATCTCATGATTGCGCTTTGTGGTTGCAGGCGCTGGCTCATGCCGATGTTGCTGAAAACGGCACAATCATGTTCACTCCTTGGTGAGTTCTGCTAGACAAAATATGCTTATGCTTACATTGGCTCTGTTGTAAAGGTCCCATACTTCTTTAATGTGCTCATTGCTATAACAAAAATAATGTGTTTTTCTGTCAGTGAATCGGGTGTATATGGCAGCACAATTTGGGCAGGCTCTTTTTATTGCCCTGTTCGAATGCTTGGTGTAAAGCCAGTGACCAGTTTTATGTCACAAACATGTACTGCTCGTACTCTTTGCAGGAATGAGACTGATTTCCGCACTGATACAGAGCCTTGGTGGAAGTAGCTACAGACAAAGTGAGTGTGTTACTGCAAATTGTATGAACTGCATGTTCTGGGTGCCAACACATCCAAGGAAATTTTGCACAGCCAAGGATGCTACGTGTTAGGATCCATTTTGAAACGATCCATTTCAAAATGTGATTACTTGCTCTTTTGCAATAACAGAGAGGTAAAATAAAACTGCAATAACAGAGAGGTAAAATAAAACTGCAATAACAGAGAGGTAAAATAAAACTGCAATAACAGAGGGTTAAAATAAAACTGCAATAACAGAGAGGTAAAATACAACTGCAATAACAGAGAGGTAAAATAAAACTGCAATAACAGAGAGGTACAATAAAACTGCAATAACAGAGAGGTAAATTAAAACTGCAATAACAGAGAGGTAAATTAAAACTGCAATAACAGAGAGGTAAAATAAAACTGCAATAACAGAGAGGTAAAATAAAACTGCAATAACAGAGAGGTAAAATAAAACTGCAATAACAGAGAGGTAAAAGGAAACTGGTTTCATGGGTTATTTCACTCTACATTCTGCCGTGCAGTTGGTATTTTACAAGGAGAAGCAAGCCGCGTATTGAGGGAAGATGTGTTGTTTGCTGCACATGTTCTGTGCTTATTGAGATATGTAAAGTGTTGGTTTACACTTGTACAACTTTGCTTTAGCTGCTGTCAGCTGTGTTCCAGCTTCTTTTTGGATAAACATTTATTTACCAAATTTGGAACTGTATGCAGTTTTTTTTTTTTGGAGGAAGAATGAATCCATTTGAAAGGCTGAATGCTTTATTCAAAAATGACCAGCTCCAGAACACAAGAATGAACAGATAGCAGACTCAAAGAAATGCAGAAAATGCAAGCAAAACAAAGCTAGAACCAGTGGAAGAAAAACAGACATAGAAAAGAAAAACTACGCAGGCAGTGAAAACCACTCCCCACATTAATTAAGGTAAAGGAGCCACTTTGGTACTGAGTACCGTAAAGCTCCTCCACCGCGAAAAGGAAAGGAAAAATCAATGGGGATCAGGAGGATTGCAGGCTTGGCCTGAAACCGGCTCCTGATGAGAGTTGATAACTGTACTGGAAAGGGCATGTCTGGTATGGACAAGTTTAGCAGCAAAGTTCACAGAGTGTACGAGAAGCTTGGTGGCAAGCTTCTTAGCTCTTTGAGAATCGAAACCCAGTTCCTTGAAAGGCTTCAGAGTGTGAGTGTTGTAGATGGTGCCGCCCACACCCAAAAGGATGATGTGGAGAGTAACGGAGGCTCCTTGGAGAATGTTGCAAAGGACATACTTTAGGCCAAAGGATCTTCCTCACGAGCAGGCAAACCAAACTGGGAAACAAAGTTTACAGATAAATTCATCAGTCAAAACGTGTTGACTGCTAGGCTGCGTATAAAAATGAAGAAATAAGCGGGAGAAGTGTTTGTTGTAGTACCAAACTTGTAGCACCTACAAAAAAACTAAAAGGGAAGAAAGGCACAAAGCTGTTTCAAACTTTGTGACAGTATAGCTCTCAATTGAACATGGTAAAATCATATAAGCATTGCCAGGTCCAACCGACAGCATTAATCAAAGAGAGGGCTGGAGAGGAAGTCATTATCTGTGTGCTTTGGGCACATAAAAGATGGACTGGGAAACACCGCGGCAGTTTAACCAGAAACGTGCTTGGCCCTTTGATAACAAACAAAAAACAGCGCTGAAACTGTGTCAATGCTTGTGCAAGAAGGTGTAGGAGTGAACAGCAAAGCTGGGATTGTGCAAAATGGTAGCTAACAAGCTTCAGCAAACCGTTCCCCTTGCGTACAGCACCATCTTTTCTCATGAATATGCTGCCACGACAAATTATAGTGCCAGCTTAAGCATGGATTGCAGATATAAGCCGTCCATGCCACTAATATGGTATGACAGTGTGTATTTTCCAGTTTAGTATTTTCTTCTCTTCGTCTGTATTAAAGAACAGCCTTGTAAATAGCTGTGCAATAGCCTGTATTATGCAATGCATTGCAACTGTTTAAATGGTACTGCCCTGTGCAATTTTATAGCAGCAACTCGAGGCACGACATGAAAGTAAATTAACATGTGTCTTGTATAGGCAGACAGTGATCAGCCAAATTTGTCCCAGATTGTGACTGATGATAAGTGTGATCGAACCTCAGAAGCCGTCATTTGGTGCCAGCTTTGGCTTCAAATGAAAAGCTCATTACTAAAACCTTAAGTCACGCTGTTAGTAAAGGCCTCTAATCACGCTGTTAGGAAAGGCCTTTAGTCACACCGTTAGGAAAGGCTTGCAGATTTGGCGCAGTCAGGGTGCAGATCCATGGAAGAGAGGATGCAAAGATATGCCTAATTCTGTACCGAAACTGACACAAACTTTCAGGTCACCCCCGCATAGCATATACCATCTAGAACTCCATTTTTGACCCAGTGGTATTACAGCATATTGCAAAAGAACTCTATGCTGGAGCACAGGTGGTGATTAGTGTTATCCCTGCCAATTTACGGCAAAATATATAGGTGCAAAACAGCGCAGAGACGCAATAATAAACCAAGCTGCCAAGTTCTATGCTAAAAGGCTCAGGTACGTCTACAATTAAATGTATTTAGGTTGCACCACCTGTGGGAACTAGCACGCAGCTTCAAAACTTTAGTCACTAAACCCGGTGCTGGCTGATCAGATGAATCCCACAGGTGCTTCAAAAGTAACATTCACGTAAAGCGGTTGACTAGGCATGTGTTCCATGACAAGCAATTCCGAAGCACACCTGCTTTGCAACCGTGGGATACCTGCCTACCACACAAAACACAAAAGACATTTGAAAAGTAAGCTCTATTTGGGTCTTCGTAGGTCCCCTCTACAAAGTGGAAGATCCAGTTGCACAAAACAAATTGCACAGAGTCATTGAGGTCAGGAAAAGAAATCAAGCTAAGCTAATTAAGGACTTGATGTCGGAGATGATGGGTCACCTGATAATGAAAATGCTATGCAGTGTCATAGCAAATCACTGTCACTGCAAAGTATAAGACTCAGCACAACAATCTATGCCAGAGACATGGCAAAACAACCTCAACTGAAAAACCAACTAACCAAATCACACGAATCGTCACTGCCAACAATTGGGCGTGACAGCAGGCGATGAAAAGCGACACGCTTCTCACTGTATTAAGGAGAAGGTGACCTATTGTTGTCTGCAGGCAGGGGCCATGAATTTCCAACACCACATTATTTGTACTGAGCTATTCATCCAGTGACTTACGTTTCTTCCAACAGTTGCAGACCCTGCTTTTGTTTTAGTTCTCTGTTGTTTGTTATCCTATTATTATCACCTAAGCCTTTCAAGAGATCTGGGGCAACAGGTACACCCACGTTGTTATCACTAGCATGTAACAGGGGAGAGGTTGACTCCACTAGAGTATGCATTCACATCCAACAATGCCTGCAGGCTGGTTAAAGTCTTGTGACTTCACGCGCACATTATTTGGCTGGAAAGAGAAATGAAATGACTTTTTAAAAATTTAGCACTAGCTAAGACCAGTGTTTTTGTTCTGCCATTTAATTTTTTGCACTGATCCCAGCATAGCATGTCTCTCCTTTTAATAGTCTCTTCCCTAATAGTCTCTTCCCTAAAGGGTCTTTCAGCCTATTAGCACTATAAGTGCCACATTCAGCTACCGATAATCATCATCGGAACATTTATCATTTAGCTTCTATCTGCTTGTGTTGTCAATCCCAGTTGGTGGTATTGACAAATCATGTGAGTGCTTTCTGTTGAGGTTGTTTTGACTAGTCTTGCTCTATAAGAAGCTGGAGGAGCCCATTTATTGAAAGTAGCTTTTTTTGGTTTGCATTATTGCGGTATTAGTATTCTACTCAATGCTCAGCAAGATGGTTTAAAAAGCTTCTCCCCCCAGCGGCAGATGACTAGTGCATGTGTGATACAGTCAGCTTGTTAATAGCAAAGTCAGATTAGAGAATGGAGAAAGAGATGGAAGGAGATCTTCCAGCAGCCAGAAGTACATTTCCCCGCCTTTGCTGAGAGGGGCTTGGTACTGGTTAAACAGTATATTCAATAAAGTCATGTGGATGCCTTTCAACGTCCGTGTTTGACCTCTGACGCGTGCGAATTGTGTGACATAAAACAGAAAGTCAGCAACATACACCCCTGACTCAAATCATAGACACTGTTGCATTAAGCTCACAAATAGTAATCCAGCCCACTAATTACAGCCTACTGAGCTTCCCAAAAAAAATAAGTATCTGGGAGGGGATTTCTCCGTCCTCTGGATGGGAACTGGTCTTGGTTCTTCTCCCTGCTCCTCCTAACAATGATTTTATTTCATTCCTTTACGCATTATGTTATTTCGTTTTTCCGCCCTCCGCACACTTTAATATTAATATTTTGCTGTATTATGAAATCAACGGTCAATTGTACTTATTCTGGCTTCTGTTCCTCTTGTACGATCCGCCCCAAATAATGCCCAGATTATATATGATTTATTCATATTTATTTCGGGTAATTTCTCGGTTTCCTCATTCACGCCGTCACACCAGCAGAAAAAAGTGTGACAAAATAGGGGGCAAACATGAGGAAAAGGAGACCGTCCTAGTCAGTTCAGATTGACCGTCCGAGTCAGTTCAGACTGCTCTCTTGCTGAATTCGCTTGCTTCACCCCCTTAGATTCCTCGGTTTTCTTGGGCCTGGAGATTGGATCCTATATATTCACCGTTCTCTCTGCAGATTGCATCTTATCTAATCATTCTGTTCTCTGTCAGTCAGCAGGCATGCTTTTCCTCCTGTGCATGTCGCTGCTCCTGTCCTGCATAACTGCAGATTATTCCTACTACAAGCGTGCTAAGTACATGTTCAGCAAGCCCCCCATCCCTTACTACGACCCGTCGTACACAGGTGCATACGTACCTTCGTTTGCAGCCCTATCACGACCGTTTGCCATAACAAGAAGCCGACTTTCAGGGCGTTATGTGTGTTGCCAGTCTTCTCCAGATATTCGTTTGAACTGACTATTCCTCTCTGCCTCCTCTTTTCCCTGCCCTGCAGCCCCCACCATTCCTGCAGAGACTAACATCTGGCACAACCGGGTCCATCACCAGGGTGAGTGAGCTTGAGATCTTCTTGCTGGATTGTCGGCAGATCGGAGTGTTGGTAGATCTGAGTTGCACCACCTGCATGGTCCTGCAGTGGTGGGCTTTGCCATTTTCTCCTGCGCATCGTAGCTCGCCTGAACTGCTTTGTATGATTACCTAAGTTGTGTCCATTTACTTGCAGGATATGTCGATGGCATCAACAAAGCACTGGACTTGTGCCCTGAGTTGCAAGGCTGGACGCTTACTGAGATCATCAAGAAGGCTGGCACCGATGCCATTCCTGAGAAATGCCATGAGATTGTGAAAACCGCTGGAGGTGGTGCATACAACCATAACTTATGGTAGGTGACCAGGAAGGCTGGTTCAAGAAAACCAGGCTGCTTGGTTGCTAGATCCAGCTTACGAGTGCTTTTTTGTGGTCAGATCCAGGTGCAGGTTCTCTGAATTCAAAGTCACATGATGTACTATGCTTACTTTTGCGTCACTTGCCACATCACATTGACACGTTAGTGCCTTTTATATGCGACACTCACAGGTGGAGGATCCTGGGCAAGTACAACTCCCCTTACACCGACATCTCCTACACTCCGACTACCTGAAGGAAGCTATCATTCGTGACTTCAAATCCGTGGAAGCCATGAAAGATAAGGTAATTGCAGCTCCATCGCAAATTCCAGACAGCGTTCAGTGCCTAGCCTTGGCCTCTTTGCATGTCAAGCATCTTTAAACCAATTTATCACAAAGAAAGGCAAATGTGTCATATGATATAGCTTTGGGCCTTATGCTTCAAAACTCCTCCTCTCGCTGTGTTGAACATCAAAAGCCAAACTGCCTGTCTGTAAAACCCGCTTTCACTTCTTTTCAATAAAATGCCCTCTCCTGTGCGTTTTGTTGCCGCAGTTCAAGGATGCAGCTGGAATTTTTGGATCCGGATGGGCGTGGCTCATTGTAACAGAGAAAGGCCTTGACATCGTCAGCACTCCAAACCAGATCAACCCCCTCATGGAGGTGAGATATATGTGAGGGTCTATGATTACACAGGTGATGGTTCATGATTACACAGGTCATGGTTCAGCGTGAAACCAGAATGCACTTGCACGCTTTCGTAACATTGCTTGATTTCGCTCACGTTTCTGCATCGTTGTGCTCCAGCACCACAAATGGTTTGCTTGCCCAACACGTACAACAACAAATTGACTGCTTTTGTTCTGATCCCCTCCTTCATTAAATTATACTGGATGTCTCGGTATGTCACTCTTGCTGTTCTATGCTACAGTTCGCTGTAGGCTTCGTCATTACACCAAGGCACAAAAACATGGCACAAAACATGGCACAAAACATGGCACAAAAACATGGCACAAAAACATGGCACAAAACATGGCACAAAACATGGCACAAAAACATGGAAGTATGTCACTCTTTCTGTTTGATGCACTGCATGCAGTACTACTACGAAGGAAAAGGCGCTCCCATCCTGGGCCTTGATGTCTGGGAGCACTCTTACTACATTGAGTTCCGGGCAAAGCGTGGAGAGTTCATTGACCACTTCTTGAAATTTCTTGTGAACTGGGAGCAGGCAAGTGGAAGCACGTACCTGAAAAGCTGTCGTTGTTAAGCCCTGTGCAATTGAACACTCTCCTTGCCAATAATGCTGCACACGCATACGCACCTTTAGATAGGGCGTGCTATAAGGCACAAGTTCCATGCAACACGTTGTTTGGCAGATGTGTGTGAGTAAGAAGTAAATAGGCAGCTATAAGGGCAACGCAGCAAACAGAGCTTTCAGAAGCACGTCTTCTTAATTTCTTGTCACTTGTGGCTGCAGGTCAGTCTCAACTATATTGCTGCCAAGAAAGGAGATTATGACGAGCTCATCGGATGCCTTTACAATCAGCCTGAATCAAAGTACGAAGAGACCAAGTGCAATCCTGATCCCACTCCCTACCCCAAGTCTTATTACCCTTATAAAGAGCAGTACACTTCCCTACCTCCTGTGAAAAAGGATGACAAGAAATATTAGGCTGCAGGGATGTTTGAAGTATTTAACTTTACAGCAAAATAAGTTTTAAATTAGGCACTCTTTACTTATGCAAGTACCGAGCAAATTTTGTGCCTTATTAGCTTGATGTGATCATTTTGTTTAATGTTTTCTTGTTCTAAGTTTGTGTAGGTGAGCCACTGGTGTTGCAATCTTTACAGAAGAAAAAATGTCTCCTTTGTTTGTGTAATAATGAAATATATCATGTTAGATATATTATGTGGTAGGAGAGTTTCATAGTACCTAATTTCAAAGTGGCTCCTTTTCCTTTATTAATGTGGGGACTGGTATTTCTTTGCCTCCATAGTTTTCTGTTTTGAAGGAGAACCATTAAAGACTGAATTGCCTTCCTACTTGTGTAAAGACTTTTTTGCTGAATTTTTGAGATCCATCTATTCCTATAATCACGTCATCTAAAGGGTGGTTTTTGTGAGAGAGCAGCGGAATAGTCACACCGCCAAAAAACAATCCCTAGCTACACTTGGCTTGCTCGCTCGGTAAGCTGGAGGAAAGCTCAGTGTCTAACCCATTTGTAGCCAAATAGTTGAGTCGGCATACCTGTCCGCTTTGAAGAGGAAAGGTGTGGCAGCCAACAAACGCGTGTGGTGTGCTGTCTATGAAGGAATGTGTTTGTTTGTGGCACGGAAGTTTGTTTGTAGCACGGAAGCTAGAAGAGGAGAAAAGGAGCAAGAGGAGAACTGTCAGTCTTCAGTGCAATTCACTGCCTTTGCTGAAGAGAGACGCAACTCTGGCTTGAATGTTTAATCACTGCAAGTTCGATGTGTGATACTTGCTGAACTGCATTTCTGGAGCAAAGTTAAGTGACACTAGTCATATTACGTATGCTTCATTTGTGCTGCTCTTAAGTTCCATCCTATTATTTCTTGATCTTTGCGACTGCTCTTGCTTCTCCGTTTGAGTTTGAGTTTTCCGCCCCTTTCTTCTTGTCTAGGCATTTGTGAGGACTTCGAGTTCTTAGCAATTGTGATGAGACCTAGCAAATTAACCACCACCATTTCATGATGCAAACGAAATAGAACTGTTTGTTGATGTGCTGGGTATTTTACATTTTTATCGCTTTCCCTACCCATCAAGCAGAAAAGGCACGAGAACAACATAAGCTGCTAATGTCATGACGAATCATGGTACCAGCTTAAGCATGCAAGTATGAGCCATAGCCCCCCCATAAATGTGTGTTTAACGTCTTTTCCCCCTCTCCACGCGAAAAGGAAGCGACGGCTCAAGCAACGCACCAAGGAGATATCATACAGATGAGGCGAGACATTGAACACATCCCCTACGCATATTTAAGCATCACTCCTGGTGGCGCGCAGGCTTCTGCCTCCTAACCACCTGATCTTCAATGAAAAACCTTTCTAATTTGTACTCTCCAGTGAGATGTAGTGTGTCACAGCAAATCACCGTCACTGCAAAGTATAAGGCTCAGCACAACAACCAATACCCCCGCCCCCTTAACTATGAAAACTTGAAGATTAATAAAAATAGATTGCTTCGGACCAAAAAAGGCCTCCAAGGTGGAAAATCCATCCAGCAGAGGAGTGGGTTTGCATCGCTATTATCCCTAATGCTTCTACCAGTTCTCTGGCTCATTCCCTTGCGCTCACGTTCGCTGCACACACGTATGTGTGTCTACTAGTGTCACTCATCTTTGATTGTCTCCCACACTGCTGGCTCCTTGCCGGAGCTGGGACCAACGACTCAGACAGACCTCTCGGCCTCGTTGTGGTTACACATTAATATGACTAAACGAACAAACAGAATCTGAGACCTTACGGGGTACAGGGTCTCTTGAGGATCCCCTTAAATGGTACCTCTTAGAGTTGACATGTTGTCAATTGATTACCAAAACCATCATATCCAGAAAATAAGGGTTATTAATAAGAATGGCCCTCCAGCTTATTGAACAAGACATATAGAAACTCTCAACTGTCAACCAACTTAAATGCTCTGTCACACGATTCGTCGCTGCCAACGATTGGGTGCGACAAGTGTGTCTTTGCATCCTATGGGTGGTGCAGACCACAAAACAACATCCTGTCCTAATCCTTGCCGGTAGTGTTCATGCTACCTCTTCTTCTACATTGTAACGGTGATTTGACCTGATTTAAAGTCATAGTTGATCTTCAGACGACTTTTTTTGTCACCAAAAAAGAGCCTTCAGAGCGTAAGAACACACACGTCACACACACACACATTCGTGTCCGGATCATTCTGCAGGCCCTGGATCACTTCCAACAGAGGAAATTTGTCTCCACTATGCGTAAAAGCCTGACTGCACTTTTCTCAGAGTCAAATTCTCAGTCGTAATTAAACCAGAAGCCTCATCAGACAGTGGGTCTCTTGAACTCAGTGCTTATTTGTGAGCATTAAGGCATTTGTTATGGAGCCAAATATCCTATTTTGTACATCCTTTTCCTTAATTGTGTGGGGAGAGGTTTTTCACTGCCTGCAGAGTTTCTTTTGATCTTTCTTTTCTGTAGTACACCTTGGCGTCATGCACATAACCTGGTGAAGATGAACACGTTTAGAACGATGCATTCTCTATTATTTGCCAAGACCATCGGGTTTGTGAGCTGAGGAAACATCTTTTGGCTGACGGCTTAACTTGTAAACCTGTGAACCCTTCTTTCTGAGCTTAAGGGTTTATTTGTGACTGGCCGAGACCAGTCAGCAGCCAATCAGCCAAACAACCTGGCTGAAGGTCATCCCCCATTGTAACCATTGGCGTCATGCATATGTAGGTGCGAGTTTAAATGGCAAATGCTTCGAGTTACAGCAAAAAAGCTTGCAAACATGAGACAATGAAAAAGTCTGTCACATCAAATTGGCATTAAACATGTGTGCCATCATAACTACTGCTGAAAAGGAAATGTCTACAAGAATCAAAGTCAAAGAAGACGCGCTGCTGAGCGGCAGAAACAAAAAATTCACATGCATGATGCACAAGATCAGACCAGAGCCCAGCGAGAGGACGATGAGCTGTCAAGCAAAACACACACAGGCATGTCACATCTAACGAACAGGCATGCCAGAAAAAAGTAAATATGTATACACGGAAATGTGAGGCCTAACATGAATCCATCTATGTTGAACACAGTCCAAAATGCATGCAGTCGAAACGTGTGGTCTAGTTAGGTAGCATAGGAATCAAATCATTTCCTATGCCATACTTCAGTCTGCTTTCTATTGCCCTCAGTATGCATGGCTGTTGCCAAACATGTGTGAGTGTGCGTGTGAGGACGTGGGTGCCATGGGTACAGAGGACCACCGTTTATGGCCTGCAGAAGGAAAATCACGCAACACGCCTGCAGGACACGCACGTGCACACACGCACAAGCACACGCACACGCACACACACACACACACATGCGCATACACTCACACGCGCACCCACACCCACACCCACACCCCAACCCACAACCACACACATAAACATACACACACAAAGTCCATGTACAAACACACCCGACATGCATAGGCGGGTTAGAAACAGTCGCAGGTTATAAGGCAATACTTGTCTTTCCTTGCCGTCAGACTCTTCACAAATGCAGGCTTGTCGATGAAAGTAGGATTAGGAACAGCATGTACTCCCTGAAGTTCGTCATTACGCATTCAAACTCTCCACGGCACAAGACAGCGTGCTTGGCCACACTGTCATACATAGCTAGGGTTGGCCAGAACCGTATATATACACCGTACATTTGGTGATTTCCCTGCCAAAAATACCGCATATACACCGTATTTATATGGTTCTGCCAACCCTATGCATAGCGCACTACTGCACAAAGGCCTGGAGCTACTCTGCCGGCTGCGGCTCCCCAAACGCAGACAGGTCAAAGGTGAAGGTACGGCTGCAAGCAGCGTCCACATTCCTGGCCACACCCACGAGCGCATCTGCCTTCTCGTAGAAAATGTCCTGCAGCAGCAGAAGCATGAGAGGAAGAGTCAGACGAGTTAACGTTTTTATTACATCAGGACACTGTCAAGTGAATCAGAATACTGTCAGAACATTGCATCAGGACACACCCAGAACATTGCATCAGGACACTGTCAGGTGGATCAGAATACTATCAGAACATTGCATCAGGACACACCCAGAACATTGAATCAGGACACTGTCAGATAAATCAGAATACCACCAGAACATTGAATCAGGACACACCCAGAACATTGGATCAGGACACTGTCAGGTGGATCAGAATACTATCGGAACATTGAATCAGGACACTATCAGAACATTGCATCAGGACACTGTCAGGTGAATGAGAATATTATCAGAACATTGATTCAGGACACTATCAGAACATTGCATCAGGACACTGTCAGGTGGATCAGAATACTATCAGAACATTAAATCAGGACACACCCAGAACATTGAATCAGGACACTATCAGAACATTGCATCAGGACTCTGTCAGGTGGATCAGAAGACTATCAGAACCTTTAATCAGGACACTGTCAGGTGAATAAGAACACTATCAGAACATTGAATCAGGACACTACCAGAACATTGCATCAGGACACTGTCAGGTGAATAAGAACACCCTCGGGTGCCCTTGCGCACCAATGTCCAAATCCACCAGCCGCACTTGCTTCCAGAATTGTTGTGTGGGTCAGGATGGGTTTTAAAAAGAGCAAAATGGTTAAGGATTATACAGCCTATGAATGAAAAGGAACCATTGCCAGCTTCTTGCAACTTCATATGAAGCCAACTTTTATTATTAGGTTGGCCAGAACCGTATATATACACGCCGTATATGACCATATGTTTGATCAAATCCCTGCAAAAATACCGTATATACACCGTATATGTGTGTATATATATATAGTTCTGGCCAACCCTATTTATTATGAAGTTGCTGCTTTCAGTTAAAATCTTTCCCAACACCTTATGCTCCCTTTCCCTTTTCATATCGCTTTCACTTTTCTCTCCCCCCCCTTTGCAATTTCTTACCTTGAGAGATATGACGATGGACTGGAAGCTGGAAGGTGCCTCATCCTCACCGCTTGCTGCCTCCTTGCCCTGTCCTAAACCACGCGTCTTATCACGAATGTAGTGCGCTACTCGAGCCACGTTAGTAGCGTCCAGAGCAGCGTCCACCTGCCACAAAAAAAAATACAAGCGTCTTATCACAAATGTAGTGCGCTACACGAGCCACGTTAGTAGCGTCCAGAGCAGAATCCACCTGCCGCAAAAAAAAACCATGGGCGAGTGTCTTATCACGAATGTAGTGCGCTACTCGAGCCACGTTAGTAGCGTCCAGAGCAGCGTCCACCTGCCGCAAAAAAAAACCATGGGTGAGTGTCTTATCACGAATGTAGTGGGCTACACAAGCCACGTTGGTAGTGTCCAGAGCAGCGTCCACCTGCCGCAAACAAGGCCATTGGTGTGTGTGTTGTTCCTGTTAACAAGGAGTTTATAACGCATGAATACAACTCGGTCAAGATGTATTCTAACTCTTAGGGTTAGGGCTTAGGGTTAGGGTTTAAACCCTAGGGTTAGGGTCTAGGCCTCACCTAAACCTAACACTAAACCCTAACCTGTGCAGTGCGCCACGCAAGCCTTGTTGGCACCGTTTGGAGCAGTGTCTAAGTTTCAAAAACAATGACATGCAAACGTGATCTCGTTGTCAAGATGTGAGCTTTCCCACACATGCACGTTGGAAAAAAGGCCACATTGGAGAAGAACGAGTGGGGCAATCAAATACTTCACAGGGGTAAGGGATGTCGCGAGTCCACGCACATGTATGTGCTATGAAAGTTTCGTAATGAAACACAATGTATGTGCTTAAAAAGTTTTATAATGCAAGTTTCATAATGAAACACCAGCGCGGGTGACTGGCCATGCATGCACACGTGTTTGAGTGTAACTCACATACATCCCAGAATTTGAAAAGCAAACGCTTGTGGATGCTAAACAAACCCTTGCAAGCCCAGAAAATCCACATTTTCGACAACTGTTTTTTGTGCATCCGTGTGGGCCCCCCACTGTCCTCCATATATGCCCGGGGAGTCCAAACGGACCCCCCAGCTCCAGTAGGGATAGGTCTGACTCAAGCTGCACATCAAGCATTAGTTACAAAGTAACAACGTAGCAGCAGTAACTACTCCCGACCTCCCAACGAATCAAGGAAAAACAAAACACTCTCAAGACACCTTGGTAGGGGGAAAGGTACCAAATAAGCTCCTCTACCAGCTTCCTTACAATCAGCTGACACGTACACACACACACACACATGCACAGACACACACACACACGCACACACACACACATGCACACACACACACACATACACATACACAAACACACACACATGCACATACACAAACACACTCTTACACACACACGCACACACAGAATGCGTAACCATGTGTTGTGTATGCATACCTGTGTCATAAGTGAAACACCCTCTTCGCTGCAAAACGTACAGTGGCCATACACACGTGTCCACAACCTCAGGAGTGCTTTGATTCAGGCATCAGATGCACCCAGTGTGGTAAAATGCTGGGCCTTATTAACGAGAGAACACATGAAGCAGTGAAGCGTAGCAAAAAAGGAATGCCATAATTTGCTCACCTCGTCCAGCACAAAGAAGGGGGAGGGTCGGTAAGAGTGGATGGCAAAGAGCAGGGCAAGGGCCGCCACGGTTTTCTCACCACCTGCAGGTTTTGATGTAAATGCGAGGCGCTGGGTGGATTTGGGGGATGAGTTATAAGCAGGGCCGCCACGGTTTTCTCATCACCTGCAGGTAGGTAGGTAGGTAGGTAGTGACGATACCCAATTACGATACTCACACACACACACACACACACACACAAACACCCACACCCACACCCACACCCACACCCACACCCACACCCACACACTCTGGTCCAGAGGTCTTGGTGGGTGCAGTTGCAGGGCGCCGCGTGGTCCGAAATTCACAAAGCACGTCCAAAAACGGACGCATCACGGTTTCTACAATACCTAAAAAACCACGTTTGTATCCAAAGAACCACGGTACCATCCATGGAACAACGTTTGTGAATCCAAAGAACCATGCAAGTATCCAAAGAACCACAGTTGTATCCGGAAAATCATGGAACTATCCAAAAAGTCACGTTTGTATCCAAAGAACCACGGTTGTATCCAAAGAACCAGATCGTAAAAAAAAAACACGGATTATACAAAGCACCACGGTACTATCCAAAGAACCATGAATAAATCCAAAGAACCACGGCTGAATCCAAAGAACCAAGGTAGTTTCCAAAGAACTTGATTTCACTGTCACGATCGACAAACTTTGTGATAGAAGTCTTAATAGGCACACCACAATAGAGGGTGAGCTGATGGGAAAGAGGAGGCAAGCGCAGTTGATTAATTGGCACACACACACATACCATCTTCTGATTGGCTCAGCTACACACGTCCCTAGATCTTCCACAGGGGTGACTAGTGGCGGTGCACATATGCACAATTGGCACAGTGATTTGATGAGCGGCCTATCTGTGTCACCACAATAAAATCTTATACACATGAACATATGTACGCACGCACGCATATACACCCCTACCCACCCAACCACCCCTACCCACCAAACATACACACAAACCCACCCACCCATACACCCACCCACACCTACCCCTACCCACCCACATACACATGCACAACACCCTCACCTGACAGCTGCTCCATGTCCCTAAACCTCTTGGTGGGCGGCATGGCAGTGTACTTGATGCCAGCCAGATAAGGCTCATCCTGATCTTCCAGACTAAGGTACGCATTGCCACCTGAAATGGTGAGAATAGGTGTGTGTGTGTGTGTGAGTGTGTGTGTGTGCGTGTGTGTGAGTGTGTATGTGTGTGTGAGTGTGCGTGTGTGAGTGTGTGCGTGTGTGTGTGTGTGCATGTGTGTGAGTGTGTACGTGTGTGTGTATCTATGTGTGTGTGTGTGTGTGTGTGTGTGTGTGTGTGTGTGTGATTGTAAGTTTGAGGCACGCGTTGCCGCTTAATTTTTGGTGTACGTGCCAACACTTGTGTATGTGGTCAGTGTGTGTGTGTGTGTGTGTGTGTGTGTGTGTGTGTGTGTTTGACGTTTCAGAGCAAAGTATGAGTCACCGCTAAAGGTTGGAAATCAGGATCGACTTTACAGAATCACCATGGCACCCACAGATGCTTGTGCACGCACTTATAACACAAACATTAGATCACATCACGCCCACCTAGTGGGTGCATGGAGCTGCGGGTCAACTCCTTGTAGATGACACATTTTTAGGGTTTGCCAGAACCATAATTATACGGTGTATATACGGTAGTTTTGGCAGGGACATCACCAAATATATGTTCATATACGGTGTTTACATACGGTTCTGGCCAACCCTACACATTATATCAGATCATATACATTGTATCAGATCATACACATTAGATCAGACCACACCCACCTAGTGGGTGCATGGAGCTGCGGGTTAATTCCTTGTAGATGATGACACATTTTTAGGGTTGGCCAGAACCATATTTATACGGTGTATATACGGTAGTTTTGGCAGGGACATCACCAAATATATGGTCATATACGGTGTATATATACGGCTCTGGCCAACCCTACACATTATATCAGATCATATACATTGTGTCAGATCATACACATTATATCAGACCACACCCACCTAGTGGGTGCATGGAGCTGCGGGTTAACTCCTTGTAGATGACATCAATCTCGTTTGAGATATGGGTGAAGGCATCCATGAAAGCCTGTGTGTGTGTGTGTGTGACGTGTGTGTGTATATGAGTGTGTGCGTATGTATATGTGTGTGTATGTGTATGTGAGTGTGTATGTGTATGTGAGTATGTGTGCGTATGTATATGTGTGTGTATGTGTATGTGAGTGTGTATGTGTATGTGCGTGCGTGTGTGTGTGTGTGCGTGCGTGCGTGTGTGTGTGTGCATGACATGCGTGTATGTGACTGTGTGTTTGTATGTATATGAGTGTGTATGTATATGAGTATGTGTGTATGTGATTATGTGTGTGTGTTGGCGTACGCCTATTATGATGCATACGCCTCCCTCACGGGTAAGCGACCTCGACCTCCCTACGGCGGAAGGAAGGAGGTCAGGAGAAGCGCTCAGTCGGAATTGTCGAGCGCCTACCTCACGGGTTTGCCACGTGAGGGACACAAACCCGTGAGGGAGGCGACCTCCGTAGGATTTATGCGGACGCAAAAATCCGAGTGTCGGATTTTTGCCCCGTATGTGAGTATGTGTGTGTGTGAGTGTGTGTGTATGTATATGCGTGTGTATGTGTGTGTGCGTGTGCGTGTGTGTGTATGCGAGTATGTGTGTGTGGATGTGAGTGTGTGTATGTATGTGTGTGTGTATGTGTATGTGAGTGTGTATGTGTGTGTGTGTGTGTGTGTGTGTGTGTGTGTGTGTTTGTGTTGACTGTGCAGTGCGTGCCTGTGAAGACATATGCGCCGGGATTGGTAAATAAATGACAGAGCCTGCCTCTGTCAGTGTTGCTTGACGCGTGCACATAAAGGTGGAGTTTCTTCATTACTAAAATTGGCCAGAACCATGTATATAATATATATATATATGGTTTATAAATAGTAATTTAGTAACAGGGAAATGTACGGTCATATACAGAGAGAGAGAGTACATTCAGTTCTGGCCAACATTAGATATAACTAGTACTTGCTGGCTTGCAGTGATGTTGAAAGCGCAGGGATTATAAAACGCGCAAAATGACTTTTGCACCGAACCGCCAACAATACAATGCCACCAACAAGGCATATCGATGTGTGCGTGTGGATTGTGTGTGTGTGTGT
>Ga0307945_1001015_pt1:0-12500 | contig 21271 bp, 25 predicted proteins | sample OrgLakmetagen228_FD_201818 | JGI IMG/M metagenome (GOLD analysis project Ga0307945, IMG submission 201818) | Saline water microbial communities from Organic Lake, Antarctica - #228 | ecosystem: Environmental > Aquatic > Non-marine Saline and Alkaline > Saline | place: Antarctica: Organic...
TTTCCTCAGCTCACAAACTCGATGGTCTTGGCAAATTAAAAGAGCATGCACCTCGTTCTGAACATGTTCATCTTCACCAGGACATTGGTCACATACGCAAGAACCATCTTCATGCCACGCTGCTGCGCGCCTCAACTTTCAAAGTATGCGCACGCAAGCGGAATCTACTTATATTGCGCATAACATGTTTGGACAGATCAAGATGGAGATACCGTGGTACATTAATCGGCATCCGCTCATTTCTAGAAAAAGGGATGGCAAACCAAGAATGATAGGTGGCCAGTTTGTTGTTGTGCGTGTTGGGGTCCACCAACTCAGCGTTCCTCCGAACACCTCTCATCCTATGCTTCAAATCTGCAGTAAACTCTTGCATGGTAATAGCATGCCCAGTTTGAACAGCTCGTACATACAACGCAATTATCGGCTCCTCAACCTGGTTGCAATTGAAGCTAAATGGTTGGACATTGACAGAGGGAACAAAAAACGTGACAGACAGGGCAAGAGGCTTATTCTTGTATTGCGGAACGTTTACCAAATGTTACCAATAACCAATTTTTACAAGGATTACAGGTAAGCCATCAATCAAAACGTACGACTGCTAGGCTGGCTGCATATGTAAGGCATGTAAAAAAAACTGTGATACTTGTTGTTGTAGCACTAAACGTGTAGCACCTACAAAAAAACCCTGGAAAGGGAAAAAAGGCACAACGCTGTTTTTGACATTGCAGCACTGAACAAAATCAGTTAACAATTAAGCATTGCCAACCGACCGCAATAATAGAAAGAGGAGCAATCATCTGTAAAGTTTGGGTACATAAAAAACATGGATTTGTCACACTGAGGATACCAAGAATGAGGGAGGCAAATAACATTATATATAGATTCATGTGTGAGGAGCAAGCAGCACATGTACAACGAGAGGGTCTGGAACATCAAACATGGTCTGGTTCATCACTGTTTTGCTGCGGGCCCTGCCGCTTGAAGAACTCTGAATCATCACTTGCCTGGCTAAGACTGTAGAATTGTGTTTAAAGAGCGAATTGAAGTCAGATAATAAGCAAATTAGCAGGCACTTCCCATTCTTTGTCCGAAGTTGTGGCCACAAAATGCAATGTCGGGCCACAAAATGTAGCCCAAAAAAGGCATAGGCCCACTGGCATCCTGTCGGAAATTTTCCTGGGTCGTTTTTTTTCCTGGGGTCGTTCATGGTACGTCAATACCACCAAGCAATATTGTATATATTATTTACTTCATACACAGATCTTTCCGACCGTGTTGCAACTATCCGTGAAATTGGTTTTTCACGGCCTTTTTTCCGGCAGCAGTGCCGTATCATCCCTGACGCCATTCAAAAGCAGCAGCAATCGCCCCAGTAATCGACAAGCACGTCCAGCAGGTGAGGCGAGCAATGGGCGGGAGTGTGATGGCTTGCTCTCATCAGGCAGGACTGTTCCTGTGTAAGCGCCCTCCACATGTGGCAGCAAAAAAATGGTTGACTAATGCATTGCAGTAAGGGGCTCAGACAGGGATTGCATACGTATGTACTGGCGGGGACACACAATGGCTTGCGGATGTATGCACAGCTGCAGCAATCCTGATGCCCATCCGTTCCTTTCATTTTGTATCTTTTCAGATGTATAGTTCCAAAGGCAAGAGCAAGGGTATTGACCTGGCTCTGACGACGCCCACCTTTTTTCTTGACGGCATCCCTTTTGCTTTGGATCCAGGGGAGGGGAAGCAAGACCTAGAAACACAAACTACTTCTCTAGGTGATCCGTCAAAATTTGCGTGTATGAGAGCGATTTTGCCTATAATCTACTTTGGGGGCAGTGTTGTGGAGTGCCCCGCAAATTTGCCTGTGTTTTTACGCAGCAACTCTGTCTGCTTTTATTTGCACCACTTTGCCACCAAAAACTACAGCATAGTCGTCCTTGCTTGCAATGAACCGGTTGCTTGCAGGCAAAATTTTTGACAAAGCCTGCGAGCACCTGCCTGCTGAAGACCAGGCACATCTGCAAGATGGCACTTGCAACATCACTGGCAAGCTCACGCCCAATGTGCACAAGCCGAATGTGTATACAGCTTTTTTGCACGTCACGCTGGCCAGTCTTACCCCGGATGCCGAGCTTCCCATAGTGCAAGAGAAGCTCAGGCGTCAACTTGACACAGCCCTTATGGGCGTACCCATCACGTGCACAACAGGTGTGTGCACACATTGGTGTTTGTCTCCTACTGTCCTGATCAGGGGAGACAGATCAAATTGGCATTCTTCAGTGCTGTATCGGTTTTTGGTTTTATGGACAACGAGAGGTATAGTAAACAGCCACAATTGTCGTGCGTGAAAAGCTGCAAGAAATAATTGACATGGGAACGCAATGCACATCCAACTAACCTGATTCATGACAAACTCAAAAGCAAGCTGTTCGGCTTTTGTTGTACCCTTGCAGGAAAGCTGTTCTACACATCTGGAAATTCATCTCCCCAGGATAGAGACAAGATCATCATCCAGCTTAATTTCGACGTTCCAACCACACACCGTCTGCAACAGATCATTGATGCAGTGGAGCAAATGGCTGGCGTCCCGCTGCGCAAAAAATTCCGAGAACCCCACATGATCATATCCAAAAACTATGATGCCTTGAAAGTGCGCCCTGACGACGAGCTGCTGAAGCGGTGAGGTTTATGATGTGCCTCAGTGTCTTGACATGTTTGTGCACGATTTTCTGCATGAAGACCTGGAATTTCAGAGTCGAGCTTTCCGGCACAGGTACTGTCATACTTTATTCTTCTTATATGCTTGACCCTCATCAATCATTCGCTTACCGCTGTTCTCATTGGCCATGTTTTGTGTGTGTGCTGTTTTCATTTGCTTATGATGCTGCTGTCCCCATCTCCTTATGATGCTGCTGCCCTCATGGGTCATGGGTGTGTGTTTGTGTGTGTGTGTGCGTGAGCTGTCATGATCATTGCTTTCACAACCATAAAAGACACCAGGAGGCCATAGCTTGCAACGTTTGCACATGGAAACACGCCTTGTGCAGGCTGGGCAAAGCTATGCAAGCAATGAAGTTCTCAAACACGCCTTGTGCAGGCTGGGCAAAACTATGCAAGCAATGAAGATCTCAAACACGCCTTGTGCAGGCTGGGCAAAGCTATGCAAGCAATGGAGATCTCAAGCACGCCTTGTGCAGGCTGGGCAAAGCTATGTAAGCAATGAAGATCTCAAACACACCTTGTGCAGGCTGGGCAAAGCTATGCAAGCAATGAAGATCTCGGTCTCCTTTGGTCGTGTTCAAGCCGCAGCCCCAGGAGACGGGCTCGGGTACTGTGTTGCTCACGCATGCCCTGTCCTGATGAAGTGCCCGTTAGCCTGCTGGCAGGTATGTGGGCTCAATTCTACAATCCGATTTGTATCAGATTTGTGCTAAATAGTATTAAAATTCAAGGTCGCAGCCCAAGGAGATGAACTTTGGTACTGTGTTGATCACGCGTGCCCTGTCCTGATGAAGTGCCCGTTAGCCTGCTGGCAGGTATGTGGGCTCAATTCTACAATTGCATTCATCTGTGCTGAAGATTTAAAGAAGTAGGCCGCACGCTGAAATTTAAGGGGGGTTGGAAAACGCCGGTGTGGCGATCTTTTGCGCCACACATTCCCCTTAATTTCATGAACGTGCAAAGTACAAAGAGAGCTTTCAGCATATTTGCAATTGTGTATGCTGACCCTGTTGTGCCTGACACCCCATTCTACTACACAGATTGGAGGTACTCCTGAAATTCAGGTCCTATGTCAGTGTCTGTGGCTGCCTGGTGATGAGAAGGTGAGGTCGCCCTAAAACTTTTCTGCGAGGAAATTCATTGCTGGCCAGGATAGCTATATGCACAAGTAGGTAATCCGGTTCTAGCAATAAATCACCATTATGAGAAGACCAGATGGATTGCTATGCAATGTGACTTTGTTCCTATCCATTATGCAACACACGTTGCACACAGGCAAAAGGCCTCATCCACATAATACAAAACCAAGGGGCACCCGCAGACGAGTTTCTGAAGGTATGCTTTAAATGTTGTGCAGATCGTGCCCATTCAAATTGCAGTTAATCCCGGCCATCGCTGTTGCGTGCGAGCTGATTATGCACGCTATGCGACCCCGTTGCTTATACGACCCACCCTAGATCATTTAACTGTAATTCTCTGTTTCTTGGCTGATCTGGGTTTGACTGAAAATAGTCACCACGGTTCAGACAGAGGAAATAACACTGCTGTCTGATGACTTCCTGATGAGACTGCACAGAAGTCGAGCTTCTGGCACCAAGCGTGTCGTTGCCTGTTTAATTTTTTGAATGCAAGCCCATGATTGTGCATTTGGTCTGTGCAGGTGGTGTATGGCATTTGCTCTGGTCAGGATCCCGGCGGCAATGAGCAGGTGAGTGGGTAGAAGGGCGCACAGGGAATGCTTGCAGTTGCTATGCCAGTAAGACAGGAATTAAAAAATATAAGACAAGGGCGATCAGCGTTAATAAAAAAAAGGCTTTATTGCACAAGTCCCTCTGGTTATAAGTCAGTCTGTGTGTGCAAACAAAGGTGCAGAAATAGAAGCCAATCTTACTCCTTATGACCCCCTACTTTCCATTACCTTTCTGAAACACTTGAACAAACCCAAACCCTAAATGCCTGTTTACCAGACGTGAGGCTGTGGAAAACACACACACACACACATTTCTTGTTTTGAGGCACTGAAGTCTGAACGAACACCACAAGCTCATTTGTCTCCTGAACTTAGTGTGGGTGGGCTGGTGTGTGGAGGTGAGGGTGGGATTTGGGATGGTGCACGAGTGTTTGTGCGTGTGTGTGTGCGTGTGTGTGCGTGTGTGTGTGTGTGCGTGTGAAAGTGTGTCATACGCAAACAGGAGGGATATTGAGGTGCAATGAGGAGATCCCCACCAATGTAGACAGAACAAGCAAAGTGAGATGTTAGGTGTGCACTTAGCTCAAAACGAATATTTAGACAATAGTTGGACAAAGTACCCTTACGTGACCACTACACACCTCTGTGACCTCAGGCAAAGGAAGCAGCTAAGATCTGTGCAGCCATTCCTGATCTGAACAGGCATAACGTGCCAAAGCCCACTGACGGTGAGTAGGAACGGATTCAACGATGCTGCTCTTTACTCTTTTATATACACATGCTCATGATGAGCATGGCAATATAACTGAACTGCCCTTTTTTTTGAGGAGGTGTGAGCAATTCAGACCCTCACATGTGAGCAGTTCAGACTTTCACACACAGTGAGCAGTTCAGACCTTCACATGTGAGCAGTTCATACCTTCAGAAAGCACGCCTTGTGATATAAACCGTGGCGTAAGAAGTATGAGATACTACACGGGCAGCAAAACCACACATCAATTGTAAAGGGTAAAAGCTTAGGATAAGGATGGAGGGGTATTACAGCAGCAGGCACACGCAGTTCTACACACTAAGAAAAAGCCATGGTTGTTGTGGGCAATTTAAGTGTCCTCAATTGCAGAACAGAATAGATCATAGAACAACCAATGAAGATGGGTGACAAGTTAGGTTAAATTTTATGGCTTCTGGCGAGATCAGATCATGTAACTGGTCGAGGGAAGGCCAAGCTTCTTAATTCTCTTCGATTTAAGATCCAACGTCTTTGAGGACTCCAGAGCGTGGTGTTACAAATATTGCCGCCGATACCCGCCGAGAGGATGATGGGTGCGGAGGTTGATGGAGGTTCCTTTTTCTCCTTGAAGGCTGGTGCTGAAATATTTGTGCAGCTCCTGCGGTTAAGTGGTTGAGGTTACATTGCTATGTATGCGTCAAGGGCATCTCAGCGGAAGCTCAGAAAAAGATCCTGCGGTTAAGGGTTGAGAGCTCTAGCTTACCTTAATCTACCCTTTGTGTTGTATCTTGGATACAACCGTTTCATGTCCTCACCACAACACGTATGTGTGTTAGTGTTTCCTGTTTCAAGTCCTCACCACAACACGTGTGTGTATGTGTGTGTGTGTGCTTCCCGTTTCAAGTCCTCTCCATAACATGTGAGGCCCAGCACAACTGCTAATCGACAAAAAGTTACCTCCTTACTTCCTGCCTCGCCACAGGTGCTGCCAAAGGCCACGAATGGAAGGCAGAAAGGTCTGGCAGGTAGGTCCAAGGGGTTACAAGGGTTACAAGGATGGCCTACAGCCCGAGTCTCTGGCCGATGGCAATTGGCCGGTGAAACAAAATCAACCAGTGTCGAAAATTGAAACTAAATCTGACACAAACTTGAGGAGTCTGTATGAGTCTTGATTCAGGAATGCATTGATCTCAAAATCAGTGATACAGTGATGACAAGTTAAGAAAGGAATAAATTCAGAGCTTGAAGGAGAAAGGTCTGGCAGGTAGGTCCTCTGCTTGAATATTTGGTGGACTCAATGGTCCAGCTGTTTCTGCGCTTCCCACCATTCAGTCCGCCACAAACGCTGCTGACATTACTATTGACGCTACCACTGCCCTCCCCTGTAGGGACAGGTCTGGAAGCAGAGAGGGGGATTACAGTGTGCATGAGTTTGGCAGCGGTGGCAGCAGAAAAGGAAACCGCCGTTGGTGACACAGAGAAGCATGTAGCAAAGTAGCGCTCAAATTTAGTGTTTGAGATTGCCGGGGGGAGCGGCAAAAAGAAAGGGGTCGGCCCTGTTGAGAGGTGTGTAGCAAGCAAAGCAAAGGAGAATGCTGATGCTTGGCAACAGACGTTTTTGTTGTTACAGGGGGGAAGGCAGTGGGGTTTGGCCGCACTGGCAATGTATGAACTGAAGCAGATTACAGAACACTGAAATTACAGCATAATACAGGCGTTCTTGTGCGCACATTTTCTAGCACGTCATTTGTGGTGGAGGAGTTGTACGGTACCCGGTACCCCAAAGTGGCTCCCTTTCCTTTAAAAGGAAGTATTTATTTCTGTGGGGAGTGGTTTTTCATGCCCGAGTAGTTTTTCTTTTCTTTTCTAGCAATTACATGCTATAGAAGGCATATATATATTGTCAGTTATCAGAGACAGTTTTAGAGAGGTGCTTCTTGAGCACGGATTCATTCACCCGTGCTTGATTGTGACAGGAAGTAAGGTGGACAGATGTTGTAATGTGTCCTGCAACGCCCAATGAATGCAGAGTTACACATCCCACCTGGAGCATATAGAAAAGAGAAGCTTTTCAGTGGGGTCCAGGTGGTTGGGAGGCAGAAGCCTGCACTCCGCCAGGAGTATTGCTCAAATATTTTTGGGGGTTGTCCTTAATGTCCCGTCTCGTTTGTGTGACTTGTGCTGCAAATCACCTCGGGGTAGTTTTGTGGATTTCATAAATGGTGCACAAGCCATTTCTTTAAACCCCCCTTCAATTTGCCTGCTGTGTTATCACTACTAGGAGTTTTCTTTTTTCACACAAAGGTTAGTCTGGATTCTTTTTGCTTGAGATTTCATCCACCTGTGCAGCTCCAGGCACCTCCGCCGTAAGGAGCTTTAGGTTCATTGTGTGGCTGTTGAAGTGCCTGGTGTTGCTCCTAATAGGTTGGTGTGAAGGTATTTGCGGCATCCTAGTAAGTTATAAGGTAAGATTACATCGCTGTATATGCCTCTGGGGGGCATCTGAGCGGAAGTTTGGAAAATGCCTGCAACCAAACCAAAAAGGCGCTAGAAAAATCAAGGGAAAAGGGCTAGGCACTCAGCCACAAAAGAGGCCACACCATACATCTGGCTGGTTCAAAAAGGTCCTCAAATGAGTTGGGCTATCCTCATACTGAGGTGGGAAGACCAGCTGGTGGTGCTGTGTGCAAAGGCTGACAAGACGTTCACGCGGCAAGTCCAGCAAAATGTGTTCCCCATCCTGAAAAGTGTGCCAGTCACATATGTCAAAGATCCTGAGCTCATAAGGCCTTCTATTTCTGTTATGACGCCTTCTTTGGACCAGAATTTTATGGCCAGAAAGGCGGAGGCAAGAAAGTGCACGGCTGAGATTGTTGGAAATATCCAAGCGAAGGTAGAGAGGCAACACAGGCTTGTGATTTCTTATTCTGTCATCTCACCAGCCAGGAACAATTCCAAGAGGTACACCAAATTGTGTGTGATAAGTCCATAACTCTGCTGGAATGTTGAGTCTCATTTGGTGTTAAATTGTCAAGCTCTCTCCAGCTCCCGATGATATGTTCGTGCAGAGTAAGCTCGAACTGTTTCAGATTGATAGACTCGCGAGATCATATGGCAAAAAATTGCTGGGATGCAGGAAAACCTTGCAGCGCGTGCAGAATCTGATATGTCCATTTATTACTTCTGTTTGCAAGAAGAAGGTCAGCCTACTGTCACGCCCAATTAGTGGCAGCGACGAATGGGGTGACAGAGCAGTTAGCTGGTTGACAGTGGAGAGTTTCTGTATGTCTTGTTCAATAAACTGGATGTGCCAGTCTTATTAATAAACTTTACCTTTTGGGTAGATGTGCTGAGTCTTATACGCAGTGACGGTATTTTGGTCTGACACTGCACAACTTTCTCAAGAAGAGGATTGTTTGCATTGAAGAAAGTAGACTGTCTCAGAATCGTGTGATGCGTTGAATCGTGTGATGCATTCAGAATCGTGTGATGCATTGAAGAAAGTAGACTGTCTCAGAATCGTGTGATGCATCTGAACCAATAGGAAAGAATGGGCATCTGACCTGTTTTGTGGAGCACGCAGTGAATATCAGTACCTTCCTTGACACCCAGGAATATTGTCAGGAAGCCATGATGAAGGAAGTGTGTAGCAGTAATTGTTTAGGAATCATATGTCAGAGAAGTGGCCCGTGATAACCAAACAGACCAGCAGTCAAAGCAAGGACCTGGAAACGCCACAGCATGGTATGTTTTCTGTGAGTGATACTCTTGCTGTCACCAGTCCTATAATCTCTGGCTATGGCAGATTTGAAGTTGTCTGCCATCTTCTCAGCAGCTGCGTGCATGCTTCCATCACAAGAAAGAGTAATTCCAAGGTATTTGAGTTGAGTGACAAGTTCCAGAGGTGTGCCGTCGTACGTGAAGCTGGGAGTCGCAGAAGTATTCCTGCTGAAGAAGACCATGATTTGTTTTGTCAGTGTTCAGCTTAAGCCCTTTGAAACGTGTATAGTCATTAAACTTGTTCAGTTGGAGTTGCAGACTTTCAGCCGTGTTTGAAGTGAGAGCAATGTCATCAGCATAATCACAGTGAGGGATCTGAACTGAATCCAGGGCGGTGGCAGCACCCAGTCTGTACAGTCAAGAATCTGTCCATGTCATTGTTATAAAGGGAGTACAGAAAGAGGCTCAGAGGGCAGCCCTGCTTCAAGCCTTTGTTGAGAGATTTTGTCACCATCAATGAGAAGGTATCGGCATCCTGTGTAAATGGTCTGAATGATATCTCTCAAATAATGCGGAGTCTTAATTTTTTGCAAGTAAGCGTGTTATCAGCAAAAACTGTTTTTTGTGCCTTTTTTTGTTGGGATGGAGCCTTTTGATCAGGTGATTTAGATTTACATGGGAAAATCTTCAGCCAGACTGTTTGGCTGATTGGCATGTGACTGGTCCTCGCCAGTCTACAATAAATCTATAAGCTCAGACACAAAAGAAAAAGTCTGTTGCTGTGTTGCAAGGAGAAATCGTAAACCACCTGGGCACTGACTTGTTGTCGCAAAAGTTGCTCTAATGAAAAGTCATCCAATGAAGCTCAGAAACGCGTTGATAACGCGAGGCTTTTTGACAGTGCAATAATTGAACAGGTAAGCAAACTTTCTCCTCAAAGCACAAACGTGTGCGCCTCTATACGTCAAAAAGGCATGCACTGCATCTTAAATCTGCTCACAGGCACAACGGGCACACAAAGGAGAGTTTTCATGATCTCAAGATGTTGTCACCTTGAAGGTGTGCACCCTCAGCCTAAAACATTGAACATTTTGCAAGACATGTTGAGGCAGATCCGAATGCACATGTCTCTGCAAACAAAGAGGGCACGCACGCACATTGAGATCAAAAGGCACTGCAAAGATAGACTGGTATCAACTGGCAACTGCTAACTTGCTGTTTGTGTCCTGTGGGTTGAGTCCCTCAACATCTCTCCACACTGTCCGCAATCTGTGCCTGAGATCATCAGTGAACTCTTTAATAGAAATGGAAGTACCCTGCCGCACTGCTTGCACCAATGAATCACAACGCCGCAACCCTTAAAAAGCATCTAAGACCTGAGCGGGAGGGGTCACATGAATGTTTGCTCAGGTTGGTCAGGCATGCTCAGGTGCTGATAACACACACATACACACACACAACACAAACACACACATACACATACACCCAATTAGGTGATATTCGCTCTTGTTTCTCGATTTCATAGCCAGGAGGAGATATGGTTTGACAGGGTCACCTGGTGTCGGTAACAGGAAGCATTTCTTGCTTTGTGGGCAGATCTAGTATTCGTACGCGTTTGCTTGTGCCAGCAGGCCAGCTCAAAGTGCGCCATGTTGAATTGCGTTCAAAGCCGTTAAGCCTGCAACATCGTGCCTTGATTGTTATGACTTTTTACAAGTCAGGATGGTGGCAACCGGGCAGCATGACTAGTAGGCCTTCTTATGCTAGCTGCGTGGGCTAGCTGCGTGAGCTAGCTGCGTGGGCTAGCTGCGTGGGCCTTCTTGTGCTAGCTGCGTGGGCTGTTCCAAGATGTGTGCAGAGATGTCTTGCTTGCTTAGCTGTGGCTTGTTCTTGGGACTGCATGTTGTAGGGGCGTTTGACATGTTGCAGGAAGTAAAACGCGTACAACACAGATTTGGCATTCCTGGGGGGAAAATACAGAGGCAGTGTAAATCACTCCCCACATTAATTAAGGGAAAAAAGCCACTTTGGTACTTAGTACCTATAGCACACCTCCACCAAAGCGTACATGAATAAGATCGATGGGGATCAGGAGGGTTGCAGGCTTGACCTAAAAACGGCTCCTGATGACAGTTGGTGAAAGTGCTGGAAAGGATACGTCTGGTATGGACAAGTTAGACAGCGTAATTGACAGAATGGACATGAAGCTTGGAAGCAAGTTTTTAACTGAGAGTCAAGTCCCAGATCTTTAAAAGGCTCCAGTGTGTAATTTTGTAGATGGCTTTACCCCACTTCCAAAAGGATGGTGTGAAGGGTAACGGAGGCTCCTTGGAGGATGGAGCAGAGACCTTTGTGTTGTTCTTGCGCGGCGCTTAGCTGCTTCTGCGGTCAAGTGTCCTCACAGTACTTGATCTTGATGAGGTGAATGTCACGTTGGAAAATGCTGATATCTTTGGGTCGGTGCTGTCTAGAGAAGGTGGATCTGTTGGTGGCGGCTGGCGGTGCTGCTCAGGTGCTCCCAGTCTCCCTCAGCTTCCCCCTGCCACTCCTAAGAACCCATCCCCCTCTATTACTAGTCTGTTGCTTTTTTGTTTTTGCGAAGGTGGGAGCAACCAGTACAGTATCTGGGCGGCTGGAGGTAAACCTGTTTGTGTCTGAGAAGCAAAGTGGAAAGAGCCACTTCGGTATAATCCTAGTTTCAGCTGTTTAAGGAATCTATGAGAGGGGGGCGACTGACCTCCAAATGGGCATATTTTTTAAATGTTCCTGGAGAATGGGCGCCGCCCCAACTTGCTGCAGTCAAACTTGTTTTCAGATCGCAGCAATTGAGTTTCATTGTAGCAAATTGGGGTGCCCGTGTCTAATTTGCATTGGCGTGAGCCCTACTTTTTACCACAAAATCTTCACAACGGATCACCCACCATACCAAGTCACATCTTTTGTGGTGCTATGGTGTCCTCCAATAAAATAAATATCATCACAAAAGAAACGGAGTTTTAGGTCAACTTGTGCTTTTGTCCCATGGTCCATGGTAAGCAACCATACAAGTCTGGTGCTACAGTTATCACAATCTTACACATATTACATACGCAGCCTAGCAGTCGCACGTTTTGACTGATGGCTTTATCCGTAAACCCTGTAAACTCTATAAGCCCCCATACTAAGGCCCTTTTGGTGGCCAATTTGAGCTTTGATTCCTGTCGAATTGCACGCATATTGGCTAACGTGAATATAAGCACATTTGCACGTAGCTAACACTGCCAGCTTTCATTTGGAGCAAGAATGGTCCCAATTGGATGAAGGGGGGATGAATGGCTGCAATCCAAGTGTAAAAAGGGAGCATTTTAAGGCATGTGTTCAGTCGCCCCCTCTGGAATTTATAGATTATGCATGGCCGGCCGTTCGTTGCTGCCTATATCCATGGAGACAGAGCAGGACCCTTGGGAGCCTGTTTTGCTGATGGCTTTCATGATCTTGCTGCTTGCTAAGCTATGCCTTAGTTATGCCTTTCAACGATCATATTCCATGTTTGTGTGTGATGGCACCCAAAAAGAACGTGTAGGGCATTGTCGAGTTGTGGGCGAAGAGGGCAGGTCAGACTTGTTGAGCGCTTGAACCAAAATCGCATGTTTTTAATCCTGTTCT
>Ga0307945_1001015_pt1:17500-21271 | contig 21271 bp, 25 predicted proteins | sample OrgLakmetagen228_FD_201818 | JGI IMG/M metagenome (GOLD analysis project Ga0307945, IMG submission 201818) | Saline water microbial communities from Organic Lake, Antarctica - #228 | ecosystem: Environmental > Aquatic > Non-marine Saline and Alkaline > Saline | place: Antarctica...
AGAGCAGAAGCAGGGTTCACAACAGTGCTTGTTACTTGTTCTTTCGGATGCTTTAGCTCTCTGCCACTTGCAGAGCACGTGAGGCTTCGACCAACATAAGCAATTATAACCTGTTTTAATGGCTTGTGTCATCTGATGTTAATTTTGTTCAGCTCTCTGCCACTTGCAGGGCACGTACGGCTTTGACCAGCATTAGCAGTCCTCTGGAGTCTAGTCTGCTAGATGCTGCATGCTGCTTTACGCACGCCTGCACTCCCATCCTTCCTCAATCTTTGGTGATGAGTACGGTTGGCCAGAGCCATATATATACGGCGTGTATACGGTATTTTGGCAGGGAAATCACCAGATATACGGTCTTGTATGGTGTACAGTGTTGTGCACATACGGCGTCATTCAAAAATGGCACCGTAAATAACGATTGTAAATAACGGCGTTACCGTCACTAAACTCTGACGATTGAAGGCGTAATTTACTATTTTCACCGTCAATTTGACATAAAGTAAGCCGTCAGCGTCATTTACCATTGACGCCGTCAAGCGTCAGGTGCACAACACTGATGGGGTATAAACGGTTCTGGCCAACCCTAGTGATGAGCGAGTGTTGTGCACCACACAGTGTTGTGGTGCTCCCGCCTAGAATGTTTTTCCATGCATGCTGCTTCTTGCCAGTGCGTGGGCACGATGCCTCAAGGGTTACAAGGATGGCCTACAGCCCGAGACTCTGGCTGATGGCGATTGCACGATGCTTCCGACGAGCCCGTTATCAACATGTCACTGTCAACGTCCCTGACATGTGCGGTTGGCCAAAACCGTATATTTACAACGTGCATGACCGTATATTTGGTGACTTCCCTGCCAAAAATAGCGTATATACACTGTATATGTATGGTTCTGGCCGACCCTACTGACATGCCTCGTGCCTACACCTAAAGGTCTTTCCCCTTGCGATGGTAGACACTTCCCAGCTTGTGATGAGGCAAACAATTGGAGTGTGACCACACCAAACTCCCTGCTTACCACATACCACACTCCCGTGCCCAGGTCTTCACTGCCACAGCCAAGGATACTTACTGGGAACAACCAAAGTGTTTCTGTACTGGACGCACTCCCTTCTTACACACACCACAACCACACTCCCGTGCCCAGGCCTTTACTGCCACAGCCAAGGGTACCGTGGAACAGCCAAAGTGTTTCCGTGCAGAACTCATTCCCTGCTCCCACTCTTCAACATACCGATTCCACACTCCCTTGTCCAGATCTTCACTGCCACAGCCAAGGATACTTACTGGGAACAGCCAAAGTGTTTCTGTACTGGACGCACTCCTTCTTACACACACCACATACCACACTCCCGCTTGCACACACCACATACCACTCTCCCTTGTCCAGGTCATCACTGCCTCAGCCAAGGGTACTGGGAACAACCAAAGTGTTTCTGTACTGGACGCACTCCTCCTTACACACACCACATACCACACTCCCGCTTGCACACACCACATACCACACTCCCGTGCCCAGGTCTTCACTGCCATAGCCAAGGATGTCATGAAGCGCTTGGAGCAGGAGCTAGCCCAACAGGAACAGCAGGTGCAGCCGCCGATGCCCATGCAGCTCTCCAACACCTTGGACAAGGAGAAGAGGAAGAAGAGCGGCTGCTGCTGACCCTGTCGTAGTGAACAATGGTTACAATGGGGGGTGACCTTCAGCCAGGTTGTTTGGCTGTTTGGCTGCTGGCTCTGTCGTAGAGACGCAGCCTCTCCCTCTGGTGTGAACTTCAGAGCTCTCCCTCCAATCTCACTGCTTGCTACCACTCCCACCAGCATTATTTTCATCACCCCACCCATTTCCGCTCTCAAACACCCACCCATCAACTCAGGTGCCTACCCACTGACCTACCCCCCACGTACGTACGTTCCCTGTCTACTTAATGCACTGTTTCCAAGATATAACTGATGTTTGGGCGTGCGTGTGCACAGCACTTGCCCTTATGGCTTGCACGCTGCGGCCACCACCCACATGCGTGGTCCCACGTAGCTGACACAATGTAGCTGAAGCACGAGTGCTGTGTGTGTGTCTGTGTGTGTGTGTGTGTGTGTGTGTGTGTGTGAGAAGTGACATCGTGCTCACAGGGCGTTAGGCTGCGCGCATGGCCGCAGCAAGAATGCTGTGTGAAGTGATGGTGTGCTCTCGTGGGGGGAGGGGTCAGCTGCACGCTCTGCTACAGCAGAGCAGCACAGGCAGGTCCTGTTACGTCGTGGTCACCCCCGATTTGCTTGGAGCAATGGCAGACCTGAGGTTGAGTTGCTGTGAGGTGCTGGGAGCAATTTGAGTGACAGAGGGCAGAGTGTGTGTTTGTGGGGGGGTGGGGGGTGAGGGTGTGTGTGCCATTGTTACCTGCCGGGCACTATGCCTGCTGGTCACCAACAACATTCCCACGCCCTGCCTTATGTGCGCATTGATCTAACTAGCGCTGGAGGTACACGTGACAACGAAGAGAGCGTGTTCCCTTTGTTCCGTATTTTTCATGAGGGAGGGGCCTACGGGAGCCGGCACTGCCTCTTTGTCACAGGGATAAGACAGTGATAGGAGTTGGCAAACAACAAGGGGTTGTTTAGGATGTGGATAGGGTAAAAAGGTTGCTGTAGTTTGTGTGCATATCAATGTGCGCCTGCATGTGTGCACAGCATTATCAAGCCGTCCTTGTCCATAACTCGTTAGGTGTCTTCCCATCTTTGAACCGACAACGGGCGGGCAGGCAAGGGTTTTGGTATTGTGTCTGTTTAGGAGGGCTCACTCAGCAGGCTTAAGAAGCACTAGCAAACAAGGAATAATGCGTGCGAAGCGGCACAATCGAGAACTTCTGACTTGGATGGTGTTTTCTTTTGGCTGAACCAGTTCCTGCAGTTGTACAATTTCTACAATTAAGCCATCAGTCAAAACATGCGACTGCTAGGCTGAACCAGTTCCTGCAGTTGTAGCCGCTAGAGCTGCTCTCGAGCCCCTGAGTGCGCTGCTCTTGCCTTTTTTACAAAGAAAAGAACAAACTACGCAGGCAGTGAATAACCACTCCCCACATGATTAAAGGAAAAGGAGCCACTGTCAAACTTTCAGTTTATATTTTCCTGCTGCTGTTAAATTGTCTGAGTTTCAATATGTGGTGTACATTGTATAATAAGGTGCGTCGTGTTTGTCCCCCTGTTAATGTGTTGCCCTTGACAGGGTTGCCGTACGGGCAAAAAAGGTTGCTGTACAGCAGGCAAATCCTGTTGCCGTTACTGGTTTGACCCTACTGGTGCTTGGTGATGACTGACAGCACGGTGTAATCATGGTTCTTATGGTTACGAGGGGGTTGACCTCCTGCAGCCACATCGTTAGAGATTACAGGGTTTACAAATAACAGTTACAACAGTCTTACGACTGCTAGAAGTTATCATAAAGCGATCGGGATCGGGATAAAGCTAGTTAGTTTAGTTTACTTTGGATTACAAAGGGGTAAGGGTTACAAAGGCATTCAACCGGGATAAAGCTAGAGTTTACAGATAAGCCATCTGTCGAAACGAGTGACAGGCCATTAGGCCGATTGCAGCCAACGAATAGAATTGCAGGAAAAGAAATTACGTAGGCAATAGGTAAGGTAGCAATAGCTAAGGTAAGGTTACATCGCTATATATGCCTCTGGTGGGCATCTGAGCGGAAGCTTGGAAAAAAGCCTGTAACCAAACCAAAAAAACGCTAGAAAAATCAAGGGAACAGGGCTAGGCACTTAGCTACA
>Ga0307945_1001023_pt1 | contig 21206 bp, 17 predicted proteins | sample OrgLakmetagen228_FD_201818 | JGI IMG/M metagenome (GOLD analysis project Ga0307945, IMG submission 201818) | Saline water microbial communities from Organic Lake, Antarctica - #228 | ecosystem: Environmental > Aquatic > Non-marine Saline and Alkaline > Saline | place: Antarctica: Organic Lake...
CACACACACAAACACACACACACACACACACACATAAACACACAATACACACACACACACACACACACACACACACACACACACACACACACACACACACATACACACATACACAGGTTCCAGCTGCACCATGCATGCAAATAAATACTGAAGTACACTCATGCACATGTGCACATGCTCCCATAATTATATTAACAGACATATTGGCAGCCAATTTTGCAATACTGCAAAAATACATTTGGCAAGGAGGGAACACCTTGCTGGATACCTTACCTGCTGTACATTTTAGGGGTCTGTTGGATCATCTCATCCATCCTTTTGCTGAGGGCGAGGGGTGCTCCCCACCACTAGTGGTAATTGCCCCTGGAAGCGCCCAATCCATCCAGCAAATTGCCACCGCTGTACGCGTGTTGCAAATCGCTCACAACGCCTCGGTGCGTCCGCCCGTTGCATCAGATTTCGGTGCTCTACTTAATATTCCCGGCCTGTATCTCCTCATCCCATTCTAACCTCGGGCCAATTCCTTTTCTATTTCACCTACCTAAACCGCAAATATAGGAAAATGAATGGTTGCTGCTACTGGAGGGTGCTTGCCGAGTCCAGATCAACTCTGTTTTGGAAGGGACAGATCTGCAGTACTCCGTAGCACACATCACGCAGCTGGAGCCCATTGTACCTCCCCTTTCCCAGCGACAGCAGCAGCAAGGCAGCGGCTTGCACGCATCGGAAGGAGAGAGTGCAGAAGTGCAAGCGCTGGCAAAGCAGCTGCGTGACGCAACAGCCGTGCTCTTGAAGAAGCTCATGTAAGCGTTTGTGAGATATTGTTGTGATTGACACGGACCTTGCAGGTCTGACCTGAAATTAAATTTTAAGCTTGAGATCTTGAGATGAAACCTTCTTTGTGCCACATTGTGGATCTTTCCATAGTATACTTAGTGCGTGTGATTGGATCTGGCAAATGAGGAGGGAGCTTTATATTGGCCGGACCAGGTCATACGCCTCCTCTTAATTGTCGGCCCCCAAGTTTGCTACAGGAAGTGCCTTCATGGGCAGAGTTTCTTTGTTCCCTGAGTTTGTGACACAATCTGGTCAGTGATCTTCAGCCCTTCTTGCTCTGTTTTGACTCGTACATCCTGATGAGCTGCAGGACTGGCTGTTTTAAAGGGGTAATAATTTTCCTACACGTCCAAGCTCCGTCCCACAATTCACACAATAACACAGCTTAGCATGGCCCTGGACACATGATAAGCAAAGGCCTCTGCTGCTGCTAATTATTTGAGGGTACTTAAAACACGGCAGAAAATTAACGAGAATGGAGGGTAAAGCACACAAAAACACTAACATTCCAGCTTGCTGTTGCTGTCTTAATTGTTGGGTTGTGCTTGCAAAAGAGACCTGACACAATGTGGCCATCAGAGCAGTATGTATCTTGTGCATGGACTGCACACGTGTCACGTACCCTTGCTTGAGGTTTGTTGTTATTGTTGTGTGGGCGGGCATGCGGGCGCCCGGACTTTCGTCAATATTCAGTTTTGGCACGCTTTTCCTGCCCTAGGTCAAAATTAAAACCAGTAACGCACACACGGCATTTACTTGGCTTTACTCGCGCTGTGTGAGTGTTGTGTGGCGAGTTGGTTAATTTGCAGCACGCACAGCACGATGTCTGTGTCATAAATGGCGTTTGCAGGTGCAATAGACGCAGTGGTGCAGGTCGTACCCCACATGTTTGACACCCAGGAATTTGTGTGCGGTGCCTGCTTTGTGCTTTTTTTGCCAGTTTCTGGGTTTGCACTTTAGCAGGTCAGACCACTATTGGTCTAACCAGCACAAATATAAGAGCCGCGATGATTTGTATGTTCTTCTCTATAGGCTATAGGTCAGCTTATAAGTCTGCAAGATACTGTGTGCCGTGGGGAAACGGAACCGGCTGCACGTGAGCACACACAAATTACTTGGGTGAGCAAAGTTCCTAGGCGTCCATACCTGTCCAGCCTTGCTTCTCTGACTGGCACAAGACACGTCTGCAGATTACATTGTATCAATGTCTTGTGGTACACAACAATACAGAGCCCGGCAGGCAGGTGGGATCAGCTCTTCCTTGGCGGTCAGGCGCGTACTGGAAACGCTGGAGGGGATGCCTGCCAGTCAAGCCGCAGATGCCGTTGCTGCTGTGTTTGCCGCAACATTTGAGGTGAGCGCCATGTTGCATTTACCCTTATATTGTATAATACGTAAGTTATATATTATGGGTGACAGCGCGCAGGTCACTAACTGTCCCATGTCCTGGTGTACCTTCATTCTAACTAGCTAAGCAAAACGATTGATGGTAAATGCAAGCGAGCTTTCTTGTACCTTGCATTCCTTATCCGTCTCAATCACTCACAAACTGCGCTCATCTTTGCACATCCTAGCAAGCAACCTACTCTTTTTCCTTCCAACTTCCTATTGCTGCCTGCAGGAACGTTTAAATGTCCTGCTTGCAGTTGAGCATCCAGCACGCCTGAACCTCGCCATCGCTCTGACTAAGAAAGCCTTGCACACCGTTAAGTCTGCACCAGCTGGAGGCAAGGGTTTGCAGCAGGTACGTTGCCCCTGTGTGGCCACGCTTTGCGTGCATGAGCAGGGCTTTGCTGGTACGGCCAGCTTGTGCTTGATTGCTTAGCTCAAATGCTTGTGTGGCATGTAGCATTCTGCAGTAGTTGTGCTTTGTAGGTCTGTGAGGTTACAAACCCTTATTGTAAAAGTGCCTTGTCTGCAGCGTTTGCCTGAGGCGACAAAAGATAAGCTTCCTTCAGTACCCTCGTCTGTGGGCCCCAAATCCAGCAACAGCAGGAACAACCCGGAAAGTGATCAGGTAGAGTATGATTGATGAACCACTTCCCCAACTGGTACAGGGCGGGGCGTTTGTGGGGGGCATGTTTTGCTTCAATTCACTTTGCTTGTATTTTTCACACTTGCATCCCAGCAGATCGCACCCCACTGATTGTTCCAGCACAAACCCATCGGCAACAATGTATCTGTGTGTTGTACCTGCTTTAAAGCGCATCATACATTGTGCTCTGCTAAACAAACCATGGGGACATTAGGGTTAATGAACGCGCATCATTGCACGTCCAACCTTGCTTCTCCAGCTGGCACAAATCGCTTACCTCCAGGCAACCGACCATTTTGTGAATCCCTTTGTCTTGACCATAACAACAGTTTGAGAAATACAGCACTGTAACAATGATTGCCTTTTGGGCACAAACTTGCAACAGGCCACAGCTGGTGGCTTAAGTGGTGAGGGAGGAGGTGGTGGCCTAAGTGATGAGGAGGATGACCTGGATGCGTTGATGAATAAGCTCATGAGGGCCAGGCCCCCCCCTGAAGTGGCCAAGGCTGCAATAAAGGAGTGCAAGCGGTTGCGGCAAATGGGTGAGTGCTGATACAGACTGCTTCAGTAGGGCAGTGGTGCTGCATGATGAGCAGGGAGTAAATTGTGAGAGTGAGTGGCAGATTGGTTTGTGTGCTTAAGTCAGGCCAGCCATGTCTGTGAGAGTTCTCGCCCTAATGCAGACTAATACATTTGAGTATGTAGGAACCTTCATTGCATATTATCTAAGCATCCCTGCACACTCAGTTTGTGGCGGGAGGTGCCCAGGTGGGCAAGGTGGAAAGTCGATTTCCATAAGCTCCTCCCTGGTACCAGCAACTTACCAGGGGTGTTTTCATTGATATTGGGGACATTTTGGTTAAGTTCTGGGGGTCTGGGGTAAAGGTCTGAGTTTGGACCCCCTTGGCAGGGATAAGTGCAATTTACAATCAGGCAACAAGTAATGAACCGTTTGGGCCTTTTTCCCCCTTATGAAATATAAATAATGTCCAGCAATTAAAATATAGGCCCTTTTTCCTGGATCCTTCCTGCGTAAATCTGAGTGGCTGAGTTTCGTTATATATTTCATCTGGCATTGTTTGTCAAATGAGTCTGTGCTCGGAGGGGCTGACCAGAGCCTGATATTTAATGGAACATCTCAGCTGTCGCTGCCCACGGCCCATCCCCAGCATTTCAGACCATAATTCTTGACAGGGCATGCCTTGGGAGCATGCTGAAGAGCTTCAGGTGGTGGCCAGACAGCGTACTTCCAGGGTTTTAAGAAATGCAGCATTTTTGCTCAGCAAACAGGCCCACGCAATAAGTCCCTTAGGGGCAACCGCAAGCGCGTGTCCACATGCACTACACACACACACACACACACACACACACACGCAAACACACTTCAACACACACACACTACAGATCTCACACATACACACACATACGTTATCAAGCACATGTATACGCATGCACACGTGCATTCTAGGACATATACTTACACACACGTGTTTACTTGCAAGCGCTGGGCTAAATTCTCTCCAGGGTTAGTGCGGGAATGGCTAAAATATGTGTAGGATTGCAGGAAATTTTTTGATATTTTTAATTTTGGTCTGGGGTGAATACGGTAAGGTACGGTAAGATTGAACCCTAAACCTATCTGGGAACAAAAGGAATGGTGGAATTTGGACCAAACCCACATTTCTACACCCATGCCACCTTTCTGGCATGGAAATGGCACAAATCCAGCCCCCCACTCACACCCTTGCCCCCAAATTTATTGTTTTTTATGCAAAAGTGTTCATTCATGTATAGAAACCATTTTGTGACCTCAGATGTGCATTTCAGGAAAAGGGCATAATTTCCTCCTTCTTGGGGTGGAGCTGGTTTGGCTGACTTAAGGTTTAGAATATTCTTGTCAGGCTGACCTGTACCATCAGTCATTGGCAGTCTATTTTGCTTTTTCACCCGTTCTAACAGATCTGCATCGCTGCATCTAGCCTCACACACTCGTGCGATTTTTTGGTGTGGTCTCTTTTGCGTCCTGATGTGTAAATGTCATGAGCCAACTAACCTGTCTGTGTGTCAATTGTAACTGGTATACCATCCTTTTTCCAGGTGCTGCCCAGCAGAGCGCTGCAATCTCCCACCTTTACTTGGAGGTCCTTGCTGATCTACCTTGGAGCCGTACTGCTGCTGATGCAACACGAGAAAAGGTAGCTGCTGCTACTACAGGGGCAGCTGCCTCAGTAGCAGAGCAGCAGCCTCCTGTCAAACCTTCTCGTCCGCAGCAGCAAGGAAAACAAGGCCCCAAGGCTGGGGGTGGCCAGGTGCAGAATTCTTTTCAGACCACTGGCCAAGGTGGGAACGTATTGTGCTTGGCTTGGTTTATTGCAAATTTCACACCTTTTGTCCATGCCACTTCCTGATGTGAAAGAAGCATCTTGTCCAGAAAAGCTTCACAATTATGTTAATGCATTATTTCAATCTCAATCGTACCTTTTTACATTATAACCTTCCTTGATAGAAATGCTTGGTATAACAGATTTATGAACTTGCCGTGTCTTTGGGCGATCTGGCCCCATTTTGAGCCTAAAATCTGCACTTCCAAGCTTGCACAGATATGCTCTTGTACATGAACCCATTAGCGTTATAACAACTCTTGAATTACCAGATAGAACATTCTGGACTTCATTTGAAACGCATGTTGTTCTTGTCACCATCGTAGTTTCACCGGTGCAACCAGCAGTAGCCCTGCATGTGCCTAGCTTGGCAGAAGCACGTAAAATGCTGGACCAGCACCATTTTGGGCTTGACAAGATAAAGGACAGGTAAGCAATACAGCACATTCTGGTCCTGCATGCAAATCCCTAAAGTGAAGAGTTCCTCAGGGTTTTGCACACGCGATAAGCCATGCTTGGCCACGCAAGTGAGTGCTGTCCAGGAACGCACTGGCCAGATACTCTTACTAAGGACTCTTGTTACAACCTTTGTAAAAGGGAAGGAATGCGCGCAAGCCATAACCTGATCACATTGGTGATGTCTTGTGCCACATACTTTTGCAGGATCGGAGAGTACCTGGCCGTGCTGCGGCTCAAGGGCACCAGCACAAACGCCCCTATCATACTGTTTGTGGGGCCGCCTGGCATCGGGAAGACTACATTGGCCAGCAGTGTGGCTGAAGTACTGGGCAGACCTTTTGTGCGGTAAGAAAATACTGCTACAAAGACCACGGTCAACTGTGTTGTGCTTTCCTCTGGCTGCCTTCATTTGTCATCTCTTGCTTGCTCTCAATGATATTGGTTTTAGAGACGCTTAATTGGCGTTTTGCCATTGATGTTGGCTTCATCACATACTTTGCTGCGCAGAAGCTTTTCTGCTACAACAAAACCATTAGAGGTTCCTTTTTGTCTATTCACATTTGCTGAGTCAAAGCTCTCGCCCACTCATGTACAACAGGATTGCGCTTGGTGGTGTGAGGGACGAGTCAGAGATTAGAGGGCACAGACGGACGTACGTTGGTGCCATGCCGGGTCGGATCATACAGGTGCAATGGTGATTGGCTGCCTTACTTTAGGGATAACACCCCGCATAACTATCATTTTTTGCCCTGCAGGGTGACTGCGATTTTTTTAATATTATTTTACCTTGTGGGGTTGTGCGGGTTTGGTGATAATAACCATTTTCGGGTCGCTGCCGGTCATGAACAGTGAGAGGTACCTCTCCCCGCCCCGCCCCCCGCCCCCTGTCCCACAGCACCAGCCTCGGCCTCAGCAGCAGCAGCAGCAGCAACCCCAGCCCCAGCACCGGTTGCTCCCAAGGTGGGATTCCGGAAAGCAAGCCGCGGCGGCAGCCGAGCAGCAAGGCAACCGTCCAAGCCAGCAAGCAAATGTGGAACAGGCTGAGCGCCGAGGCGGAGGAGGCAGCCAACAATAAGCTGATTGGCAGGTCAAAGAAAGATTGCTACGGTCTCACAATCTGGTTGTTGGGACACCTCAGGGGCACAGCTGTTGTGCACAGAGGCATTGGCACTCACATGAGGGAGAAGCTGTGAGGCAGGGGGAAGATGAATGGGAGGAAGGCATAGGGGTTAAAAAGAACCAACGCTTGTGCATGCAGAGCAGGTTAGAGCAACCCAACAGCTAGAAGATGAGCAGGTGGGGCAGACGAGGTCACGCACCAAGGCTGCCCGCACCCAAGCAACACCATCAGCGTGCACGAGCAACAGCAGCAGCGGCAGCAGCAGCAGTGATAGTGGCTAGAGGAAGAGGAAGCAATTCTTGGGAAGGTGTAGAGTAGAGTAGAGTAGCAGAACAGAGAGCAAGCTCACATGCGAACAGCATGTTTGCTTACCTTTGCCCTTTTGCGGTGTTCTTTTTCGTTGAGATTGTTTGTAAGGCCTCTTATTTCTAAACATGAACAGGGTTAAAGGCCCTGCAGGGTTGATGCGGGAAGGGCAAAAATATACATTCTGGGGGTGCGGGAAGGTGCGGGATTTTACTATATATTTCTGAAATTTGGGGTGCGGGATGAGTACGCTAAGATACAGTATCTTGTTACTGCAGGTATTAAAAAAGGCAGCAACTTCTTGTTTCACTATTACTTCTGAGTACTGCAAATTTCTTGAGTTCTGGTGGCGTGTGCAACTGAATGTCAGTTAAAACTGCCTTGTCACAACTTGCGCTGTGAAACCATACATTGTGCTTGGCCACAGTCAGGATTCAAGCTTTGTTCCCTTCGCGAGCAATTACTGCTCCCTATTGACTGCAGCAACTTGCTGATTGTGGTTTTTTTTTTTTTTATCTTGTTGGCAGGTATGGGTGTCAACGGCCCACCTGCCATATTTTTGAAAGGAAATTCCGTAGAGGATTTGTGCTATTAGCCAGCTCAGTGATTTTAGGCAGTTTGTATTGAAGCCCCTGCTCAGTCAAATTTTTCCCAGTAGTTTTCAGGCAGTGTTTATAAGTCAGTTTGGATGATGGCCAAGCGTAAATTCCCTCTTCAAACTTGTGTTTTAGCGGCTTCCTTGAACAATGTGTTTAATCCTTTAATTGCAGGCACTACGGAGGGCATCAGTGTGCGATCCAGTGCTGCTGCTTGATGAAATTGATAAGCTTGGACACGACTCAGTCCGAGGGGATCCATCAGCAGCATTGCTCGAGGTGGATGTCCTCACGTAATGGCAAGCTTCTGCTTTTTCTTTTGCCTTCATACAAGGAATAACCCTTTCTTCTGGCCAGGGTTGTTCAGTTCTTTTCTTGGGGAGCAAGGGTTTGATAAAGTTCGTGAAAGTTATAGAATCCTCGAACTGTTAAAGGGTTTGATGTGCAATTCTGGGAAACGGGCCCTTGGGCTCCTCCCCCCACCTTAGCTCTTTCCAATTATATGTATGTTTATAAATAATTATAGGGGGGGGAAAGGGCCGGAATGGGACCATGTCATCATTGTAGCAGAAACAGGAGAACCTCAAGGTGCAGTGCAAGTGCCACGTTGTACAAATTCTTGGCAGTTCAGAAATGTGTAACAAGTTTGGCCTTAAGACCAAGAAAACTTCCTGGCCTGATACAGATTGCAGATCATATTTTATATATAAAATTATTGAACATGCTACTTTTACTGCAAGGAAAGAGTGGGACTGAACTGGGGGGAGCTGCTGTCCCTTGCAATTTTGACAGACGCATGCTGTAAAGTTTGACGAACTCTGACCGAACGGCACTTTTTAAATTCGTTAAAATGCGTAAAAGTTTGCAAACCCGAACTTTTGGCCGAACCTCGAACTGAACAACCCTGCTATGGGCCAAAACTTTTAACATGTTCTCCGACACCAGCATTGAGGGCGTGAAAGAGCCCACATGCATGAACCTGCTCTGTGTACAGGTTCTGGACGATGTCCAAAACTCCACCTTTGTGGATACTTATTTGGGCCTCCCCTTTGATCTTTCCAAAGCCATGTTTATTGGCACAGCAAACCGGCTAGCTGACATCCCCAGTGTCCTTTTAGACCGCATGGAGGTGCGGTACTCAACGTATTCTGCTATAAGCAAGCGCAATCATGTTTTGCCTTTGTGTGCACTGTTGTTGTCTGCTAGGCTTTAAATTCTGTACAAGCCTGCTTACTAGCTTCTGCCACCTAATTTTGCTCTTTTCAGGTCATTAACCTCTCTGGATATACGTTGGTATGTGCGGTTTTCTTGAAAGCTTACCGTTAATTATTTGGTGTTAGTACTGTCATTGCACCGTTTTGAAGCTTCTTAGGTAAATTCAGGTGTAATTTTAACTTGTCACTGCCTTTGTGTATTCCCGAAACAGGAAGAGAAGACCCATATTGGAATGCACCACCTTCTGCCAAAGCTCCTGTCTGAGGTAAACGTTATGTCTTCTACACCACTGCCTGAAATGCAACCGACGCACTCAGCTTTTTCTTTCTTTGTTAGGCTTTATCCTACAACGAGTATTCCCTCTCTTACATTTCCTTCCAGCACGGCCTCACGTCCGCAAACTTGCATCTCTCGGCCAGCGTCATGGAGCACATTGTGGAAAGGTATGTGTGATGTATGTCACCGTAGATTCGCTTGAAGAATTTTGCCTAGTCAAATAAATTACAAACCATGGTAGTCATAAATTAGTACATTCAAGGTAAGGGATTTATTTTGACATTGGTATGAATTCATCATTTGCATGCAATTATTCATGCCCAAACCTCTCCAGTTTAATAAAAGTTTGGTTTGCTGGAAACATAGGTTCTAGCCAACACTCTTTTAAAATTTTTTTGCTTTTAGGTATACCAATGAAGCTGGTGTGAGAGGCTTATCCCGCTGCTTGGCAGCGCTCTGCCGGCATGCTGCTGTTGCTATCATCACGCAGGTAGGGACTGATTTGGTTTTCCCGTATTGAACCTGCTGTAGGAAGCTTCACTGCTGGAAAACAATGCGAGCCTTAGGCATTTTTTAGTGTGCAGAAAAGCCCGACTCTATACGCTCCAATTTGGCTTTGTAGGGTTAAAAGGTAATGGAATCACTCCTCACGTTACCTTAAGTAAAGGAGCCATCCTGGTATCAAGTATACTAAAGATCCACCACAAAGGAGAATATTTGGGCTTACCTGTACTCAAAGCAAAAACATTTAGATAAACCCAAAGTTCAAGTTATCTAGCTGCTTTTGCCTTGGCACATACAGTCCTTCTGCTTGTCCGCCGGGATGCCTCCATTCCTATCAATTACTCTTAATTTTCGCTTGCCTTTTGCAGCGTGATACAGCCCCTTCATATGCACCTTGCTCGCAACCTACCATGGAGGACTCGAGCCCTTACACAGCCGCCCCCGGAGGCAATGCGTCTGCCAGGGGCTCTCAGGTGTCTCAACAGACACAACAGTCTTTTTCACACAGCTCAGCATCTTTCCTTCCTCTTCCACAATCCCTGCATGGCAGCTTAGCTGCTGTCTCAGAAGCACCCCTCTCGATTCGAGGTGCTGCAGCTTGGCCGTCAGCTCAGCAGCTCAGTGCACCATCCCTTTTACCCTCTTCCAGCGGCACTAATGCAATTCAAAATAGCACACAACCAAGCACCAGTAGCCATGGGGGAGGAGGACTCCGTGGTTGGCTGTTTCAGTCGCGCACCCCTCCGGCCTCTGCTCTCACTCCCTCTCAGCAGCAGCAGCAGCAACAGCAACAGCAACAGCAACATCAGCAGCAACAGCAACAGCAACAGCAACATCAGCAGCCATCCTACGCTAGTTCTTTGATGGAGAATGGAGGGGGGGATCATTGCTTGCCCTATCCGCCAGATTTATTGCAGCAGGTCAGTTCCCGTAGGTTTCATGGCAATGGACTTGCCAATCCACGCGACTGTGAGCGTCGTTGCCAGTGTCATGAATACTATGAAATGAGTAGTGTTGTACAGTAACTTTCAAGCTGTCTTATGATCGCACATAGTACAATCTTAACAACCAAAAAATTGCATTGTTGTGCTTTTTGGCTTTATGATTCTTGCTGGACCCCCGCCAACGGACATTAACCCCCGGCACTTCCGTGAAACCATTTTGTCCGTACACCAGAAAACTCATTACATACTACTATGTGCCTCACATAATGGCCTGTTTATGAACTGAATGCCAGCATCACTCTAGTCATTGCTGCCTACAACCTGGTTAGGCTTGGCTAGTGAAAGCACCGGTTCAAAAACTTTCCTTCATCTGGTCCATCTGTGCAAAGGACAGAGGTTAAAGCTACGCTCTTATTATCACAGATTTTTGCTTGAACTGTTTTCTGTTTTTTCTCTCTCCCTCTTTCTGAAGCCGGCTTTAAAACATCTTATTGCTCCCTTTCTCTGCCTTGCAGCATGCAGAGGCGGTGGTGGTGACAGAAACAACAGTAGAGAGCGTACTCGTAAGTGCAAAGCTTGATGGATGGACAGATGACCCACAAGTTTTACTACCGCATTTCAGGGAATTAGTGTTACACTCTCCTTTTTCCTGTGAGACCATCTCATGATCTCCATGACCAGCCCACCCCCCTGTCAACCAGGCTTTTCAATCACTTCACTATGATTGCTCTTATGCCATTATCCGTGTTCAGGGCCCTCCCCATTTCGGGCCCCCAGAATTATCAGAGCGCGTTCAGGCAGGGGAGCCAGGCGTGGCAACCGGCCTTGTTTGGACGCATACGGGCGGGAGCGTGCAGTACATAGAATGTGTGCGGACTTCAATCGGGCAGCCAGGCAGGTGCGAGGAGTGGAAGTTTTGTTGCGCGTGTGCCAGTCTAGAATGCAACATTAGTAACATACGGTGAACAATGGCCCTTGCCAAGCATACCGTGCATGTTGTTCACACAGGCCGGGGACCCTAACATTGACAGGGCAGGTCGGGGAGGTGCTGGAAGAGTCGGCTCAAATAGGTATGTATCAATGACAAGGAATTAGAAGAATGCAACAGTACAATGTAAGTAAGGAAATGCTCTGAATATGAACTAGAAATACGATGTTCATGCTCGACTCGAGACGCCGGAGTGTCGATACTTTTGTGGCAAAAGGTGTACAATTTCGCGGTTTGCAGGTTCCTTTCTTGTACTAACAAATGCAAGCATGTCACACACAAGCGCACGCATTTGTCTACACCACCTGCACATGCGCACACTCATGCACAGCGCTGTCCTGGATTCGAGCCCATGCTGACGAGCTTCAGATTGACGCATCTTCAGTGCACACACCAAGTCCACACCCCAAAGCTAACGCCAGCAGTACCTTCGAGAATACTACTGACCCAGTGTGCTCAGATCCTGGTTTAAACTTACAGCCCAACGGAAGTCAAGCAGACAGCGCAGCAGGTCAGAAACACAGTGGAAAGGTGGAGCTTATAAACCCAGCTAGCTGCTGGGATCTGCACTTGCACTTACCTGCTGGAGCAATCCCTAAGGTGCGTACGCTTGCCTCCTTTGTTTGCTATTCGGACATGTGACTTTGTCATAAGAATAGGAAGGCTATATTTCATTTTGCTTTAGTGATTTCTTTGTGCACCTCAGAGGTGTAGATAGATGGATTAGGCAAGAACACAAACGCTTTTTGCACCTTACTCTCTTAAGTTTTAGAACAACTCCTACCAACCAAAAGCTTCTTTCATCTTACAGGACGGACCAAGTGCTGGGATAACGTTGGCCATTACGCTCATCAGTGCTTTGACAGGTACAGATATAGCAGGCTTAACAGCTATCATGTACCTTGAGCTTATTTGCCTGCGCCTCATTGTATCCGTCATTTTGTGTGTCAAGCAGTTTTGTTGTCCTTCGATGCCACACCCCTTTATTTGTGTTGAGCCACCAAGGCTGGAAAAGCAAATGATGTACCTCACGTCCTCATTCAGCATTTTCTATGCATCGTGTAATGTTACGTAAGACTTGCGTTGCTAGAATTGCCAGGACCTGCCATAACACGCGAGCTGTGCAGCACCTATAAAGCCTGCTAAACCATAAACTTTTTCCACCTGAACACATTCACTTGTGCTGACAGGCCGTTGTGTGCGAGCGGATGTATGCATGACCGGAGGTGAGCCACAAGGTGTTCATTTCGAATTGACGATCAAGCCGTATGATGTATGAGCACAAATGCCAGCTATAAAGCAGTAGCACGTACCTCTCTGGAATGCGTTTATTAAAGTGAGCCAGAAAACTGCAGGCGTGCACGGAGGCGGAACACACACCACATTCACAGACGCACACCTGTACACACCTACACACACATACACACACATACACACACATACACATACACATACTCACTGACACACACACACACACACACACACACACTCACATACACATACTCACTGACACACACAAACACTCACATACACTTACATACACAGAGCTCACATTACGGGGATTAGTGTTGCCGGTGCGTTTGCTATCGTGGGTGTCGTCAGTCATGATGTGTTTTCACTTTAAAGGGACATGCAAAGAATAGCTCAAGCACTTTGCTGCATTGTAAATTCTCCGAGCACCCAAAATTCTTCAAAAATGGCCCCTTTTGCATGATGTTGATCGCATTTGTTGATTGTGCAGGTGGGGGGATTAAAAGAGAAGCTTTTGGCAGCACATCGCTCCTGGCTCAGGCGCACCATTGTGCCTGCGCGCAATCTGCCAAGCATCCTGGCTGATGTGCCGCCTGCCGTGCTTGAAAAGATCCAGGTGCTTCCGGTCCACAACATTGAGCAAGCTCTGTTGCATGCGTTTGACCCCCCTTTTATCTTGCTGCCTAAGGCACGCTTGTGATTCCTAGCCATTTTCCTTCGAGGTACAGTACAAAATGTAGCAGCAATAGGCATCCTTAATTTCCTTGTTCAGATTTTGTGTGAAATTACGCTGATTGGATTTATTGTTTAGCATAACTTTTGGCTGTCAAATATTTTGTTAGGTATCTTCATTCACTTGCTTCTTTCATTGATGTGGTCGAACGCTAATATATGACAAACAGGATTAGTACAAAAGATGAGTGGAGGAACGAAGTATTTCCAAGCTCAACACGCACCCAGGTGGGATGTTGTGTGTCTCTGCATCCATCGGGTGTTGCAGAACACAAAACAACATCCTTTCCTTATCCATGTCGGTAGTGTTTAAACTATCTGCGTTGTTTCTCTATTGTTATTTTGGTCAACACGCACTTGCGAATGAGCAGAGGCCAGCATGCTTATTGGTGGAAGCCCCCAGGATTATTTTACCGCATATTTGCAAAGCGTAGTCTCAAAAAGGGTAAACAGCTGATAAATCGCACCAGAATACTGCACCAAAACTTCCTCAACCTGCACCTGATGAACACCTGATGCTTCAAAAACAAGGGTCTCTGCCAACCAAAATTTACAAGATTTACAGAACAAGGCATTCAGTCAAGAAGCGCGACTGCAGCCTGCTCATATAAAGCAATTAGTTTATGGAGGAAAAAAGAAGCTAGTTATTGTCCTGGCATAAGGCAAGGAAAGTAATATTACATCGCTATAGTTATTGTTCTGGCTTAAGAAGGTAGAAACATCATGGAATCCTGTTGGAAAACAGAGCTGCATACTTCCTGCGGAGTGAAATCACGTGGGGATTGACGCAGTGGAAAAGAACATGCTGCTCATCTTGGACATCATCAGCATCACACAGGTCACAAGTGGGGGAGTTACTAAGATTCCAAGTCGCTGTCTCAAAACGTAGGGTGTGAATACGGAGTCTGGCCCTCCATGGAACGAGCTGTACTGCGAATGACCTCACGAGGCAGGTTGAGAAACATGTATTTGAGAAGTGTGTAAGGCAGGCGAATGAGGGACCAGAGCCCTTTTCGTAGGAAGAGCACACCATTGGTGATAAGTAGAGCGTTTGCTGTTGTGCTCTCTCGGATGCGTGTCAGAGTAACGTGTCCAGTACTCCAACCGGGGGCTCTCCTTGAGGTCTGCAAGTTTGAGACTTAATTTTTGTTCAACGCCCTACAAACACTCATGCTGTCACGCTCAATAGTTGACAGTGACAAGTCGTGTTACGATCAGCAGCTATTTGTTTGACAATTGAGCCAGTCTTATTGCTAATCTTTATCTTCTGGATTTGATCATTCTGGTAGTCAAGTAACAACAATTGAAAATGCTAAGAGGTAAGAGGGAATCCTCGAGAGACCCTTACTGTATAACGTCTCTGACTCTATTGTGCGCCTAGTCATAATAATCTCGTGTAGCCACAATGAGACTGAAGAGTTTGTCTGAGACAATGGTCCCAGCCAGCTCCAGACGGAGCAGCATTGTGGGAGGAGCACCATTCAAAGATGAGTGGCACTAGTAGAGACAGACCGACAAACGTGTGTGTGTGCAGAGAGTGTACAGGCACGAGACAGAGATCTAGTAGAAGCATTCTGACGCAGCGATGCAAACCCATTCCTCCTCTGCTGGATGTTTTTCCCACCTTGGAGGTCTTTCTTGGTCCGAAGGCGCAACAAATTATTAGTTGACGTACGGTGTCCTATACTTTGCAGTGACAGCGATTTAATCTGACAATGCTTCTCCTTCTTTGCAGTACTATCTAGCACACAACAGGAACCCTGTATAGGTATGCAGTCTGGTTCAAGCGCTCAATAAACCCCTATGGCCACAACTAGACAGTGCCCTTTCTTCTGGGCTACAACACACGCAAATAAGGAATACGATCACCGAGAGACATATGTTAGTGTGCAGCATGATTGCTTAGCCATAAGGCTCTCGCTCTAGGATCCTGCTTCGTCCCCGTAAATACAAACAGCAGCAAAGAGCCAAACAGGAGTATTGCTACAGCACCGCCAGTTGCTACTAACAGATCCACCTTTCCAGACAGCACGCACCGACCCAAAGATCTCAGCGTTCTCCAACGTCACATTCACCTCATTGAGGTCAAGTACTGAAGTAGACACTAGACCTCCAAATTAGCTGAGCACCGTGCAGGAACAACACAAAGGCAGACCTGCACAATCCTCCGAGGAGCCTCCGTTGCCCTTCACGCCATCCTTTTGGGTGGCACGTATCATCTGCTGCAACATTCACATTGGAGCCTTGAAACCTCAAGGACGTAATTCGTGAGTTTGCAAAATATTACTTTCATACGTTGCCCTTTCCGTATCAGACGTGCCCATTCCCAGTACCATCACTGGCCTCTGCGACCCTCCTGGTTTTATGTAACCTTGAAACAATGCGTGGTATATTTATATGTAATTTCTATAGATCCTTCCCTGATGAAGTCCATTCGCGGACAGCACAACACAAAGAAAGCAGCAGGAGGAAGGAAACGGCAGCAGATTCTGCTCACAGCTGCTTCCCCTACTTCTGTGGAGGTGCAGGCCTTTGCGCAGTTGCACAAAGCCGCCAAAATCAAGTCATGTTTAGAACTTAAACCTGTTACAGAGGAGGGGAACGGGCTGTTCGTGAGCCAGAGAAAGAGTAAGAATGATGTGAGTGAGCTTGGGTACGAGAAATGCAAAGTCCTAACGCGTTCATGTGCGCATGTGCTGGCAAACAGGGCACTTTCGCTTTTACACTTGACCACAACAAATGGTAAACCACGCACAGGTCTTGGTGGCTGTTCCAACAAGCTTAGCCATCATCGTAGACTACAATGACGGTCTACAGATATCTGACGGGCAATGGCCGAGGTCCGTTTGCTCTTGCGGTTTTGCTATAGAGTCTGGTGGTGCAACGTGCTTGTCGTGTGGTGTCTACCCCGTCAGTTTCCGCCTACTCATGTTTGTCGGTCATTGCTGCAGGCTGCGCCAAGGCGTGGCAGCTCCAGAGCCTCTGCCCTGGGACATGCTCATGGCTCTTGCACTCGTGGATGGATTAGCAGGAGACGGGGACTCATTTTGGGGCCCCTGGTGAGATGTGTGAGAGATGTGCGGAGTTTGACCTTACACTGACGTCTATGGAGGAGGTGTAAAAAGAGCCTGCATAAAAAGAGAGATGTGCATTAAGGTATTGGAGTGGGGCATGATGGTTATTGCTCCCGCAGCATCTTGGAAGTTGGACAAAACATTTTGTTTGCCCTGCTTCTGCCATGCTCACAGGTGCCAAGCTGTCCTTCCTCCCCCTGAGGTGAGATTATATAGAAGAACAACTACACGTTTTCGTTGAACAGCGGAGAGAGAGACCCATGACCAAACCTGCTAGCAGGGCAAGAAGGATGATGCTGCTGAAAGTAGTTAGCTAACACAACATAACGTGATTCTCAAGCTTTAGCTCGGTATAATCTCCTTGCTATCTTCTTTTTTCTTCAGGCCTTGACGCTTCCATTCTGCTGGGGCAACGCAAAGCTTGAGCAACTTCAACATGCAGCCATCATCGAGGGTGCACTCCAACAACAGGTGAGGGGCATTTTGATATAGGACAGCTGTATAGGTTGCAGCGAGCCCCGGGTGTTGCTTGTCTTTATGCATAAACCTACAGGCACTGACAACCATCAGCATTTTGCTTTGTCCCCTTTTAACACGACATCGTTCATGCCAATTTTGTATGCCCACCTGCTTTGACACTGCTTGGAGGTGTGATCGCCACAATTCCGTATGAGCAGCGCACCTTTCAAACAATCCTGCAGGCCCGGCTTCAAAGCCTATTCCCAGATCTTATGGATACAGAGGGGCTCGGTGACTGTAGCTGGTTTGCATGGGCTTTCGCCTGTGTACGCTCAAGGGCATTTAAGTGAGTGCTGAGCATGATGTATGTGCCTAGGTGATTGTCCTAGAACGAATGGTGGAGGTATACAAAATTTTCACTGCAATGTTGTCTTTTCAAGTACGGCTCCCAAACCAGCATTTGTTCCTTGCAGGATTAATGATGACATCTTTGCTTTCGTGCCGTTCCTTGACATGGCCAACCACAGCATGAAGCCCAACGCAGACTTTCGTTTAAATGCATCGAGTAAGTTGCACGTTTTCAAAGGTTTTGGTGTTTTGGTATAACAACAGATGTTTTCAGGCAGCGTAGCCAGGTTTACAAACCTCTGCATTTGAGAGGAGGCCTCAAATGTAGAAAAACTCTGTTGCTTGTATCATTGCAGGTGGAGAGTTTGAGCTGGTAGCGCTAGAAGAATTGGAAAAGGGCGAGCACGTCACAATTAGCTATTCAGGTTTGCATTCAGAGAGCCAAGTGGTTGTAACAGTTATTCAATTGCCCTTGACAGTCGTCAAGTTCGTTCACTGTGCTCCTGCAGCAAAGACAACATTAACAAGCATTCCTTTCTCCTGGCTATGCTATGCTTGCAGGGGAGAAGGGCCTCACAAACCAGCGCTTCATGGTAAGGCTTGTTGGCTAGCCTATCTACAAGGAATATGACCGTGGTGCTTTCCCAGACCTGGGATTTTTTTCTGGCACAGCTAAACAAATCGGCCTGAACAAAAATGTAAGCCTGCACGTTCATGCAATTCGTGTGATGCAGGCACAATACGGATTCGTGCCTTCAACTAACCTCGCTGACCGCGTTGAGTTTGATGTCCCTGATGGTTTAAAGGCAGGGTGCGTGAATATATTTTCTCACCTCTCCAGGTGGAATTGTTAGGGAGAAGAATCCTTGCAGGGCTTTACATCTCATGATTGGCAACACATTTGCACATTATTGACGAAGCATATACATTTTTTCAACAGTCCTTGTGTACGCTTCATAAATTAAGATGTCCGTCTTAAGGTCAAGAGACGAGACAGACAGATGAGAGCAGCAGCCATCTTCCTGCTTGCCTCTCAAAGCTTCCCCCCCCTTGTGCGAATAACGTTGATTTTCCTTATTTGTAAAGAGGGTGGAAAAGCTAAAAGAGAATCTTTTGTATCTCACATGCATGGTGTGCAGGTCACCTGACAAGCTGCTGCAGCTTTCACGTGTGCAAGATAGGCTAGGGGATGCAAAACTCACGGAGGCAGCCAATGGCAAGGACCCTTATCTGTGGTGTGGTAAGTGTCAAGCTACTCGGCTGCCTGACACTATGTATCACCGTGTCCATAACAATATAACAATGCATTACCTCTGTAAGGTTGCGGTTTGATGTTCAATAAGGTTGGCCCTCCTTCACTGTCTGCAATGCATTCTGATCTCTTGCCTTGCGCTACAAACGTTTCAATTGTGTGCCAACAACACAAACTGCTTTCACCTAAGCTCAAACTCTAAAGTGTCGGCCTTTAAAACCACGCACACCAATTCCCTCTTGCAGCATTAAAATCTCTGCCGTTTGCCCCAGAGGCGGACGACGCGGGGAGCAGCAACAGCAGTGGGGAGGAGCACATGGTCCTTGCGCGCTCTTTGCTTGCTCAGTGTGAGACCTTGCTGCAAGGTGGGAATTTCAGTTCTTGTGAGAATCAAACAAGACGTGGAAAACTCTAAATGGCATGCTTTGGAATAAATTAAATGCTGTTCTTCTGTTCACGTTGCATTCACCAAGCTTTCTTTTTAAGAGCAAGCTCCCCTCTTTGCCCTCTTTTCAATTGGTAAATCCCAGGCTTTGCAACAAGTATAGAGCAGGACAAAGCCATCCTCGCCTCTGCAAGCACCAGTGATGGGGCAGCCACCGTCACCACATCAGAAGGGGAGGATGACATGAAGTCTGCTGCGCCAAGTGGTGGCAAGCCTCCGTCCCCTCTGTCCATTCTTATGGACACAGTCCCAAACGAGGGCAATGTCTGTTCTATTTCCGACCCTTGCTATGTTGCAGCCGTGAAGTACAGGCTGGAGCGCAAGCAAATAATTAAGGCGTGCATTTCTGTATTGAGAGGGTACTGTTGTACTGAAAAGGATGCTTCCCTGTCATAAACTTCTAACTTAGACAACCTACAACCTTGTTGGTACCAATAGAGGCTTTCTCTGTGCTGATACCACACTGCTTAGTTAGTTAGGCTCGAATGCTAAATATGCTCACAAGCATCATGAATCCGAGGGCTCGTCCAGAGTAACCTTGCTGCTTTGATAAAATCTTGCCTCCATCCAGGAGGCTGTGGTTTGTATGACCTTTTTGGCGTCAAGTGTTGATTGAAATGTAAATTACATGTTCGGGATCCTGACGTCGGGAGCTATTGATTGGTATATAAATGAGTCGATTCTGAGGGGGTCAGGGGGGGGGGTGCCCGGGGGGCCGGGGATTTTTTGGGGGGTGCTCCAGAGTTTTACTGGGCCACTTTCACGAGATATTTATATGTTTCTGGATTCCTCAGCCCAGTCAATTGGCACCCTTGTTGGGTGATTTGATTAAAAGGATTTGGGTGCTGGTCACAAAAATGCATGGAATGCCCCCGAGTAGGTCGCGGAGGTATGGCAGGCAAATTACCAGCAATGGATTTTTAACTCGCAGTTCACGTATCGCATAAGTTGCACGAATAAAGTAAAAAAATGCTTTGGCAAAGGTTTTGGCTCATTTGTGCACTAAACTGTCAGTCAGTGCAAGAGCGTGCGCATATCAGTCTTTGCCCTACTATACAGAGTTTACAGATAAAGCCATCAGTCAAAACGCGCGCTGCTAGGCTGCGTATGTAAAATGTGTAAAAATTGTGATAATTGTTGTTGTAGCACTAGAATTGTAGCACCTACAAAAAATAATTGGAAAGGGGAAAAAGGCACAACGCTGTTTATGACACTACAGCACTGAATGAACCAGTAAATATAATCAAGCATCTGCCAGGACCAGCCGACCGCATTAGATTAACGAGGGGGGATCATCATCTGTGTGTTTTGGGCACATGAACTTGATGTTGCTGAACATCTGTCACACTGAGGATACCAAGAATGAGGGACGCAAATATAATCATACTTAAGACTCATGAGTGAGGAGCAGCACGCACAAAATGAGAGGGTCTGGAGCATCAAACATGGTCTGGCCCTACTATAACCCCTCAGGTATCAATTTATTTGACAAGGTAATTGTGCAGGCGGATAGCTTCTTACATTCTAAGCAGGTCGGCACTCTTATTATTAGTTTGGATTACAAAGGCATTCGACCTGGAATGGCTGCTCAACCTATGAGAACGAGGAAAACCTCAAAACTGTAACTGTCACGGTTGTAGAGCAGGGAGTGTGTCGTGGCACGCTCACCTGGATGTGTTGTGTGAGGAAGTAGGCTCTCCGCACTCGAGCCACACCGTCAAAGTCACCGAGCTTTATTGCAATATTTCTTATTATATTAATACTGCCTGCTCCTTCACTTTGCCCGGGGAAAGTTCCCTTATTCTCACTTGTGAAAACCACTAGTGTGGCTGGTAATTTACACAATATTAGATATTGTGATTTATGCAACGCCTGGAACGTTACATTCCCCCCCACCTGGATAAAACCCGTCTCTGGGAGCAAAGTTGCGTAAAAACTCCATTAGGTGGTGCTATCCCTTTGGCTATGATCTGTTGTTGGTATA
>Ga0307945_1001024_pt1 | contig 21206 bp, 20 predicted proteins | sample OrgLakmetagen228_FD_201818 | JGI IMG/M metagenome (GOLD analysis project Ga0307945, IMG submission 201818) | Saline water microbial communities from Organic Lake, Antarctica - #228 | ecosystem: Environmental > Aquatic > Non-marine Saline and Alkaline > Saline | place: Antarctica: Organic Lake...
CTTACCTTACCTTATTCTGGATTGCCCTGATGCTCAGCTGGTCAGCTTACGCAATCAATTCCAGCACCTGTTTGATGCCATACCAGCAGGTAGCACTGCTCGCCTGAGAGACTTCATCTATCAGTCTGATGCCGTAGGAGTAGCTGACTTTGCGGACAAATGCCTTGCTCTGTTTGATCACTGACCTAGTCTCTTTTTCTGGTGTCTTGTTCAGTCTGGCCTCTTTCTCTTCTTGAAGCTGCCTTTTTTTTTTTTGCTATAGCTCAACTGCCCTCGCTGGCGGATATAGCTGTGTAACCCTTACCCTTACACTGGCTAGGAGAACTAGGAGGGAGTGACGTAAGTTCTCGTCTGCACCACCCAAACACTGTAGGAGATCTAGGAGGGAGTAACGCAAGGTCTCATCTGCACCACCCAAACATTCAATGGCGTGCCTGCGGGCCAAGAGTTGCCACACACCATCCCACACGGACAGGACACCATCCCACACGGACATCCCACACACCATCCCACACGGACAGGACACCATCCCACACGGACATCCCACACACCATCCCACACGGACAGGACACCATCCCACACGGACAGGACACCACCCCACACGGACAGGAAGAGCTCGAGATCATCATCAAGCAGCTGCTTCAATGTCCGTCTTGGCTTTGACGGGCTTTGCGTCTGGGTCGGTTTGTGCGGGCACGAGGGTGAGGGCACCCAGATGGAGACCCGCAATGTCGTCACGCGCAAAAGTGTCCACGATAGCTACGCACACAGAAGAAGAGGGAGATGTGAGGTGAAGTGTCAATGAAATCATTTAGGCGAAGGCGCAAAAGTGTCCAGAATTGCTACGCACTCAGGAGGATGAAGACGGAGACGTGAGGTGATGTGTCAATGAATCGATAAGGCTAAGGTGCAAATGGTGGAAGATGCGTGGCTGCATGCAAACATGCAAGTTGATTTAGATTAGCGCCATGATTGTAAGCGCTTCCAGCATGGATTAGGAAAAAATACTGTTATGGGTTGAGCCATGCAGGCTACATGAGTACGTGAAAATTAAATTAAAATAACGCCAGGATGTAAACGCTTCCAGCTGTTGTGGGTTGAGACATGCAGGCTACATGATTACGTGTAAATTAAATTAAAGTAACGCCAGGATGTAAACGCTTCCAGCTGTTATGGGTTGAGCCATGCAGGCGACATGAGTACGTGCAAATTAAATTAAAATAACGCCAGGATGTAAACGCTTCCAGCTGTTGTGGGTTAAGCCATGCAGGCAACGTGAGTACGTGCAAACGCGCTCAAGTTTGCCTGATTTTGGCAAATGTGGGGTAGTAACGGCAACGAGCACCCTTTCACTCAGCTCAGCCCCGTTTATGTCATCTAAATTGCACAAGTGCGGGATGTCAATAGCCAAAAACAGTTTAGCACATAGATCTGGGTGAGTGGCGTTCATACAGACCTGAAACAGGGCATGTTGCAAATGATGATGAAAAGTAGGGATGGCCAGCACCATGTCTATATATATACATATATACGGCGTTCATATTATTGGCTTGGAAATCACCAAATTTACTGTCATATACGGCGTAAATATACATGCATATACACACACACGGTTCTGGCCAACCCTTATTATCAGTTACACACACACCTGACAGGATCACAAAAGCCACAGAGGCCCAGAAGCAGGCAGCAAAACCTTGAACCACGTTATCCCCCGCATAGGTGTACAGAGCACCGCTGACTATGGTACCTGATAATGCGCAGGAAATAAGGCGAGTCGGTGTTAGTTTGAGCTGCACTGTAGCTGCAACGCACGCACGCACGCACGCACACATTTGAGTGCACATACACACACGTACGAGCATATGGGCCCTCACAACATTGACTCAAAGGGCCAAGATGACTCAATTTCTTCTCACAGAGCAGAACTCAGACTTGGCACAAAGAAATAGATAACTTTTGTACATCTTCTCACAGAGCAGCACACTGTTGCAAAGCTGCTAGGCAATCAAGCCCTGCTCGTTACCCTTGACCTTTCACTTCTGCACCTCTTCCTTTCTCTCATGCTTGCACTCACCAACAAGGCGGCCCTGCGTGTGTGTGTGTGTGCGTGTGGTGTGTGTGTGTGTCTGTGTGTGTTTGTATGTGTGTGCGTGCGTGCGTGTGTGCAGATGTGCATGTCAATGCATGCAACTAGTGTGACCAAGTGTTCCACTCTGTGTGTGCGTGTGTGCAGATGTGCATGTCAATGCGTGCGAGTAGTGTGACCAAGTGCTCCACTGACAATTTTGCACCCCTTCTCCCCCCTCCCCTCTTCAGCATTGCCCAACATGTCTTTGTAATCCAAAATCCAAACGTTGCCTAACATGTCTTTATAATCCAAGCATTGCTTGTCTTTGTGATCCAAACATTGCCCAACACGTATTGGTCATCCAAACTAAACGAAGCTAAACTAAACTATTTCACAACCAGAGCCAAAGACCGAGGCACTTTCACCCGGATGAGCAAGCCATGTGTTGGTATATGAACACGTGAAATCGTGCAGATGTGGGTGTGAGCCTGTGCAGATGAGAGGGTGAGAGCCTGAGATGAGGGTGTGAGGGTGAGAGCCTGGGATGAGGGTGTGAGGCTGTGAGCCTGTGCAGATGAGAGGGTGAGAGCCTGAGATTAGGGTGTGAGGGTGTGAGGGTGTGAGTTTGTGCAGATGAGATGGTGAGAGCCTGAGATGAGGGTGTGAGGGTGAGAGCCTGAGATGAGGGTGTGAGGGTGAGAGCCTGGGATGAGGGTGTGAGGGTGAGAGCCTGGGATGAGGGTGTCAGCCTGAATTGAGGGTGTGAGGGTGTGAGCCTGTGCAGATGAGAGGGTGAGAGCCTGAGATGAGGGTGTGAGGCTGTGAGGCTGTGCAGGTGAGAGGGTGAGAGCCTGTGCAGATGAGAGGGTGAGAGCCTGGGATGAGGGTGTGAGGGTGTGAACCTGTGCAGATGAGAGGGTGAGGGCCTGAGATGAGGGTGTGAGGGTGTTAGCCTGTGCGAATGAGAGGGTGAGAGCCTAAGTGCCCTGAATTGAGCACGTGTGTAGGCATGCACATCCAACATGCTGACCTCCCCTCCTTTGTGGGAGGACCACGCTCTGACTAGTTTCTAAAAGCCGTTTCCAAAGTTTCCAAAAGACGTGCCTCACCATTGCGTTAGCCATGTAATAGAAGCCCACATTCATCGCCACCGACTAGTTTCTAAAAGCCGTTTTCAAAGTTTCCAGAAGCACTGACTAGATTCCAAAAGCCGTTTCCAGAGTTTCCAGAAGCACTGACTAGTTTCCAAAAGCCGCTTCCAAAGAATCCAAAAGACGCGTCTCACCATTGCGTTAGCCATGTAACAGAAGCCCACGTTCATCGCCACCGACTAGTTTCTAAAAGCCGTTTTCAAAGTTTCCAGAAGCACTGACTAGTTTCCAAAAGCCGTTTCCAAAGTTTCCAAAAGACATAACCCACCATTGCGTTAGCCATGTAATAGAAGCCCACGTTCATCGCCACCTTGTCGCCCTCCGCATACCTGGAGTGCAAAAGCCGACAAGACAAGATGAGGCAGGTAAAAGTGACAAGATGCACACCTTCACAACAATTCCACCATAACAGGGGCACACGCATTCCAGCAAAACAGGGGCAACCACATTCCACCAAAACAGGGCCACACAAATTCCACCACAACAGGGGCACACACATTCCACCACAACAGGGGGCACACGCATTTCACCAAAACAGGGGCACACAGTCAATTTGACAACGTTAATACTGTAATTTAGAGAACTGACAAAGTAAAATGTGGGGCATACCCACTCCATGCACAGATAGGCATCGGCACAAATACGTCTGCGTGTAATCAATGCCATATTTATCTAATGATGGAATTAGACTGCGGAGCAATTCGAAGGCTGACAAGGGTAACGAAGACACTGAGCTCAATCATCAATTGACCAACTATGAGTTACACCCATTAAATTCAAGCATCAACACATGTCATGCAATATTATAGCTTACACATCATACCTGAACAATGAGCTATAATTAGCGCATGCACCTCACAACAAACAAAGCATGCGGGTCGAGGTGCCGGAAGCAGAACGCAAATGAATTACTACACCCATATCTTGACACCAAACACCTTGATCGTGAGCCATGTAACGTACCTGACGATAAGGTCAAAATGAGTGTTCGCGGCAAACAGGAAAGCAAATAAAATGCTACACCCATACCTTGACACCAATCACCTCGATCGTGAGCCACGTAACGTACCTCACGATGAGGTAGGAATGCGCGGCTGATGAGTTGGCGCAAACAGGAGGCAAATAGAAAACTACACTCTTATATAATGACACAAAACATCTCGAATCACGATTAACGTACCTCACGATGAGGTAGGAATGCGTGGCGGAGTTGACGGCGAACAGGAAAGCAAATAGGACCAAGCCGGTGATGAGGGTGGCGACCATCTTGCCTTGCTCACGTGCCTCATAGTACCCAGACGACTGCAGAGCAAAAGGTAGAGCTCATTTGTATTACGCTTGCGTCATGAGATGATGGTGTCATATGTTGTTAGGAAAAAACAACGATCTAAAAAGGGCATGCCATCGTGTTGGCTTGATCACTTACCCGGACGTGTACGCATAAAAGAGTCAAAAGCACAATTCCTTTCATACAACATTTCAAAGCAGCGCTTGATAAAAGTCAGATGAAGCCTGATGAGAGTCAGATGAAGCCTGATGAGAGTCAGATGAAGCCTAATGAAAGTCAGATGAAGCCTGATGAAAATCAGGGAGGAAATGCCTCATAGTACCCGGGTGTCTGCAGATCAAATAATTAAGCATTCTTCTTTTGGGACAACACTCCACACTAGTGCCTGCTGAAACTCATAAGCAGCGCTGCACAAATATCAGGCCACAGCATGCATGCATGACACTTTTTGGTGGGGCTCTGGCTGGCGTGAGCACTAGTTGAAAGCCTTTCCTTATGCACGCTGGTGTGTTCCTGTGTAGACTCTTACTTTTACTTTTGACTTTGGCATTGCTTCACGAAAATGAACAGATCGTGACGACAAAAACAAGAAGATCCACAACCACCATCACATGCCCATTCAGCCCCAAGGTCTTATCAGAGCACCACCTTTGCCATCTCGCGTGTGCTCACGAGAAAGCAAAAGGCAGCACTTCTGGCACATCACCTGTACTAGCAAGAACACAAACGACAGCACTTCGGAAATCAAAGGTCACCAGAGCAGCATTGTTCTAGTGCCTCAGGTACTCCTCAACAGCAAACGGCAGTTCTTCTGACACTGTGTGCTCTGGCATTTGCAAGAGCACAAACGGCAGCACTTCAGAAATCAAAGGTCACCAGAGCAGCATTGTTCTAGTGCCTCAGGTACTCCTTAACAGCAAACGGCACTTCTTCCGACACTTTATGCTCTGGCATTTGCAAGAACACTAACGGCAGCGATTCTGACATCTAAGGTAACCAGAGCAGCATCGTTCTAGTGCCTCAGGTACTCCTTAACAGCTCACGGCACTTCTTCTGACACTGTATGCTCTGGCCCTTGCAAGAGCACAAACGGCAGCATCACCTGGAGCACGATTCCAAGGTAAACTGGGGCAACGACGAGGAGGGAGCACCAAAACACGTTGACCCATTTGTTGGCTGGCATTTGGCGTAGAGGGGTGAGGACCAGCTGGGGGGTCCAGCTTTGGAACTGTGGTTATACAGTTGTTACATGACCAAGCAATTATTTGGTAGAAAGGGGTGAGCAAATAGCAGGGGTGAGGTCAGTCAGCTGGGGAGTCCAGCTTTGGAACTGTGGTTATAAAGTTGTTACATGACCAAGCAATTATTTGGTAGAAAGGGGTGAGCAGTTGGCAGGGGTGAGGTCAGTCAGCTGGGGAGTCCAGCTTTGGAACTGTGGCTATTATACAGTTGTTACATGACCAAACAATTATTTGGTAGAAAGGGGTGAGCAGTTGGCAGGGGTGAGGTCAGTCAGCTGGGGGGTCCAGCTTTGGAACTGTGGTTATTGTACTTTTGTTACATGACCAAGCAATTATTTGGTAGATGGGGTGAGCAGATGGCAGGGTTAAGGCCAGTCAGCTGGGAGGCCTAGCCTGGAGCTTGACTTTCTAACAAACTGGCGGCGGAGGGCAGATAATATCCGGCCACTCCATTTTAATGCGATTTAATACGACTTAAGGAGTCAGTCGATACAAGATTAAGTGAGTCGATACAAGGAATTAAGTGAGTCGATACAAGGAATTAAGTGAGTTGATACAAGGATTTAAGTGAGGCGATACAAAAAATTTGGTCTGGAAGAACGTGAAGACCACAGCTGCAAGGTACGGTGGGATCCTTGGACAACAGTAAAAGGAAAGGGAGCACTACTTCGAATTGATACAGAGTACCAAGCATTCTTGATAAAAGCTTTGTACTTTGCTTCCCTCCTACCAAGCGGGAGCCTCGAACACGAGTAAATGGAAAGGGAGCTCTGCACACCAAGCACTTAAGAACTCATACAAACTTTGTATTTTGCTTCCCTACAACCAAGCGGCAGCCTTGAACACGAGTAAATGGAAAGGGAGCAAGTGTTTGGTTTTGTAGCAGGTGACAGGTTGTGGCTTTGGTTCTTGTGGGCCAGGAAGCATTTTTGTTTGTTTTTTATTAGGTCTCGGATGTGTGTGTAATGGATGTACTTAATACTCATACAAACTTTGATCTTTGCTTCCCTCCGACCAAGCCACAGACAACAACATACCCCTTCCCCTCTAGCGTTACTCCTTCCTTCCTACCTGGCCAAACACGATGAACACTCCCACTGTCAGGCCTGCGTAGCACCTACCTGGCCTTACACGATGATGAACACTCCCACCGCCAGGCCTGCATAGCACCTACCTGGCCATACACGATGATGAACACTCCCATCGTCAGGCCTGCGTAATAGTTGCTCCAGCCGAGACCGTACGCCACATCGCGCACAAAGAAGGGCAGGGGAACCTCAAACCACAGATCACGTGATGCAAATAAGAAGAACCTACAAAAGGGTGTAAGTAAGGGTGTGAGTGTGTGTGTGAGTGTGTGTATGTGTGTGTATGTATGTACGTGTTGGCACAAAGAAGGGTGAGGGCATTTGAAAAAGCTGGTCTCGTGACGAAAACATGATTAACCTACAGAGGCCTGCAAGGTCGTACGTGAGCAAATGCTTGTGCATGCATGCATGTGTGTGTGTGTGTGTGTGTGTGTGTGTGTGTGTGTGTGCGCATCTACACTGGACCACGTAAGGAAGCAACTTAAGCAAGGTGCAAACTCTGTACTTCATTGACCTCAAGCATCAGAACACTGTTAAGTTTTTCCGTTACTTTGAGAGGGCATTGATACGAGCGCAGAGCAGTGCCTTCTATTTTACCTTACGAGACAGACAGGGCATTGCTGCTAGCGCAGAGCAATGCCTTCTATTAAACATTATACAACAGGCAGGGCATTGATGCAAGCGCAGAGCAGTGCCTTTTATTATACCTTGAGATGGACAGGACATTGATGTTGTAGTTTTGCTTGAAGATGACCTCCCACTTGAGGTTCTCTTTGCGGGTTCGTCCCAGCTCGTTAGACAGCCCTGTGTGTTAGGGGGTTGAAGCAGAACGTGGAGAAGCGTGAGGAGTAGGGTTGGCCAGAATGTCTGTACATGCACCACCACACATGTATCTGACCGTTTCTGAGTAGTCATAAGCAGGAAATAAGCTGGTGCAAGCCTTTCAGCAAGCACGCTTTTGTTTGAAACTGTGCGCGCCTTTCTGCAGGCATGTATGATTTCGTATTCAGGCTGGCAAGACCCTCAACACAGGGTCCAGTTTTTACAGCCACAAATAAACAGACTGCAACAGATCAGACACAGATCATCTTAAGAATGCAAGCATGCTCAAGCAAGAAAGTAGGCACGCTCTCCAACTATTTGTAGGCACACACACACACGCACACACACACACACGCACACACACCCATGACTGCATAAGACAGGGCATGTAACACACACCCACTCCCTCCCCCACGCATCACCCACACCCACGACTGCATAAGACGGGGCACGTAACACACACCCACTCCCTCCCCCACACATCACCCACACCCACGACTGCTTAAGACAGAGCACGAAACACGCACACACACACATACACACGCAAACAAACACACACACTTCCTTATCCCTCCCACCCCCTCAACCCCCACACACAGCACACACGCACCCACAACAGCCCAAGGCAAGGCGCATAAGATGATGAAAATCATCAGGCCCAATGCAAAGTAGTAATTGAAGGTCACCGCCGCAGAGCCCACAAAATAGCCTACACCTGCAGAGATCGTAAGAGTGATGAGAGATTGTGAGAGTGATGGCGTGGTGCGTAAAGAAAATATAGAATATAGGCTGGGATTTATATCACAAATTCTGCAGGTGATGGCGTGGTGCGTAAAGAAAATACAGGCTGAGATTTGTATCACACATTTTGCAGAGATCGTGAGAGTGATGGTGTGGTGCGTAAAGAATATACAGGCTGAGATTCGTATCGCAAATTTTGCAGAAATCGTAAGAGTGATGGTGTGGTGCGTAAAGAATATACAGGCTAAGATTTGTATCACAAATTTTGCAGAGATCGTGAGTGTGATGGCGTGGTGCGTAAAGAATATACAGGCTGAGATTCGTATCACAAATTTTGCAGAGATCGTGAGTGTGATGGCGTGGTGCGTAAAGAAATTACAGGCTGAGATTTGTAACACAAATTCTGCAGGTGTTTGTTTGTGAGAAAGCGTGGGGTGCAGCTGTTGCTATGCCGCAGATCTTGCAGTGGTTCTTAATGTGATGGTGTGGGGTGCAGCTGTTGTCATGCTGCAGATTTTGCTCGTAGGCATAGGAGCTACGCACACATGCTTATAAGTGAGCAGGCGCCTCTTTCTTCTCTACACTGAACTGGTGCACTTAATTACCAGGGAGCTGACGCTGCACAGGCAAACAGGGCCTTACCTGTCAATCTATTTTTCCAGCCTGTAATATATGGCACTAGCTGACGCCGCACGGGCAAACAAGGCCTCACCTGCCAACCTGTTTTTTCAGCCTGTAACGAATGGCACTAGTTGACGCCGAACAGGCAAACAAGGCCTCACCTGTCAACCTGTTTTTTCAGTTTTTTTCAGCCTGTATTGAATGGCACTAGTTGACGCCGAACAGGCAAACAGGGCCTCACCTTTCAACCTGATTTTCCAGCCTGTGATGAATGACACTAGCTGACGCCGCACAGGCAAACAAGGCCTCACCTTTCAACCTGATTTCCCAGCCTGTAATGAATGGCACTAGTTGGCGCCAAACAGGCAAACAAGGCCTCACCTGTCAACCTGTTTTTTCAGTTTTTTTTCAGCCTGTAACGAATGGACTAGTTGACGCCGAACAGGCAAACAGGGCCTCACCTATCAACCTGATTTTCCAGCCTGTAATGAATGGCACTAGCTGACGCGCACGACCAAACAGGGCCTCACCTGTCAACCTGTTTTTTCAGCCTGTAACGAATGGCACTAGTTGACGCCGCACGATCAAACAGGGCTGCACCTTTCAATCTGTTTTGAAACACTAGTGGACCCCGCACAAGCAAACAGGGCCTCACCTTTCAAGCTGTTCTTCCAGCCTGTAATGAATGACACTAGCTTGAACAGCATGGACTGCTTCTCGTCAGGGGTCACCAGCTTTGTAACCGTTTTGCCTCCTGTGCGTAAAACATAATGTGCACACAAGTGTGAGAAAAGGCGTGCGCTATAATGTGTGCTATGATGCGCATCATAATTTATGCAGGAATGTGTGTGTGTGTGTATGTGCGTGTGTGTGTGTGTGTGCGTGCGTGTGTGTGTATGATGATGCGTGTAAAGGTGTGTGCACGTAATGATGCTCAGCATTAGGTGTGCAGGAAATGCGTACAGAAGTGCGTGGACTAATGCTGCATCAATGCATGTCATGTGTGCGTAATAGTGACAAATAATGATGCTGTGAAAATGCAAGAGCCACATTACTGATTATGTTCTGCCTAAAGAAATGGCACAAACAAGCAACAAGGCAACACACTCCTCTGCTTTTGACTTTGTTCCCACTCACGTCATGCAAGCGCCACAAAAACACATACCAAACAAGGACCTAGCTCAACACGTTGCTCACATATTACCCAAGGAACGTGATCATTCCCACGATGTCAAACACAACAAGTGCCACATAAAACACACCAAATAAGGACCTACTCAACACGTTGCTTACATATTACCCAAGGAACGTGATCATTCCCACGATGTCAAACACAACAAGCGCCACAAAAAACACACCAAATAAGAACCTAGCTCACCACGTTGCTCACATATTACCCAAAAAACGTGATCATTCCCACGATGTCAAACACAACGAGCGCCACATAAAACACACCAAATAAGAACCTTGCTCACATAGCAACTGAGGAGCGTGACATAACTAGGGCTGGCCATATATATACACGGTTTGTATACGGAATTTTTGGCTGGGAAATCATATACGGTGAATATATACGATTCTGGCCAGCCCTACACTCATAGGCGACGCCTGCTCTGCACTATGTCTGTTGCACTGCACCTATTGCACTGCACTGCACCTATCGCACTGCACTGCACCTATCGCACTGCACTGCACCCGTTACAATGCACTACACCTTTTACAATGCACTGCACCTACCGCACTGCACTACACCTATCGCACTGCTCTGCACCCGTTACAATGCACTGCACCTTTTACAATGCACTGCACCTATCGCACTGCACTACACCTATCGCACTGCACTACACCTATTGCACTGCACTACACCTATCGCACTGCACTACACCTATTGCACTGCACTACACCTATCGCACTGCTCTGCACCTGTTACAATGCACTGCACCTATTGCATTGTACCATAGACACAACTAATAAAACAAAGCCCATCCTTCCTGCGATGCCAGCAAGACACGCACCTAGCTTGACCAAGTCCTTGGCCACGCCCACAGTGATCTGAGTCATCGTTGCAAATAAAATCGCTTTCCATTTCTCTCCTGCGCGAGCAAGGAAAAAGGAGCAACGCGGTCAAAACATAAGTGAGATGCAAAACATAAGTGAGATGCAAAAGATAAGTGAGATGCAAAACATAAGTGAGATGCAAAGGCCGATAAATCTTTGAGATCGATCAAGCAGCCTGTGCTCACAACGCAAGTGAGTAGCACGCGCATGGGTTATTGCGCAAAATAAGAAGTAAGGCACACTCCCAAAAGCTGTCACACGAAGCAGAGGCAATCAGCGCATCCATGGGTTGTTGTACAAAATATAAAGTAATAAGCACTCGCATAAGCTGTCACACAAAGCAGAGGCAGGCAATCAGCGCGTGCACAGTTTGTTGCGCAAAAGAAAAAGTTATAAACACTCGCAAAGGCTTTTGCTCAAGACAAGAAGCCACCTCTTTGGTGAGGGAGTTTTACGGTACCCGTTACCAAAGCGGCTCCTTTCCCTTAAATACTGTGGGGAGCGGTTTTTCACTGCCTGCGTAGATCTTCTTTTTCAATCATGCATGCGAGCAGAGGCTGTTTTGTGTAAGCTGTTGCGCAGGGTCACACACAACACACTGTTGTGCAGGGTCACACATAACACACTGTTGTGCAGGGTGACACACAACACACTGTTGTGCAGGGTCACACACAACACACTGTTATGCAGGGTCACACACAACACACTGTTGTGTAGGGTCAGAGAACAGCAGCACTTGAAGAGGCTACTCTCCTAGAAAGCAAAAAGGGTAACAAAATGAGTAGAATCGGCCAGAACCGTACACAATCACCGTATATGACCGTATACTTGGTGAATTCCCTGCCAAAAATACAGTATATACACCGTATATATATATATATATATATATATGGTTCTGGCCAACCCTAGAAATGAGGGATCCAGGTAGAGGGTTGGATGGGTCCCATTGTTTGACCCAGCTCCTAGCAGACACAAGTTGGGTCATCAAAACGTGAGAAGCACAACGCAGAGGATTATTCCCCCATCACTGGGTGGTGCAGAGCACAGAGCCACGCCCTTTCGTAACCAACGTCAACCAGTTTTACCTTGGCCCCATTGGGTAATGCAGAGAAGAGCACACAGCCACGCCCTTTCGTAACCCACGTCATTCAGTTTCACCTCGGCCCCATTGGGTAATGCAGAGAAGAGCACACAGCCACGCCCTTTCGTAACCCACGTCATTCAGTTTCACCTCGGCCCCATTGGGTAATGCAGAGAAGAGCACACAGCCACGCCCTTTCGTAACCCACGTCATTCAGTTTCACCTCGGCCCCATTGGGTAATGCAGAGCAGAGCACACAGCCACGCCCTTTCGTAACCCACGTCGGTCATGTTTTCGCATTGGACGTCTGCGTTCTTCATCTCATCTTTCGCCCCCCACCTTCATTCCCCCACGAGCCCTGCCACACCATCAGGATGCACACACCGATGATCTTCATCTCATCTTTCGCTCCCCACCTTGATTCCCCCATGAGTCCTGCCACGCCATCAGGATGCACACACCAATGATCTTCATCTTATCTTTCGCTCCCCACCTTCATTCCCCCACGAGTCCTGCCATGCCATCAGGATGCACACGCCGATGTTCTTCATCTTATTTTTTGCTCCTCACCTTCATTCCCCCACAAATCCTGCCACGCCATCAGGATGCACACACCGATGATCTTCATCTTATCTTTTGCTCCTCACCTTCATTCCCCCACGAGTCCTGCCACGCCATCAAAATGCACACGCCGATAATCTGGAGGCACAGCCCCGTGAGGAGCGTGCTTTTGATGCCCCACTTTGCGCCTGCAAAGGGGCAGGCAAAGCACACGGTGTGGCATTCTTGTGGTGAGTTTAGCTGAAACATGGCGGTGTGTAAGGAGTACCTGATCTCGATTGTGGAAGAGGTACGCTAGATTTTGGACTTTTTTTCTTTGGTGTGACACCTATGATCTTAGTTGTACGAATGCGCACATTGCATAAGCACGCAGGCCATATCACACATACACACACTGCAAAAAGGAGATGTACAATCAGCTCTGCTTCTTCTTGTGCATGACGTAGAACTCACCCATGACTCCGGCTAACAAATTGGTGACCACGCCAGCGACCTCATACTGCACACATGCATACACGAGTATCACGTCAGAGGACTTTTATTGAAAGTGAAAGGAAGTAAAGCAATGCAATGCAATGCAATGCAATGAATGAGATATATATATATAGAGAGAGAGAGAGAGATATATATAGAGAGAGAGAGATCAACAGAGCAAACAGCTGTAACCTTGACAGGGAGTAATACAGTGCATCTTTGGTAGGTTGAGAATCTTATCCTCGATCATTAGGCAGCGTATTGTTCATGATGGTAAAGGTGGATAGCTTAAGCTGTTGGCAGTATTTCGCACATACACACATGCCACGTGCACACACTCACACACACTCACCGCCATGAACATGATGGCCACCTCCCTGCGAGTGTATGCAAACACAAGTGTGTGGTGTTAGTGGGCAGAAGGTGCGCCAGTTTGCACGTCCTGGTGAAGAGGAGCCTCTTTAGGGTTGGCCAAAATTGTTGGCCAAAACCATACATACATACGCATCTACGGTGTATATACGGTGTTCTTAGCAGGGAAATCACCATTCATACGGTCATATACAGTGTACTCATTTGGTTTTGGCCAAGCCTAGCCATGTTGGAACCAAGGTAACCTTTGTGGAGTTTAACTATAACTACCAGCCAGGCGCATGCTCAGTCTCACACAAGTGCCACGCTCAGCTACAAAAGTATCAGCACGTAACAGGCGGGCAAAGAACACTCACATGGCCGTGAAGCCAAGCACTCTGCAAAAACAGTCTCAGCTTGTAACAGGCGGGCAAAGAGCACTCACATGGCCGTAAAGGCCAGCACTCTGCAAAAACAGTCTCAGCTTGTAACAGGCGGGCAAAGAACACTCACATGGCTGTGAAGCCCAGGGAGTGGGCGTATTGTAAAACTAAAGAGTCTGAGCTTCTAACAGGCGGGCACAGCACACTCACATGGTTGTGAAGCCCAGGGAGTGGGTGTAATGTAAAATCGAAGAGTCTGAGCGTCTATCAGGCAGGCACATAATACTCACATGGCCGTGAAGCCCAGGGAGTGGGCGTGGAACAATATGATCGTCCGAATGGCACCGTCCGTGATGGTGAACAAGAGGTAGGAGCTGGACATGATGATGAAGGGCCTCAGGGCACCGTACGTATGCTTGTAATTGGTGTCCCCTCCCTTGTCATCTGCATTCTCATTCCCTGTGTACATTCATTGGCAAGCAAGCAAAGTGTCGTGGCGCACGGAGGTGGGCAAGTTGGCTGGGTGACAAACTGTAGGGAAGTTTGTGCCTTGGTTGCTACTCCCTACATATCCACCACAATCGATCGCGCTGCCGCAGGCCCTTAGCAGCCATCGGCATTACATACAGGAAGGCAATGCAAAGCAAGCACTGCATTTAGTCGTCTGCCAGGTAAACAATTCAAGCCATCTTTTAAAGGTGTACGTTGACTTGGCTAAGTGCCCGAGAGCGCACTCACCCATGTGCACCTCTAAACTTGCATCCAAGAATTTTCAAAAACAATCACAAGCACTAAAACACACACACACATTTCCATATTTACCCCACTTTCACTCACAAGTTCCCACACTCACCCACGTCCAACTCCACTCCTTCTCCGTTGCTTTTGCCCTTATCATACGCTCCCACAGCCAAGGGGTTGTCTTTTGAGGGCATGTCTGCACAAAAAAGGGTGATAAAGGATAGGGCGCAGTAGGCAGCTTACCAGGAATGCAATTTTAACAGGTAAACAGGAATGCAAGGTATGGCCAAATGGAAGGAATGAAGCACTACATGTATGGCAGGGGATCTAGGGAGGAAAACAGACAACTTGCCACGTATCCGTTAAGTTGACGAAGGGGTGAAGTGGGGAGTGTGTTTCATTGCAGGCAGATTAGTTTGCACACGTCTGAGCAGTGGTTTAGATTATTTGCAAAGTTACGTACCGTCTCCCTTGCCGTGTTGAGTATCACCAACAAAGTCTTGTGTACTATTGCTCTTGGGGCTGCTGCAAGCAGGAAGGAGATGTGTACAGACAAGTGAATGGCCACTAGCGTACTTTGCATGACACCTGGCTGACGGATCCGTATCTGTGGTAAGCATTGGATGATTGGAAACACCAACTTTATAGGCAGGCGGCACAACCAGATGCAGATCTCTGTCCACCGGTAACCTCGTTATTATGATTGACGGCTGAGCTCCTCACCTGCCATGCGGATAAGGAAGGAGGTGGGTGGCGACTCGCTGGTTGCCATCCAGGACCTCCATTAATATCCTGGCATTTTCACCTTCAGCAAATTGCTCGCCTTGCAACTGTGTGAGTGAACGGGCGAGCCTTTGCATGGGTGCTCGTTCATATTCTTGGTAACGAGCCTGGTAAAGCTCAGAAAAACTCATGAGCAGCCTGTGTGCAGTTATAACTCGTAGAGTGCCTCATTAACTTCTCTGTACGTCGCGCAAGCATCTTTTGAGTTGATACTTGCATGTCATTTCCTCCCTTCCCTTCCCCTCTCACCTCAGCCCCTCCCTTGGGAAGCTGGCAGCAGTGAACTTGCTCTCCGGAGGGCTGCTCCTCCCGTGTACAAGCCATTTCATCCTCAATCTGCTGGTTGGGGAACCGGCAGCGCAGATTATTACCCTGACCGAGGCCGTACAGATGGACTTGCTCGCCCCGGATTACACACGCTTCTTGGTTTTGCGAACCAGGGTCGTCTGTTGGAATCTCGTTGCCTGACATTGCACTTGGTTGCTGTAATTAATTTTTATCAAACGCATCATTGCACGAACTTCTTTAGGTGAAACCTAAAGTGAAGAATCAGGGAAGAATCTTTGTCAGACGGACGTGAAAAGATGCCGGCTGACATATATCCGATGCGGAACTCGCGCGATATTCAGACAAATAATAACGATATCGTACACACTCATCCCATCCCCAAGAAGGTGGGTCCGCTGTCACAACGCTGCACCGCGGAACCGAGAGCTCCTCGGGATAACACTCAACACACAATGCACGCATATACACATACACACACGCACTCAAATATGCTCGCAAGCAAGCAAGCAAGCAGGCAAGCAAGCAAGCAAGCAGGCAAGCAAGCAAGCAAGCAAGCACGCACACACACACACACACACACACTAACTCAAACATGCACGCACGCAAGCACATACACACACATATATATACACGCACACTCTCTCAAACATGCACGCACGCAAGCACACACACGCACACACGCACAAACATGCACACTCTTTCTCACAAGCACAGGCGTACCCATGATTAAAATGCTTCACGCATGCTTGTCTAGAAGAAAAAATGTGCCTGTGCACATATGTGCATTCTAGATGGTGCACGCTACATGCTTATAAAAAATCACATGCAAGCGCATGCAAGCAGTTTTCTGAGAAACGCACATACTTATACACCTGATTTTTTGGGCAGGCACTGAGACACCCAGTGCGTCCAGCAGCGCCTACATACGATGCCCACTACCGTTTCCATCAATGGCATGGGCAGAATCGGTAGGTTTGCATCAAACGTCATCATCATCCACCACACGCTAAATGCGCCCTTTTTGGCTCACAGACAAGTGCTTGTATGTTTCATTTTTACGTTAATTTACAGTTCACAGCGTAAATTTGTGCAACCTGCCTGTGGCATGGTAAACGAACTGATCACTACAGTGCTTCCCTGATGACTTACAATGCCTGTCTAATTAGAGATGAGACTTACAGTCCCCAACAACTTACAATGCCTGACATGCCTCTCTTTTTGGTACAGGCCGCCTGGCCTTGCGTCTGGCCTGGGATAGGCCCCAGGAGTTCCAGATTGCGCACGTAGGTGATGTGTGGTAGCCCTTACTGTTCTGCTAAGCCATGTGAGGGGGTAAAGTCAAGTGAAGAACAGGCTACATTGGTAATGTTAATTTCTCCTGATTCGTAATTATTAACTCGCCCTTATTCTAATTAAGGGAAGGAGCATTGGACAAGGGGCACCCTTTGGATGGTTTAGTGCTAAACAAACCTAGCAAGTTGACAGTTTATTACCTTCTAAGGAGCACGCTCTGCAGCAGATGGTAACAGCATCTTTCCGTGTTGGTTAACACTACGTGTGCGTTGGAATAACTGTGTCAGCCACTCTTCTTAAGCTCTCAAATCTTGCCCTCCCTTTGTCTTATGCCATAACAAAGACCAGCCCATCACACAACAGTCACGTAAACACGCACGCCATGCTGCTGCAGATGAATGACGTCCAGCCCATTGAGTCTGTCAGCTACCTCATCAAGTACGACTCAGTACACGGCACCTGGCCTGTCAAGGTAGGGCAAGTGTAAGTAGGGCGATTGTCAAAGTAGGGCAAGTGTAAGTAGGGCATCGGTCGAGGTAGGGAAACTGTCAAGGTAGGGCAAGTATAAGGTAGTCAAGGTAGGGCCACTGCCAAGTTAGGGCAACTGACAAGGTAGGGCAACAGTCAAGCTAGGGCAACCGTCAAGGTAGGGCAACTGTCAAGGTAGGGCAGCTGACAAGGTAGGGCAACTGTCAAGGTAGGGCAACCGTCAAGGTAGGGCTACCGTCAAGGTAGGGCAACCGTCAAGGTAGGGCAAGTGTAAGGTAGGGCAACTGACAAGGTAGGGCAATGTCAAGGTAGGGCAACTGTTGAGGTAGGGCAATTGACAAGGTAGGGCAACTGACAAGGTAAGGCAACTGACAAGGTAGGGCAACTGACAAGGTAGGGCATCTGACAAGGTAGGGCAACTGACAAGGTAGAGCAAGTGTAAGGTAGGGCAATTGACAAGGTAGGGCAATTGACAAGGTAGGGCAACTGACAAGGTAGGGCAACTGACAAGGTAGGGCAACTGACAAGGTAGGGCAACTGACAAAATAGGGCAACCGTCAAGGTAGGGCAAGGTATGGTAGAACAACATTGGACACAATCTTCAGAGTCCCAACCCTCATTCCGTGCAGATTAGTGTCACACACATACACACGCATGCACACACACACACGTGCACCCAAACAAACAAACACACGCACGCCCAAACAAAAATACACACACAATCACGCACTCGTGTGCGTGTTCTCCTATATCTGCAGGTGGAGGTTGAGGGCACAAACGTCATCCTCTCCCAAGGCAGTAGGAGGGAGGTCGTTCCTTACACTTGCAAAAGCAGGCCTGAGCTGGTGCGTGTTTTGTGGGTGAAATTGAACACGAGAGAAGTTGTTCTTTATTCCTGCAGCGATCAGCCTGAGCTGGTGCGTGTTCTGAGGGTGCAATAAAGTGACGAAAGTCGTTCCTTACACCTGCAGCAACAGGCCTGGGCAGAATTTAATGAAACAAGTCGTTCCTTACACCTGCAGCAACAGGCCTGGGCAGATTTTAATGGCACAAGTCGTTCCTTATACCTGCAGCAACAGGCCTGGGCTGCGCGCTGTGTATGCAGCATCATGTGTATGATGCTCATGTGGGTTGGTTGCACGTGTCAAAGCAGAGGTCTACAAAGATTAACAAATCAAAAGGCCTTCAGTCAAGCAAGCAGTGTGGCTGCTAGTTTCAAAGCTGAGACGCTGCCTGCTTTGTCTGTTTGGTGGGAACTCCTTCGTCTGTACTGACTCCACATCAATTTCTGTTTCAAAGGAAAAACTGGCCTGTGCTATCTCTGGTGCTGTCATTTCTTTGACACCGAAACTGAACTCCATTGCTTGTGCCGTTATTCCCTTGCAACCAAAACCGAACCCCATTGCGTGAGCTGCCACCTTGCCGTCATTCCTTTGCAACCAAAATCAAACCACATTGCGTGAGCTGCCACCTTGCCGTCATTCCTTTGCAATTAAAATTAACCCCCATATCGTGAGCTGCCACCTTGCCGTCATTCCTTTGCAACCAAAACCGAACCCCGTTTGTTTGCTGGCACGTGCCTTTTTCGCTCTGTTTCTAGAGTTGGCCAGGACCATAAATATATGGTGTATATACGCTGTTTTTGACGGCAGAGTTACAAAATACACGGTCATATACAGTGTACAATTAAGGCCAACCCTAGCTAGTTTGGCGACCCTATCTACTGCATCGTGAGATGCACTGATTGGGGTTATTATTACTGATTTTTACCCAGCGGTTTTGTGGCTCCTTTTCCTTAAATGTGTGAAGAGTGGCTTTCACTGCCTGCGTAGTTTGTTCTTTTCCCAGCGCTTTCACACCCGGACTTCTCTCATTTTGCTGCACTGCTGCTGCACTCATCTCGCACCTTATATACATTGTACATCTTTGAAACGTCCGTTGTTTTCATTCCTCTTGCACATTCCTGCGACATGTCGTGGCTTTGAAACGTCCGTTGTTTTCATTTTCCTTGTACGTTCATGGGATCTGTAGTGTGTCTGTGTCTGCGTGGGTGTTTGTGTGTGGGTGTGGGTTTGGGTGTGGGTGTGGGTGTGGGTGTGGGTGAGTGGGTGTGGGTGTAGGTGTGGGTGTTTGTGTGGGTGTGGGTGTGGTCAGCAAGCTCCTTGCGTACAATACTATGCATGCAATGAGTCAGGATCCCTAACAACAATACCTACACTGAGGCATGCGGCACGTTACTGGTTACGAGCAGCGTAGTACCTTTGTATACATGCATACACACAAAAGCACACACACATGCTTGCTTTGGGGCGGCAATAAATAAACCCTGTTCACGTTAGCGTGTAGAAGTTGCGTCATTGCAGGTCACTCGTGAGGGCGTTATCACTCGTTTACAAATTAATCTATGATTTACATATGTACATATGAAGGGTTGGCCAGAATTGTATATGTACCCCGTATATGACCGTACGTATGGTGATTTCCCTGCTAAGAACACGGTATGTACACCGTTTATACGTAGGAATGTATGGGGTTCTGGCCAATCTTACTCATATGATGCCGTGTGCACCTGTCGGTGGAGTGCACTGCAACTGCCTGCCTACGTATAATTGCAGGTCACTCACGGGGGCGTTGCCACATCATATGATGGTGTGCGCACCAGTCAGTGGAGTGTGGAGTGCACTATAGCTACCTCCTGCTTACCTTAGATGCACTTCAAATCACGACCTCGCTCAATTGCAGATCCCTTGTGAGGGCAAGGGCATTGACATCGCGATGAAGTGCATCGTAGCTACCTCCTGCTTACCTCAGATGCACTTCAAATCACGACCGCGCTGAATTGCAGATTCCTTATGAGGGCATGGGCATTGGCATTGTGATGGAGTGCACTGTAGCTACCTCCTTCTTACCTCAGATGCACTTAAAATCACGGCCTCGCTCAATTGCAGATCCCTTATGAGGGCATGGGCATTGACATCGTGATGGAGTGCACCGGGGAGTTCTTGACGCGCGCACCTCTGCAGCCTTACTTTGACAAGGGCATCAAGAAGGTGTGTGTTTGCATGGGTGAGCACATTTTGTTTTCTGCACCCTTGCTTCAAAAAGAACGTCGTGTACTTGTGTGTGTGTGTGTGAGTGAGTGAGTGCGGAGGAGCAGATATTAACGTTAGCGTTGGGCTTGGAATGTTCAATGTTATAGAGGTGCCCTTGGAATGTACTAATTTCCCAGCTCTGTGTTGTTTAGACCCTGCATCCGTGGAAATGCACACCTTGCACCGGCGTGGAGGTGCACTTACTTGTGTGGGCATCAAACACACAGTCACACAATTTCAGCGCCATGATACCATGACACACGCCACAAACATATGGGTTGGCCAGAACCGTATATATACACCGTACATTTGGTGCTTTCCCTGCCAAAATTACCGTATATACACCGTATACCGTACCAACGCTTGACCATGGCGCTTTATTTATCTTTTTCGGAGCAATGGAGACGCGCGATGAATATTTTGCTACAATTGAAATCAGGGTGCGCAAGCGGGAAATTATTCCGGTGAGAGCCGGTGCGCAATTGTGCGCAATCGCAAAATTAATTAATGTTATAAATTCTGGGTAGGTATGGATAGGTATGTGCGTGCCATCCCGCGGGAGAAGCGGGAGGACGATGTTGCGCGCGAG
>Ga0307945_1001029_pt1 | contig 21167 bp, 28 predicted proteins | sample OrgLakmetagen228_FD_201818 | JGI IMG/M metagenome (GOLD analysis project Ga0307945, IMG submission 201818) | Saline water microbial communities from Organic Lake, Antarctica - #228 | ecosystem: Environmental > Aquatic > Non-marine Saline and Alkaline > Saline | place: Antarctica: Organic Lake...
CATTCTAACCATACTGTACAGTACAGTATGGTTAGAATGTGCATCCGCCCCCCCCATTTAAAGTCTCCCACATTGTAATGCGCGCCTCCCCCTAGCCACTATCAGCATCACTGCTGCCGTTTCTGCTCCTGCTGCCACTCTTAGTGCCTTTGCTAGTGCCCTCGCTACGTTTGCTGTCGTTGTCGCTGCTGCTGCTGCTGCGTGCTGCTGCTACTGCCTTGCTTGTGCTTGCCCCTGCCCCTCCTGCTGCTGCCATGCTTGTGCTTGCCCTTCCTGCTACTGCCTTGCTTGTGCTAGCACTTGTTGCCTTGCTTGTGCTAGCCTTGCTTGTGCTAGCCTTGCTTGTGCTAGCTTTGCTTGTGCTAGCCTTGCTTGTGCTAGCACTTGTTGCCTGGGTACGGGATGCTTTGCTGCTGGAATTGGTCTTACGGCACACTGCCTTAACTAGCATTAGTGGCGGGGCTGGGGCTGGGGGTCAGGGAGGTCTAGTTAGGCTTCCTGACCACTCATCGCTTGCACTGCTCAAAAACTTGAATTTCTGCAACCGTCCCACGACCGCCCTCTTTAGAAACCACTGCTACGTCACCGCGACCAAAAATCAACAATTAGGGGGCGGTGATATACTGTTCGTACCGTAAATAAAAATTGGTAAAATAAACTGGTTTAAGGCCAGGGTTTAAACAAATTTAATAACACAAGATACTTTTTTGCGTGCTCAGATCTCAGACCCAAAAACGCACCTGCTCGTACACAAGCCTTTTGAAAGGCACCACGTTTGGGGCCAATTCTTGGATGGGCATCCAGGTCCAGGTCTTGAACTCCTTATCCTCTGTTTCCAAGTTCACCTCGCTATCGTCTCCATAGAAATGGAGCTGCGTATGGTGCATAGTTGTGGGATGTAGCGGTGTGAAGTGGGGCAGTTGAATCTATACTACACAAATTTCACAAACATTGGTAGAGGACAAGGGGGCCTTTGCTGCTACATACAACAACATCTTGCATGTTGTACACCCACTGCAGTGAGTTAAAGATCCACCATATGATTGCTGTCAGCAATTTAAAACCATTTGTAGCACCCAAATATAGCACGTGCCTACCTCTTTGTGTTTACCCCTCGGAAAAGGTATGATACTTTTGGGTTGGCCAGAACATAAGAAAAGGGCTACGCTGAGTATGTTGACACATCCAGCTTAACTAAGGGAAGGGGCAGGCAGGTGCCAACATCTAAAAGCCTTTGACTGCCGAAATTTACCCGTAAGCCACTTTGTGAGGAACAGGAGATGTGTGCAGAAGCATCCATGCCCGCATTTTGGCTATAATGATTACGTTAGATTTAAATATAGGCGTGTCTTTTTGGGACTAGTGAAGAGCCCTTCCTTGACAGGGTGTTCGCCAAGCCGGAACGTATATATAACTTGATATACATATACATACAGACAATCACACGTGCACGACAAAGCATCTGGTCTCACTGAAGATACTGTTTGAACACCTATTACCGTATAGGCGGTATTTATAGTTTGGCGCCAACCTAACTAACTGTGCATGAAACATGAAGGCACATGCACCTACCAAAAACCACTTCTGGGCTTGCCCTTCGTAATTCTGCCAGCTGCCCCCCAACCGCGCTCTAACCTGCACGCATGCCAGGGCACGAGCGGGGCCCACATTATAATTATAGTGCAGTCAACAATACAAAAGGGGCATGATACCAACTCAAGTGTCACCTGACACGGATACTTCCATTGTAGCAGCAACACACAATGGTATGGATGGGTTTGATTGCACACACCTCTGGAGAGAAATTGTATTTAAGCCATCGATCTAAGCAGGTCAACACTCGCACGCTACGCATTGAAGTCTCCTCTTCTAATTCTCTTAGCGCTGCTCCCTCAGCCTCTTCTCCTGGATCTATCCCACCTGTGTATGAATGTGTGTGCGCGTGTGTGCTTTAGTGTGTGTGTGTGTGCGTGTGTGTTGGTGTGTGTGTGTGTGTGTGTGTGTGTGTGTGTGTGTGTGTGTGCGTGTGTGTGTGCATGTGTGTATGTGTGTGTGTGTGTATGTGTGTGTGTGTGTGTGCGCGCGCGTGTGTGAGAGAGGGTGCGTGCCTGCATGTGTGCGTTCGTTCGTGTATGTGTAGGGTTGGCCAGAACCGTTTATACACCGTATATGACCGTATATTTGGATTTTCTGGATTTCTCTGCCAAAAATACCGTAACTACACCGTATACATATAGTTTTGGCCAACCTTATGTATGTGTGAGTGTACGAACGTGTGTGCGTGCGTGCATGTTAAAAGTTGCTTACCTTGTGGCATCTGCCATGTGTGCTTTGCTGTGTCAGTGCGCTGTGCAGCAAAGACAAGACCTTGGCTGTTCACAACACACAAGCCCACATTCGCCCTCCACTTCTTAAATAAGTCCTCTTGCTCCAGGTCCACATCTACTTGGCAAGGGCCTTCTCTCTGTGGCATGCTAGAGGATGACATGCTTCTTACTAGGAGCTTGTGTGCTCGTCGTTTTGAGCACAAATAATGTGGGGATGCAAGTGAAACAGATTTGTGAAGCAGGGCGTGGTTCATTTTTTGATTTACATACAATTATGTGGAATCATTACTTGCTGGGAAATGCAGTCAAGCAAAACGGTCGTCAAAGGTGAGGCATTGTCAAAGGCGAGGCATTATAGTTAACGCTAGTTGAGAAATTATAATAATTATACGTCTGTACGTACACCAAAAAAACAGCGTACCAGAGATGACCTGGTCAAACACTCGTTCAAAACAGAACATTAATGCTAACAACACACATCACTACCTTACCTTAATGCTAACAACACACAGCACTAGCTACCTGCTGGGAACCTGACACAGCTACAAAAAAGATACTGCAAGTCAAGCAGCGTATTGCTCCTCAAGATTTTTGCTAGCTTTGAGTTTATCAGTTCATACAAAAAGTAAGACTCTAAAGAGAGAGAGAGTTCAGTTCAAGGCAGTACAAACAAGAGGAATACCTAATTATTAAGGACTATAATTAGCTGAGGCTCGACACCCTTCTGCCCAAGAAGTCGGAAACGAGGCTGGTGAATGTTTCTGGCCATTCTTCTTGAGGACAGTGTCCTGCACGTACAGCAGTACAACAGCTACGTGAACAATGCCAATGCAAAATCATGACGCAAGTACAAAACAAAACCGTGAAACCGTGTTTCATTTGGCAGTGTCGTCCAGAATGCTTGAAAGCATTCAAGGCTTTTCATATATGTGGGCAGCAGGACTTTAGGGGGAGGGAGAATTGACTATATTAACTTGCGCCTGGGGTGATGGATGGCATACGATCACTCACCACACTCCCCCACCACGGCCAGCTCTGATCCTGGCAGGGATTTGGACAGGCGAAGGCTATTGGACACGGGCACTAGCCTGTCCGCATCACCGTGTATGATGAGGACCGGGGGGAGGGTCCCTGCGTGGGCAGCTTCGGAAAGCCTGCAGGGAAGCATAACGAGGTTGTTCAGAGCTCGTGCGCAACGTAAAGCCTCATAAAACGAACGTCCCTCAAAAATTAAGCCATACCAGACAACAAAAACAGCCTTGGGAATAGTGTGTCCACTACTCACACTTCTTCTCCACAAGGTGAAGGGCAGCTTGATATGTTAGCAGAGGCAGAGAAAACATAAAAGCTCTGAAGAACAAGGTAAAGAAATAAAAGCATTGCAGGCTTCCCCATCAAAAGCACACTGTGGCCTGCGCTCCCAAGTGTCTGTCAAGCATATCATACAAAGCTCAAGGTGCACAGGTTTGAGCAAGTACGTGCATGGACTGCCTTTCTTTGCGCACTTAGCACACACACACACGCACACGCACACGCACACGCACACGCACACACACACACACACGCACACGCACACGCACACGCACACGCACACGCACACGCACACGCACACACACACAGCATATGCACACACAACACACATACACACGCGCGCACACACACACACCTGGATGCCAGATCTTGCTCTTCTTTTAGCTCCAGGTCATTGTCTTCAGCAGCACTGACGCTGGACTGAGTCCCATCTGTATTGCCATTTTTGGCCTCCAGCACTTGCTGTGTGCATGATACATGTTTTGAAGGACAAGCCAGAGGTCAGTATACACTGAAGTTTGCCTTGTGCGATGTTGTAGGTCAGTATACATTGAAGTTTGCCTTGTGCGATGTTGTGGCCAGCTTTTCAAAGTCGTAGGTTCACAGAAACGGTCTTTGTGTGTGGTCGTAGGTTCACAGAAACGGTCTTTGTGTGTGCTAATAATTGGCTCGCAGAGACAGATACACAAATGCGCATGGAACATAAACAGGGAACATCGACAGTGCTGCCTCGTCCTCCTCCCTTGGCTTGCGTAAAAAAATACACTAGCACGGATAGTTCACCAAGACCTGCACCCCTGGCAAGCTCGTGCGAAAACGCAATTTTTTGCGTGGCTCCTGTGCTTTTGTGCGTATTTTGTGCAGGTACGCAGCAACACGGCACCTCCATGGAGCCGTAACTCCCCGGCACACTCTCTTGCTCCAGCGGTGTGTGGTGAGTTGTGTTCCTCCTGGCTTGCTTGGCTCACATGTTTAAGTGTGAAGGCAGGAAACAAGCGCGGTCCCTTTGCATACCCATTCTTACCTGGCACGCTCGCTTGATCCGACGGAACGTGGTGACGGTACCACTCCTCGCCCACTCGCCAACATCCGTCACATTGGCCAAGCGGGCCATCAGGAACATGAACATGCCCGCTTCCCATCCTTTGACTAAGGAAGGAAGGCGGTACGCGTCAATGAGCTGTGCAGCATTTTGGGTGGGTGTACGTGTATTTGTGTGTGTCTGTGTGTGTGCGTGTGTGTATGGGTGCGTGTGAGTTTGTGTGTATTATGATAATTGTAGCAGTGTTTCTCGTAACGCTGTTCCCTGCTGAGACCGTAAATTCCCGCTCAACTACGCTTGTTTGTTTAGCAGAGAATGCTGTACACTTTAGTTTAATTATGACAAAAGGGCTGATCTGCACGCACGCACACACACGCGCACACACACACATACGCATCCACATACCTACTAAACACACATACCTCCTGAGAGAGACGACGAGGGTCATAATAAGCTTGGGATAAGCCTTTCACCCAGAACTTGGGAGATCGCACCAATACCCGCAGCAGACCTATCACCAGTGGCCTACAAGCCTGCAAGCAGATCACAAAGCATGTATGGTTTAAGATGATACACGCTACATTGAAATTGAGGCTACAATAGTACAGGAGCACGTGATACGACGATATCACGTTTCCAAGTAGGATAATATGGAGGCCCGAGTGATTGATAGCTAGCTTGGCACGAGTGGAATGAGCATGTATGTGCTTCAGGGGCTGAACTGAAATAAAGCAGAAGAGCATGTCAAAGTGCTGGTTATCACACAAGATAACTTGTGGCTATCCAAGCAGTGACACTATAGCCAGAACACTTTCCGAGTGTGCCGCACGTAAAGAATATCACCGCCCCTGATTAACGTTTTTTGGGAGGTGGGGGGGTCAAAAGCAAGCTCTTGTAAAATATTTCGTTTTAGGGAGCTGGTAATCAGTACATGTACGTATGGTACTACCAATACCAGCAAGAGTTTCATGCGCTGCAGCGCCAGAAGCACAGCAACTGCCATAGAGCTCATTTTGTGCCATTTTGCAGCAGCCACCACAGCTGCCAGAGAGCTATTTTTATGCCTTTTTGCAGCAGCCACCACAGCACTCTGCACAGTTGCAAAGAAAATTCACAGGGGAAATGACACACACATACACACCTACACATGTACCCATATAATCTCTTGCTCACTCACACTCACAAAAACACACACACAGCACTCTGCACAGTTGCAAAGAGGATTCACAGGGGAAATGACACACACATACACACCTACACACACGTACCCACACCATCTCTTGCTCACTCACACTCTTACAAACACACACACACATACAGGCACACACCTGCAGTGTCAGCAGCACCACCAGCAGCAGAGCTCCTTTTGCGGCAGCCACTACAGCACTTTGCACAGCTGCGTAGAGACGTGCCAAGGGTGTGGCAGCTGCTGCAGCAGAAGAGCATGAGGAGGAGATCGAGGAGCCGCGTTGCTCCTGCTGCTGCTGCTGCTGCTGCTGTGGCTGCAGGCACACAAAACGCTGCACGTTGGAGCCGATGTTGGCTTCATGCCCTGTGTCAAGCTTGCTATTCGCCCCTTCTTGCTCTTCTTGCCGCCGCTCTTGCTGATCCCCCTGCAGCTGCTGCTGCTGCTGCTGTTCCTCTGCCCCTGTGCCCTTGCCGGCAGTAACACTGTAGTGTGCCAAACGACCGGACAGAGGCACCAGCTGTTGTGTGCCACCATTTTTGGAGCCCATGGACAGAATGGCAGGTGCGACGAGCACCAGGCCCACCACCTTGGACGTCCAAGGCCCCCTCCCTGTGTATGCCTGCAGTTATGTGAAAGGAGATGGTGGAGGTTGCGGTGTGGGTGTTTCAAAAGTTGGAGCAAGTGATGAAATGCAGCACATTTTTTAAGGCCAACCACCTTGAGAGCAAGGCTTGCTCCTGTGTGCGCCTGCAGTTGATGTTTGGAGGAGTGATCCAGATTGTGGTCAAGGTGTCAAAAGCAAGAGCAGGAGCACCTGATTCAACACCAACAACTCAGATGTCCAGGGCCCGCTTTCAAAACGAGTGGGAATGAATGCCCGCTTTCAAAAAGTGTGCATGTTCAAAATGAGTGTGTGCTCAAATGAGTGAGAATGAAATGGTTGTGCGACAAGGTGTTCCTATTCTACTTTGAGGATGGTGGGTTGTGGATGGAACATGCAGCAGTGAAAAACAGTAACAAAGGACAGGGAAGTGGTGATGATGGATGTGGATGTGTAACCCCCAATACAGTCCCCACCATACAGTCCCCTAAGGACACAATAAGACGTACACAATAAGATGTACTAACAGTTCCCTAAGGATATAATAAGATGTAATAAGACGTACACAGTCCCCTAAGGACACATTAAAACATGCACAATAAGACGTACACAGTCCCCGAAGGACATAATAAGACGTACATTAATCAAGGACATACAAATGAAGGATAGTGTATGAATGTGCAGCGACAATGGATGTGCAGCAATAACGAATGCATAGCAATAACGTAGGTGCAGCAAAGGATGTGCAGTACACGACGTGCAGCAACAACGGATGTGCCTACAGCAAAGGATGCGCAACATCGGATGTGCAGAAGCATATGTGTAGCAAGTAGCAAAGGATATACAGAAACATCCTGTGTGCAGCAAAGGATGTGCAGCAGTGTTCATGAAATGCAGCTGATGTTGCAGTATTCATGAAATGCAGCTGACGTTGCAGTGTTCATGAAAAGTAGCTGAAGTTGCAGGAAGATGTGAGCAAATGTTTGGAGGATATTAAACTAAACTCAATCCACTTTTAGACCTGGTTGGGAAACAGGATGAAAATAAGTATTATCTTCGAGATTATATACCTATACTCCACTGCGTCTCTTCAGCTACCATTGGCACACACACACACACACACACACACAAACACACACACACAAACGCACACACAAACACACATACACACACCTTTTCAGCACTCAGAGCTTGCAGGGCGGCACAGATGCCTCCAAGAGAGTGCCCAATTAGAACACAGTGGACGTTGGTGCGCGCGCTTGCCTTCGATACCTGCTGCTGCATGCCTCCATTAGCCTCCGTAGTGCCAAGCACACCCAGACCCTCCACCAACCCAGAGCCCATACCCCCTTCCCCGTCAAGCTTTGTGCACTCTTGCTGAACTTCTTGTTGAAGCTCATCTTGCTGCTGATCTTGCTGCTGATCTTGCTGCTGATGCTCTCGCTGAGATGCCCATGACACCTCGCTGTCGTAGCTGCTGCTGCGGGTGCTTGACCCGCTTCCTGTGTCGACGCTGCTGTGCTGCTGTAACGGTGGTGGCTGAATGAAAGACGATGACAAGGATGAGGAGAGGGAGGGGGAGGAGGAGGAGGGGGACACCTGCTTCGCCTTTTTGTCTGGGTCTGTGGGGTGTGGCAAGCAAATGTCAGGTGGCAAGCGGTTGAATGTTTTGTGTTGAGGTCAGTGGGCAGAACTGGGGTGCGATGGAGAGCCTCTTAGACAAAGATAGAGTCGTTTGTGGAGCATATACAGTACCTACATAGTCCTATTGAGTGGGGCCGAGGTAGGTGCCAAAAAAAGCCTGAGTGCTCTTCTTTATTATGGCCATCCCAACAAAATTTCCGTACTTGATACCCCAACCTGCTCCTCCAGTAGCAATTGTCACACACATACATACACACACGCGGACGCTCACACACACACACACTTACAACACACACATGAATGCACACACGTGCGCACGCACGCGTGCGCTTGCACACACACACACACACACACTCACACACACACACACACACACACACACACACACACACACACACACAAACACACACACACACACTCACACACCCACAAACGCCTGCGCGCCTGAGCCCCAAGAGATAGCACACCGCCTCAATTAACAAGACCTCTCAGTAACCAAAACTCCCCTCCTGCAAACACACTAGGATTATTGGCTCTTGCACTGCCTGTTCAAAGCCCCCTAGGCATCATTATTTTCTCACTGGATCCCTACGCACACCTGTGCGCCAGAAACCAAACCAAAACTCACCTCCCACGACCACAGGGATGTCTAGGCTCTCACCACGGCTTTCCTGCATCGCCTGCTGCTGCTTCTGTGTTTGCTGCTGCTGCTGCTGTTTTTTTTTAGGGAGGGATGGCTGCATGACTAGCTGGAGGGCATGATCTTGCACCAGCCGACCTAGCTTGGCATTAAAATCCAGGGAGTAGCTAGACACGTCTTTGGGCCTGCAATTAAAAATTGTGTGGCAAGCATCAGGAAGTGTCTATTAATAAAAGCAGCAGGAAAGAGAACGGACAGCTCAATTGAGTGAGGGAATGAAGGCGAGGAAACGAAACGGCTCTGATATGAGTATGGTTATCGTAAATATATATAGAGGAAAAGGAGTCAGCCGGGTTTTCTCGCAATGAATCAGATAATTGGCAGAGCAAAACGACCAGAAAAACCGTCAAGAGCAAGCAGTCAAATGAAACAGGGACAAGTGTGCCAAATGTCAAAGCACCAACACTACTTATGGGACGCTCGCTCGCAGCATTTTTTCCTGTGCGTGAGGACTGCAAAGGCAGCACGTGCCTAGGCAACACAATTCCACACACCACAATCATCTCTTAATGCATTTTCATTCTCGGGCTGCATGGCTGTTAGCCAGAAACTGACCAGGCATGACCGTAAGACGGCGCAAGGCCGCACCACAATTACAAAAGAACCCCAACTATCCCTCAGACGCCTGTCAGTCAGACCACAAAGACGCTCTCTGGTAAGCCAGAAACTACAACAGCAAGCACAGCGCAACCCTCAGCTGCCTCTCGGCCAAGCCAGAAGGACGGTTTCTGACAAGCCAACATTACAGCAGTCTTAGCTCACCTCTCAGACAAGCCAAAGCCACACATGTCATGTGAGGTCACGAGGCCTTGCACAGCGTCTGCCTGCAATGTGCGGTTGCATGTGATTGCGATACGAAATACTGTAGCATGGGCAATTTGTAGGGTTGGCAGAACCGTACATATACACCGTATATGACCGTATATTTGGGTATTTCTCTGCCAAAGATACCCTGTGCACATTGTATTTATATGGCTCTGGCCAGCCCTAGCAATTTGCAAGCATATGAGCAGCTCCCCTTTTATTAATGATCTCCCATTGCATCCAACTGCATTGTTAACCCCCTTTTTTGAATGGGGGTGGGTTCAATCACAGTCAAAATGAAAGAAGCCGGATGAGCGTGCCTGTAAACATATTGTTAGTCTGTTGCTGTGGAATATACAACTCTAGGGCGCTTCTTTTGGTGGGCTCTGGCTAGAACACAGTTGAGAGTCTTTCCTTAATTCCTTAATTCCTAAATGCACGCTTAACATCATCAGCATGGACTTCCACTAAAACTTCAAATTTTACTTCCACTTCCACTCTTAATCTGAAGAACGGGCTGCTTTGAACATGACGGGTTTGAATACGACACAGGGTGCCTGGCCTGAGAAAGAGCAATTTGCCAGCGCGGCGTACCATCATCTTTTGGCAAGGAGCCCAGGAGTATAGATTTGCTCCAAAGCCATGAAAGCAGTGCAGGGCCAGCAGGCAAGCACTGCTGTTGCCCCCTGTATGTTGCTGTTGGCTGAGGGGCTCTACATTCTTGCCAAGACAGGACTTGGCGTGCACCTGGATGTTGGCCAGGAGGGGGAAGCTTGAATCTCGATCTCCCAGCTCGGTGACCTCCTTGCCTTGTGCCTGCAGATTCGTAGTTGATGAGGGTGGCTTTGTTCCTTGTGGTGGGTGAGAGCACAGCGGGCAAAAAAGCCTGTATTTAGGCAGCATCGGAGTGCAGAGAGGAATTACACAGCCAGTCCTCGAGATTAAATAACATGTGTGCATATGTGAAATGCACACGTCAAGTAACTAGTTGCACTTACGCCACAAGCTGCTTTTCAGGCATTTAAATTCTCACACATCTTTTCTACTACCTATTGGTAGATACAATGCACATGCGTACCTGGTACATTTTTTCCAGAAGAGCGCAGCGCATGAGCCATAATGCACAGGCAAAAAAACAGGCCATGCCGAGGGCGTAGAGCAGGCTGAAAGCAGGAGGCCTGCTAATGCACCATAGAGTGGTAGCCAGAACTGTTGCTGCGGATGTGCTAGCTAGCTCTTGCGTCCAGCTGAGCTTAGGTGTCGCAATGTCCAAGGCGCGTGCGCTGCTGGGTGTGGGGTGCTGTGCCGAATCTGGCTGCTGACGGAAAGATGCTCGCACGCAAGCTCCCCCCATGTTCCTCGCCTTTGTCAGGAAGTTCTGCGCCTGCACCTGCAAGATGGTTGTTTGAAATATGGGAGTTGCAGTTTGAACCAAACTCGTTTAAAACTTTCGTGCTCTGTTCTGGCCACCATCATCTGCTGGCCACAATGCAAGCTCTTTGAACTTGCTGCAGCCACATTTGAAGCAAGCTCCTTAAACATTGGCTATGTAAACGGGCAGAATTTACTCTGTCATTCTGCAGCTGGGCAGCTGCTGACGAGGACATTTCTTGTTGATGTGGAAAGCATCACACTTGTGTGGCACGTGTGGAAGGCACTGACTGTGTACACTATTGACACTGAGTAAACTCACCCTCCGATGAATAGGGTGAAGATGGAGTGGGATGCCTCTTTGTAAGGTGAAGGTCTTGTTGGCTGGAATTGGGGGGGAAATGGGGCATGATTTCATCACCGTTATTCCATATTTACAAAATTAAACCAAAAAAATCCCGCGCATGTTTCATAATGGCGTTGTTTTCCGGTGAAATCTGGCGCCCCGTCATTTGCCGATACTACGACGCACTAGTTAGGTCCCTAACTGGATTAGTTGGTGATTATAAGCCAGTGTCTTGTCCTCGCTTAATTAACTGCTTTTTCCCCCGAAGCACTTCTCGCGAGACTCACAATCCTTCTCGGATTATGGAGCTTACCGGAAATTATACACCAAACATCTCAATGAAGAGAAGATAACGATGTACAGATCGATACATTAAAAAGAAAAGGAGGGTGCGACACGCAATAGAAAATAGAAGTGCTAGCAAATCGTGTTTCTGCGAGGTACTCAAATATAATCTGCTGTCCTGACTACTGCCATAGTTATGGGAATCACAAGACTCATCATTTGATTAGCACAGTCACAGACCTTTCCAATCGCTGATGAGAGCATAATTTACACCTGCCACTTAGCAAAGAAATCATTGCCCTTGTTGTCCACTACCACAAAAGCAGGGAAGTTCTCTACATCAATTTTCCTGCGTGCATAAGCGGCGAATGGGTTCACAGTAGAGAGAGTGTTTGGTTAAGGTCATGTGAAGAATAGCTGCTATAGAAGACCTCTTTCTCTACCATTAAAGCGATTGTTTGACAGTACAGGCAAAATTTTACGACCTTAGTAATATTATAAATTAATCACTGTTGGCACCATCCCCTTACCAGATCGCCTCCATTCCAAGCTCGGGGTACTCCAACACCTCCACCTGCAGTCACAGGGCATTACGTGCACATCGCACAGCATACATGTCCGTCCTCATATTCAATTATAATGCAAGAGGGAAGTATCTACTGGGGAAGTACCTCCTCTTTGTTTGGCACACATCATTTGCCCTCACGGGAAGGTATCAGCGCATATCAAGCAACGCTAACCCACTAACACATCTGACCTAATTATCGTAGATCACGTACAAACGGCAGCAGGCCCATGACACAATTCTAGATGCTCCCTAAATGTCATGAACAGCACCGCGCACAAGTTCAGTGGACAAGCTCATCACGCACCTTCTTAATGCAGTTTTGAGCCAGGATGGCAGCAGGCCCTCCAATTGACCCCAGGTAGAAGCCGCCGTACTTTTTACATGCCGTGGTCACGATGCGGGACCTGTTGCCTTTGGCCAAGGTGACCAGGGAGCCTCCCGCAGCCATGAGAGGGTCCACGTAGCTATCCATGCGGCCTAGTAAATTCAAATGCAAGGTTTAGAAAATCTCTCAGGGTTTAAACGTGTATTATAGCCATGACAGGGTCCACGTAGCTGTTCCTGTGTCCTTCAATTGGTGTGAAGTGCAATCATGGAGGCATCAAGAATTGCAGGACAAACGAATGGAATTTGCTTGTAACAAAGCCGTAAGGGACTCTTTTGTTCGATGGTTGCAGGACGAACAAAATTTGCTTGTAGCAAAGCCTTAAGGGACCTTTTAGTTCGTTTATTGTAGGACAAACAAAATTTGCTTGTAGCAAAGTCATAAGGGACCCTTTTGCTCGTTGATTGAGGTGAAGTGCAAGATTGTTTTCAGGCTTTGAGGATGTGTTCAGCAAAGCCTGATTCTTAAATACTGTTGTCCAAACCTGAGATGAAAGCTGTTATTAGTCTTTTACCCTGTCCAGCAGCTTTTGAACAACAAAATTCACATGACAACTGCCATCTAACAATGCAAGAAACAGGCCGCTTTATCTCACACTGAATTAAATTACCTTCACCAACTTGTTTTTACCGTTTTCTCTCTGTCACGCACCTGCGGTGGTCAGGCCAAAGCTACCGCTTGCGTAGCCCTCCTTTTCTATTGAATTACCCTCCCCAATATTGAATTCAACCTCTTCCCTCTGTCGCGCACCTGCGGTGGTCGGGCCAAAGCTGCCGCTTGCGTAGCCCTCTGGCGTCTTTGCAGGGCCTGCATAATAAATTATGTGGTCCTTGATGTACTGGGGCAGCCCTTGACCCGAGGTTAAGCGATCCTACATGTGAGGGGCACACATATAGGTAAAGAAGCAAACTTTAATTTGGAAGAGGTTGCCAACTTAATACACTGGATCATACGTCCTTGTGATTTTAAAACTGATTGTACCTCCCTTGTGCTAGGTTATGGCAGTTTTTGCAGCACAGCTTTGTTCCAGCTTTAGGCGCTCAGGCTGCAGAATACAAACACAGTGCACAGATCTGTGCCAAATGTGTTTGCTATCCTTCATGTGCACCAGCAATGAGATGAATCCAGCCAACAAAACAACGATTGTGTCTACAACACTTTTCTAGGGTTGGCCAGAACCGTATATACACTGTATATGACCGTATGTATGGTGATGTCCCTGTCAAAAATACCGTATGTACACCGTATATACGTATAAATGTATGGTTCTGGCCAACCTTACACTTTCCTATAATACTACTTGTGTAAAGCTGCACACTACAGGACCGCACGCCTGCATTTCCGCATATTACAGAACAGTACCTTGCATCATTGCATCAAAGCATCAATCCCAGAATTTTTTTCAGTGATCTTGCGAGATGAGTGGATTTCTCGACAAAGGCATGCTGTCAACCTTTCACCAGTGCTGGTGTGGGTGAGGCAGTTGCTGCGTATGTGCAATGAGCGCTGCCAGCCCCTCACCTGCAGCTTTGCATGTGCAATATCGCGTGCCACAACGAGGGTGCCGGTCAGGCTCAAGCGCGTACGAATGGGACATTGGGACAGCTGCTCCCGAATCTTGTCCATGGGCTGATTCAGGTTTACCTGTGAGTGTTTGTGCACATTTGTGTGTGTGTGTGTGTGTGTGTGTGTGTGTGTGTGCGCACGTATGTGTGTGTTTTCATGAAAATGTGAGTATGTCAGTGAAGTAAGACGTCATGCAACCAGTGACTCTGGAAGACATCCACACGGTTTGCATACTAATATTGTATGAATATTCATTAAGCACATTAAAAACATTTTACTAAAGTCGGTACAGATTGCTGCGTGGAAGTCCACCCTAAAACCAGGAGGGTGTAGGAAGCATAACTTTTGGACATTACGTGTCAAATTGATTAAAATTTATATATTTGGAACCCTGGCGTCAAGAGCTATCGATTGGTATATATATATATATATGGGTCCAATCGGAGGGGGGGGGGGTCAAAAATTTACTGGGCCACTCCTACGAAATTTGAAATACATCATCGGAATCCTCGGCTCAAGCCCAGTTGATTAGCACCCTTTTAAAGCAAATTGGGTTAAGGGGGGGGGGGGTCTGTGGACATGTCCAGAAGTCAGAGGCACACGCGCTCGGGTGCAGGCAGCGGGGTGAGTCACGCCAATAAAGCAGCAATAAACCCCAAACTTACAGGATTGTGCCAGCATGAGATAGTCAGTAGAATTCTGAAGAAATAGAAGCAATGTGGGACTGTGCAAGCCAGTTATAGGTGCCTGGTAGCTCACGTGTGCATGGGCGTCCGTATCTCAGTTTTTGCCCCATAACTCTGCAACACTTCAGTTTCAGGTCTTGATGAGTATGCAAATGGATGCCTATTTGAAAAAGGAGCAGATTGGTACCCTTTTTGTTTGGGTGGGGGCACTAGAAGGGGGGTTTGGGGGGGGGGTCCCTCAGGGGTGTCCACCCCAAAAAGTATACGTGTCGTCCCAAAAAGAAATCTCCTGCTAAAACAGTATGTTTCTTGCAAAGCAAATACAAACTTAAGCCATGAAGAACACAATCCATCTATTAACGCAGACTGCCACTTGCCAAATGCAAGGTACACAGAGCCCTTGCAGGGCTGAGACAGCCAAACAGCTTAACCAAAGTCCAGCAGACGATAAACAAAAGCGTTACTGCTGAAGAATGGCGCAACTTGCCAATGTTTGGTCAGATCATTGCTTTGGCCTGTCCTCTGTGGACCCAAGCACAAATGCGCATTTGTGTTGCACCATGAAATTAGGTATATCTTGTCGAGTGCTCCTGTTCAGTGAGATGTGTACTCGCAATAATCACAATGAACGTAGTCGCCATTTACCATAGCCAGGCAGCATACCTCCATCGACACTCTGGGCGCAATTGCAACCCCATACCTGAACCACTTCGCTGCTCAACTTGTCCTCCGTCACTTCAGGCAAGTACTTTTCAGGCTGGCGCTCAAGTTCTTCTAAGAACAGACCCTCACTGGTGATCTTGCCCATTGCCTGGCGATCTGCACTCAGTTCAGAAAAGTGCAGTTCAGCCAAGTACTTGCCAGGCTGGCGCTCAAGCCTTTCTAAGAATAGGCCAATGCTGGTGGATTTACCCGTCGCCTGGCGATCTGCACTCTATTCAGAATGCAAATCCAAGAGACTCTGTATGAAACAACCCTCACGCACACAAACACTCATGCGTGTTGCCTTGTATCCATGCAATACATGGGGACAATCGTGCTGCGTAGTATGCGTGTACGTGTATGTATTGTGTAAAAATAGAATTGGCATCTGTGCAGAATACCTTTGAGGGCTGCTTCAGATTGCCAGGCAACTTGTCAAACCTCCTTCAATTGATATTTTAGGCAGGCACCTTCCTGTGCTTTCTGACTTAGTAACTTAGTAACAAGAGAGAGAGAGAGAGAGAGAGAGAGAGAGAGAGAGAGAGAGAGAGAGAGAGAGAGAGAGAGCAAAAACGGCGCAAGCAACAGACCCACTCCCCACACTGATTTAGGAAAAGGAGCCACCTAGAGCGACGTGTACTCCTTGGAATAATGTAGCATTCCCCTTTCCTTTCTGTTCGCTAGCGACACCACAAATATTTAACAGAGACAACACTATACCAATGCCCATAAGACGCATCAAATGTTAAATGCACGTCAATGTACGTGTAACCACACACACACACACACACACACACACACACACACACACACATACACACACACAAAAACACACGCTCACACACACACACAAACACAAGCAGACAAACACACACACACACACACATCAATCCCACTCACCAGCAGAGCAAGATACTCCAATACCAACCGGGCAAGATGCTCCATGACGGGGCAGCCTGATGACTCGCACATCATGGCAAAAGTACTTTCCTCCGAATTGTGCACCTGGCAAAGAGCAGGTATGGCACAGTACCTGCTGGTGTGCACCTTTTGTGTCACTATATAGTTCACTGTTTTATTCACAGTAGGTACACAACATAATGAGGCACACATCCATTCATTCACAATAGGTTCATCCAATGGTTCATCCAATGACTTATCACAACAGGTACGCAACATAATGAGGCACATCCAATCAAGAGCTCCAGCTCCTTAATTGCGCACAGTCTTACCTTCAGAGCGCTGTCTGGCAAAGGGGACTGCTCTCCCTGATTAAAAGGTTCTAAACCTGTGGATTACCATATTAATAACTCCGCAGGCCATGAAAACCCTTCACAAATTAATTCGAAAGAAAAGAGCTAGTTTGGACGCATGTAAATAAATGTATACCACAATAAGAAGATGAAACAATTGGGGGTTAGAAGAGCTGCAAGCTTTGCCCTTAATGAGCCCCTGATGAGAGCTGATGGCATCCTTCATTGTATCCTCTTCTCTAGCAACAACCTGCCAATGCCCATCTTGCGGGTCAAGCTCAGAGAGTGTTTGTGCTCGTTGCTTGTCCTCCGCACTAACTTTCTATGCCTTTCAATCCTTTTACTCACCTATGCCCATCTTGCGAGTCATATCAAGGACCTTCTCCTCCCACTCAAGATCACGAAAAGCCCTCCCATCTGGGTTCCCGCTGGTAGCCAGACCGTCTAGGTACCTGCATTGGATGAACGGAATTTCAAGCGGTTTCTCGTTGTCAAAGCCAAAGTTCCAGTCCAGCCTATACCTCTGCTAGGGGCTGTTAAACAAATCAAGCCTTGGGCACGTACTGCTGCTGCTGCTGCTGCTGGGCAGGTAGTATTCTTGCTACCAAGAGGTCATTGTATCAAATCGCTGCAAATTCGTCTCCTGGTCATGATTTGGTCAAGTACCAGTTGATGTATCAAAATACTTTGCTGGGGGGAAGGAATTAAGGGGATGGTGCTCGTGGCCAAGCATCGAACTTAGAAATAGAGGGTTGGATTATAAAATGAACAAAAAATGGGGAAAGTGCTACATCAATCAACAATCTCAAACCGTCAAGCCAGGCCCTTGGCCTAGGCACGCACGCACGCATACAATCAAGCACCACACACCACACAACGCACCTGCAGCTAGCTAGCTTGACAGTCTTGAGGTTGTGCTCTGCACTGAGACCCCCGATGACCACGGCTAGATGATAGGGAGGGCATGCAGCCGTCCCCAGGGCCTTGACCTTGTCATCTAAAAAGGCCTCCAGGGACTTGGGGTTTAGCAGGGCCTTGGTCTGTATGCATCAGAGGAAACGCGCGTTAATGTAGACAGCACCACACTAGATGCTTGAAGACAGGGCAGCCATTGCGATTAGTATTGCGTGTAGGTGATAGAAATTACTGAGGATTGGCCAGAACTATATACCGTACCATACTTAAATCACCACGTACTGCGGACATTTCTGATCCACTCGCGGAGTGTCGAGAGCAGTTTAATAACTAAGTTACAAGGGCCTCGCGAAGCTCGCATTGGGGTTAATTAGTTAGTTTTAAGCATGAATGGGGACAGGCCGGAAAAGCCTCCCAAGCCAAACCCCCTCAAAGCCCCCAATGGGGACAAACAGCTTGGGGTTGCAGACTTTTTCAAGCCCAGCAACCGCACAGCAAGTGAGAAGAAGGCAGCATAGGGGTAGGCAGCAAAGGCACATGCAGGACGTGTTGCAAGGGACAGGGCAGCACAGGCAGAGTGGGATGCAGCAGCAGTAGCAAAGAGGAGGAAACCAGGTAGGCCTCCTAAGCTGGCTTCAGGCATAATCAGCAGGAGGCTGGCCCTTTCTTGGGGAGGAAGGACACCAAGAGGAAGGGCACCTTCAGTCACTTCACATGCGCACGCACGCACACGTACGCGCACGCACACACACGTACGCGCACGCACACACACGCACACACGTACACGCACACACACGCACGTATGCGCAAGCACGCAGACATGCGAACGCACACGTACACGCACGCACACGCGCGTGCATGTGCGTGCACGTGCAGCTCAGAGGGCCAAAAGGCCCTCGCATAGGCTCGCATTGTGTTTATAAATGAAGTGTTGCCCCCTCGCATTGCTTGCATTGGGGTTTAATAACTGGTTTTTTTCAAACCTCGCATCACGGTATTGTACAGTATACACGTTGTATATACGGTATACGGTATTTTTGACAGGGAAATCACCAACTATACGGTCATATGCGGCGCATGTAAACGGTTCTGGCCAACCCTACAATTATCACGAGAGTGAGCAGTTGCTTTCGTGTTTGTTCACCAAACACACCTCACCACCTGGCTGCAACTCAATTATTTTTATAGTGCAGCCTCTCACATTACAATGCTTCATCTGGCTGCAATTCCAACATGCAACAGCACTGTGTTGGCACTTCGCACTGTGATTAACTCAACAAAGCGTTTGCCAGCAGCTCAACTGCTTCTGCACACACACACACACACACACACACACACACACACACACACACACACACACACACACACACTCACACACACACACATATCCACACCAACATGAAAGCTCAACTGCTGCTGCACACACACCCTTATCCACATCAACATGAAAGCTCAACTGCTGCTGCATACCCACACACCCATATCCACACCAACAAGAATATGCATGCTGTTTGCGTATATACGCGCAGGTGCTGCTGCACACCCACCTGCTGGTACAGCATTGTCTTGTTGGCTGAGCCGCCCCCCTTGGCAATAAAAAGCATGTCATACTGGTTGCCAGGCGTTGCGTACACCTGCATCGTGATCAGTACAACAAAAACGCAAGAGAGGTAGAAGCCCCTCTTCGGCATTAAGAAACATGTATGTAATGGTTGCCAGGCGTTGTGTACACCTGCATTGTTAATCAGTACAACAAAAAACGCAAGAGAGGTAGAAGCCCCTCTTCGGCACTAAGAAACATGTATGTAATGGTCGCCAGGCGTTGCGTACACCTGCATTGTTGATCAGCACACTGAAAGCGGGAGAGAGGTAGAAGCCCCACCTTGGACCTAAAAAACATGTGTGTAATGGTAGCCAAGTGCTGCTTGCATCACATCGAGGCCCTGACCATGCATGTTGCATGTTGCTTGCTAGAACTAGGTTGGTTGCCTGCACTTCACTTAAACACGCTGTAATTCACTTCACTTAAGCACGCTGTAATTCACGGCCGTTGTCATGCTGCGCATAACTAAGCTGACTGGATGAACATGAGCGTCGTAAACAGCGCTGCTTATAAATTGAATTCATCGCCATGACCAAGCAAACGGGATGCTTAGGAAATTAGATCAGGGTATGGAATGACAAGGCGCCGCAACCTGTGTTAATGTTTGAATGATGTGACATGCACGCGTCTGTGGAAAGACAAGGTGCCACAGCCTGTGTTAATGCAAAAAATGTGTAATGCACGCGTTTTCCAAGAATTTTCAGAACATGATCGCAGTCAGTAATTTTGTCAGTGGTAAATGACAAGCCTGATCTGTGTAATGGCGGTACTACAAGACTACAATCAGCAATGAGGTGAGGCCATGCCATTGTCCTCTTGTTTTTTCGATAGGAACGCTGTATTTATTTCGACCAGGATGCATGACACGGGGTTGGTTGTAGCTTCTGCAGCCAGAATTTCTATGTTTAGACGAAGGAGTTCAAAATAACAAGCTTAACTTTACCTCTTTGCGTCAGTGCACACGTCGCATACCATAGGTAAGTTGCAAAAAATTCTGAGTCTATGCAAATTTAGTCTCTAAAAGGCCAACGTCTGGCCTTTTCTACATTGGCCTTTACAACGGCCTGTGTTGTGCCGTAGGCCGTGTAAAAGCAATACATTGGTTGCTTGCTATGACTTTGGCCTTAAACAGGCCAACTTTTTTCTTTTGGAAGATCTGACCCTAGCCTTGCGCGTGGCACTGTTTGTACCTCAATTTGGGCGGGTAGGTTGCTGCCAGTGTTCTTCTCGGTGAACATGTCTTGAGGGGCGACCTGGGAGTACCTGCGAGAAGGAGCATAAGAAAGTGAACATGTTGTGGTGAAGAAGTGGTGACCATGTCAGCACTGCAGAAAAGAGCAATCACGGACGGTGCAATTTGTAAGCACTATCAACTCTACATCAGTATACATTGTATACTGTGTACTGTGTACTGTGTGTGTTACAGAAAAGAAGAGCGTACACAGACAGGGTCACCGCTACCGGCACAACAGAAAAGAGGAGCGTACACAGACAGGGTCACCGCTACCGGCACAACAGAAAAGAAGAGCGTACACAGACAGGGTCACCGCTACCGGCACAACAGAAAAGAGGAGCGTACACAGACAGAGTCACCACTACCGGCACTACAGAAAAGAAGAGTGTACACAGACAGAGTCACCACTACCGGCACTACAAAAAAGAAGAGTGTACACGGACAGAATCCCCACTACCGGCACTACAGAAAAGAAGAGCGTACAGACAGAATCCCCACTACCGGCACTACAGAAAAGAAGAGCGTACACAGACAGGGTCACCGCTACCGGCACAACAGAAAAGAGGAGCGTACACAGACAGAGTCACCACTACCGGCACTACAGAAAAGAAGAGTGTACACAGACAGAGTCACCA
>Ga0307945_1001033_pt1 | contig 21126 bp, 28 predicted proteins | sample OrgLakmetagen228_FD_201818 | JGI IMG/M metagenome (GOLD analysis project Ga0307945, IMG submission 201818) | Saline water microbial communities from Organic Lake, Antarctica - #228 | ecosystem: Environmental > Aquatic > Non-marine Saline and Alkaline > Saline | place: Antarctica: Organic Lake...
GAGGGCCCGTGCGTGACCCGCAGAGCCCGCTGGCGCAGACACCCCTCGCGAGGGCCACGTGAAGAGGAGACGGCGAGGCTGGTCTCCTGATAACCATGCATAACCAAACACAGGTCGCCAGACCCGACAAAAATTGAGAGAGCCACTGCAACGAGTACAGTGGCTCTATTTTTTTATATCGTTTAGTTTATATATATATATAGTTAGGATACATGCATTGTTAGGACATGTAGTTTATATAGTAAACTGCATGTCCTAACAATGCATGTGTCCTAACTTTGCATGTACTACTACCAACCTTTGCATGTACTACAACCCTATCCGCATTTACTTCTACCAGCTTTTGCAAGTAATACTACTAACCTTTGCATGTACTACCCTACCCGCATGTGCTGTCCCAATTTGAGCCCCAGGTTGTGCTCATTCACGGCTTCTTCAGCACATCTCCAGTGCAACATTGCTGGCGGCTATTGTACAAAGTCATGAAGGACAGGGGCCTGTTGGACCATAAATGCTGGGAGAACAAGGCCTACAAACACCCAAACTTTGACCGTCAAGTGAGAAGACACAGAGACACTGATACTGCATAATATTTTGGGGGAGAAGCCAAGCACCTTCGACAATTGGAAGCGAATTGGCTCCTTGGTGTTTTGGAAGAGGTTGACAGTTAGATCTCACACCACCATTTATATGTGTTTTGAGCGGCAAGAGTTCTGCAAGTCAGTACATCATTGCCATAACAAAGTAAGACTCAGCACATTGAGACTCTCTGTAGATTTGGTGTCAACAAATCTTTATTTTCAAGTTGCAACAATGAATTGCGTTCTCTGCCTGCAGATCGATGCTGCCCTCTGCTCTGATCTGAAGCTGCTGTACGTGCTCATCACACGCGCAAAGCATTGTGTTCTGTTTCATGAGGAGAATCCGGAAATGGTTAGTGATGGTCTTAGTTGTCACGACAAATCATCGTACCAGCTAAAGCATGAATTTTGGGCAAGTAATAATAGGCAAATCAGACGATTTGTCCATGCCATTGACATTTAGCGTGACACAGCTCAACTAGCCAGCTGCTCATGTCTTTCCATGTCTAATATTATTGCGCCAACAGACTGCAAGGCACCTCATTTAGCGTGGATGATGACTGGAGCTCACAATGCATGCACAGGCAAAGCCGATGCTTGACCTTTGGATTTCAATGGGCTTGATTGAAGTTGAGGAGATGGGGCCCAAGGTGTGTGTGCTGGAATCTAGTATAAAAACGGTCTGTACAGGAAACTGATGCTTGATCCCGTTTGGAAGCATTTAACGTCAAGTTCGTAAGAAGATTAAGAAAGACCTGTAAATGAGAGGACCTTAATTATAGCAGACATTCCATGAGTGTCGCTGCTATACAAACATTCCATAAGTGTCGTTGCTATACAAGCAGTGGTTGCTATACAAACATTCCATTTCCATAAGTGTATACAAACATGTCAAGTGACATACATGTCGTGTGACAAACATGCTATACAAACATGTCGTGTAACAAACATGTCGTGTCATTGCTATACAAACATGTTGGCCAAACATTCCTTGATTAGTAAGTTCTCATTCTGCACCAACTGTTTTAGCCCCACAGCTGCTGCAGCCATATCTGGCGTTACGGAGCTGACTAAACATGCCCACTTTTAAAACACAGGTTGCCAAGCTGCTCACTCGTAGCAACAACCCTGAGCAGTTTGAGAAGATGGCCAGGGATTTGTTCAGCAGAGGACGCTACGAGGAAGCAGTGCTTTGCTATGAGCGTGCAAATAACCACCACGGTGCTCAGCGCGCAAAGGTGTGTTGCAAAACACGGTGATGTTGTCGCCTAAGGAAATGAGTTGCGGTACTCACCAAGTTGCACAAAACACATCACCATGTTGCAAAACATCATGTTGTTGCAAAACACATCACCATGCTGCACAAAACACACCAAAATCATCATGCTGCAAAAAACACATCACCATGCTGCACAAAACACACCAAAATCATCATGCTGCAAAAAACACATCACCATGCTGCAAAACACATCACCATGCTGCAAAACACATCACCATGCTGTTGCAAAACACATCACCATGCTGCACAAAACACACCAAAATCATCATGCTGCAAAAAACGCATCACCATGCTGCAAAACACATCACCATGTTGTTGCAAAACACATCACCATGCTGCACAAAACACACCAAACTCATCATGCTGCAAAAAACGCATCACCATGCTGCAAAACACGGTGATGCTGTTGCTCAAGGGATTGAGGTACGGTACTCACCATTGAATAGGATGTGAAACATGCCTGATGCCAAACAGGATGTGAGACATGCCAAATAGGATGTGAGACATGCCAAACAGGATGTGAGACATGCCAAACAGGATTTGAGATATGCCAAACAGGATGTGAAACATGCCAAACAGGATGTGAAACATGCCAAACAGGTTGTGAAACATGCCAAACAAGCCAACGCTTATCATGCATTTGACTTGACTGTGCTTTAGCAAGCTATAGTAGTGTGTAAAAATAGACGTCTTTGTCTGAGATACCGGTCTGGACATTTGGAGAGTATATGTATCGTTACATAGTGTAAGTGCTGACAAAGATCAAAGCCAAGTGCTGAACAATCAGGAGAGTGGTGTGTATCCTGAGCTAGTGCCTGGTTCTGTTTGCACCGTCATTACTCTTGCTGCTCACTTATATGTATAGGCAAATGTGCACCGAAAGCTCGCACATAAGGCTATCAAGGAAGGCAAGCACAGGCAAGCCAAGAGAGAGGCGCTCAAGGCAGTGGAGCTCCATTTGGCGATCGACCTCAAGGATCGAGCAGCGAATGAGTTGGTGGGTGTTTCAGTGACGATAACTTTGGACAAGGATCGAGCAGCAAATGACTTTAGGTGGGTGTTTCAGTGACGATAATTTTGGATAAGGATCGAGCAGCGAATGACTTTTGGTGGGTGTTTCAGTGACGATAATTTTGGACAAGGATCGAGCAGCAAATGACTTTTGGTGGGTGTTTCAGTGACGATAATTTTGGACAAGGATCGAGCAGCAAATGACTTGGTGGGTGTTTCAGTGATGATAATTTTGGACAAGGATCGAGCAGCGAATGACTTTTGGTGATTGTTTCAGAGACGATAATTTTGGACAAGGATCGAGCAGCGAATGACTTTTGGTGGGTGTTTCAGTGACGGTAACTGTGGACAAATATTGGAACTGTCTGGATTTGCGTTGATGGGGCAGAATGCGTAAATGGCGTTTGAGTGATGATGACTGGATCGTTTCAATTGGGCAAATGACGGTTGGAACGTGCAATAAGTGATCAGATGTGCCAGGCCAGATTTCCTTCTTTTGCTTCTACTATGTATGTGATGCTAAACATCTAGTCTCTTGCCTTTACTTGTGACTTGCCACAACTCAGGTGCTTGGCCAGATCTTCTTCTTTTGCTAAATTTCCATATATGCATAGATGTGATGCTAAACATCTAGTCTTTTGCCTTTACTTGTGACTTGCCACAACTCAGGTGCTTGGCCAGATCTCCTTCTTTTGCTAAATTTCCATATATGCATAGATGTGATGCTATACATTTAGTCTTTTGCCTTTACTTGTGACTTGCCACAACTCAGGTGCTTGGCCAGCTGTTTCTGGAAGCTGCTGAGCTGTTCAGGGAGCTGGGAATGCATGCTGAAGCAGCTGAAACCTTACTAAAGTCTAAAGTAAGCACAGTAGCTTACAAATCGTGCCTGCTTCCATCCAGAAAAGGCATGTTGCTTTGATGTGTACGAGTGTGTGCCACGTGATCTCGCGTGATCTCGCGTGCCACTTTGATGTGCAAGAGCGTGCCTCACGTGATTTTGCGTGATCTGTGCATGCTGCTTTGATGTGTACGAGCGTGTGCCACGTTATCTTGCGTGATCTCGCGTGCCATTTTGATGTGCAAGAACGTGCGTCACGTGATTTTGCATGATCTGTGCATGCTGCTTTGATGTGTGTGAGCATGCGTTCCGTTTGACAAATGACGAGGTCAGGAAGGTAGCCAGTTCCTCTAAGGCCTTTGCTTTGCTTTCGAGTAGCTGACTGTTGTTTGGATACATGCCACTGAAATCGGCATCACAGACGTGACGTTGATCTTTTCCTGCAGCACAGTCGTTTGCATGCAAATTTTCCTGATTTATAAGTCGTATGCAGACCCGATTCGGTCCCTCACATGGAAATGGCCACATCCCACTTACATTTGCACGCTCCCCACACTACCATGTTCACAATTGTGTGCAAAGCAGAAGCTTGTCCTTACAGTGTCGTGCTTACTTATATGTTTGCAGAGCTGACCCCATTCCTTATGTCGAGGTGGCCACATCACTGTCCCTAGCCGGTTCCCTCCAAAAAGGCCTCCGAGCTTGCCTAGATGTAAGTCCACGCAACATGCACAGATGTGTAGGATAATAACATGAACATAATAAAAATCAATGAACACAATGAGTGAACATAATAACATAATAACATAATAACATAATAACATAATAACATGCACAGATGTGTAGGGTAATTAGGGATGGCCAGAACCGTATATATTCACAGTATATGACCATATATTTAGTGATTTCCCTGCCAAATAACAAATAAACCGTATGTGCACCATATATATATGGTTTTGGCCAACCCTAAGGATAATATAATCTGTATAGGATAAACAACTGTTTCAAACTTTTGCAATTTTGCCAACATCCTGTGTAGGATAAACAACTGTTTCACACCTTTACATTTATACTGTGTAGGATAAACAACTGTTTCACACCTTTACATGTTTGCCAGTATTGAGGAGATGTGCAGTGTAGGATTTTCAGGGTAGTGAGTCACACATCAGTCAGTGTGTCAGTCAGATCTCGTCAGGAGCCTGCAACAAAAGTATTGACCCCTTAATTAATGTTCCCCCTCTTTTTTTCGGAAGAGGAGTTATACAATACCCAGTACCAAAGGCCCCCTTTTATTTATTAGTGTGCAGGGTTGGCCAGAACCATATATATATACACGGTGTACATATATAAACGGTATTTTTTGGCTTAATAATCACAAAATAGATGGTGAATACATACGTAAATATACGGTTTGGCCAACCCTGTTAATGTGGGGAGTGGTCCTCACTGCCTGCGTACTTATTTTACACGTTGCCAGCAGTAAAAGTGCTCGTCTTTTTTCTTACCCGCAGGGGGTTGCCAGCGCAGCTGCTTCGACAGGTGCCCAAGCAGACTTGCAGTGCAGGCAGTGTGCTGATCATGGACTAACCTTGATTGAGCAATGGTATTCAGAGGCCTTTGAAGCAAAGCAGCAGCAGCAGCAGCAGCAGTACCTGGAGGATGTGGTGCAGGAGCTTGATCAAGCAGCACAGCAGGGCAACATAAATCTCAGCAAGAAGGGCGGCCAGCAAGAGCTTGTGGACCGGGTCCTGTGTTTTGTGCGCATGATGGGCGTCAACATGCAGCGCCTTTTCCTCCGCAAGTGTGTGCTGCTTAGTTGAAAGAAGGATAAAAGGACCCTTTCCAAACCCATGAAGCAAAAGGAGCCACTTTGGCTTGAGTACCTTAGAACTCCTCCACACAGAAAAGCAGAAAGAAATCAATGGGATCAGGAGGATTACAGGCCTGGCCTGAATCTGGCTGTTCATGAGGGTTGGTAGCTGGCATGATGTACATGAACTTCATAAAAGAATCGAGAAAAAGTACCTGGAAAGGCTTCAGATTGTAAATATTGTAGGTAGTGCCACCAAAAACTTAGACAACAGAGAGTAATCAAGCTCCTTGCTAATCCTATGTGGTGTTGCGCTGATTTTCAAGTTTAGTTTCCAATATTTATTTGATGCGGTGGAAATCATGTTTAAGGTATTCTTGTCATTGCTGTTGGGGGGGAGGGGGGGAGAGGCAAGCGGATCTGCTAGCACAGTTGGTGGCGTTGCTGAGGAGTGTAGTGTTTGATTGCAGCCCCTGGCGTCTTCCTTTCCTAATTTTGGCTAGGATCTGCTTCTTTTGTTTTTGTGGGGAGCACCCATTTCATTTGGTTACCAAAATTGCAAAGTGGAAACGCCTATGACCCGCAGGCAGAAAATGTGGAGGCCTCTTTTGGTTCTGGAGCTAGAGGCACACAACTACCCGGCAGCTGCTGCCTTATGTGAGCTGCTCAGCGACTTCCCAGGCGCCATTGACATGCATGAGCAGGTAAGTTCGACCTCTTTACCACACGTGCAGCAAAGCACGGCCGTGGCCATGTAGTTTTGCACTTTGCTTGCCCACAGATCACTCAAACGTGCCTTTCCGCTCCATGAATGCACTACCCATTCAGGCAAGCCAGCTGCAGGATGCTCTGCGTATTTTGCTGGGACTTCTGCGTGAGCGTGCAATGTGGGGGCAAAAAGAATGCCTCGGATTTCCATGCTTGGCCTCCCACAAAGTCAAGGAGCTCCTGAAGCGTGCTCAGGCACTAGCTGTTTCTTTGCAGCAGCAGCAGCAGCAGCAGCAGCAGCAGAGAGAGAAAGACTTGCAGCAGGAAGCACTGCCACAGCCACAGCCACAGCCACAGCCACAGCCACAGCAGCAGCCACAGCAGCAGCAGCAGCAGCCACCTGATCCACGATCCACCTGACTACTAGTTGCACAAGTGAATGCTCTGTCTGAGTGTATTGCATGGAATCCTGAAGCTTCGCCCAACCTGATTGCAGCGGCTTCACCTGTAGTACCCGACAGTGGATCTGCTTCCAGCAAGGTCCTGAAGAAGCTGGAGGGAGTGTGCGAGGAGCTGAGGGTGGCTGCCAGCGCTGCAGGCAAGGCTAGCATGGGCAAAGAGGCTGTTTGGGCGCTGCTGCTGGTGTACAGGGCCCACTGGGCAGAATCGTTGCGTGTGTATGAGCAGTTCCAGCAGCAGCAGTGCCGGAGCGCAGCAAACAGCGGGAGGAGCAGTAGCAGCGCTAGCATCTGGGAAGGAGCGCAAGAAGCAGGGGGCAAGGGAGGCAAAGGCAAGAGGGGAGGGGGCAACAAGAAGAAGGATAAGAGAAAGGGGGGTGCCTCTAACCAGCAGCAACCCACGCCTGTCGGGGCACAACACAAAGCCAGTGCAGCAGCAGCCGTATCAGCAGCAACAGCAGAGCAGCAACAGCTCCTAGCTTCTGTGGTACACATGGTTCTGCAAAGCTGGAGCAGCTGTGGGGACAGGTGCACAAGCTCATGAGTGTGCTTGAGGAGTTGGCATGTGCTGAGATGGTGCCAGTGCAGGCATGCAAGAGGGGAGTGATAGAGGCCGCCCTCGTTTACCATGCCTGTGAATGGAATACTAAGGTGCGCACTAAAAAAACAGGGAATCAGAGGTGCGCACTCAAAAAACAGGGATCAAGAGGTGCACAGTCAAAACCAGGGATCAAGAACGCACTGAAATTGAATGTAATTAGTAAGGTGCACACTAAGCAAACAGCAATCAAGAGGTGCGCACGCTAATCAATTGTGTATACCAAGGTGCTCACTCAAAAAATAAGCGATCAGGAGGTCATATGTTAGTTATGGCAAGCATCTGCCCATCCAGCTTTTCCAAACAACAACATTGGAAAGTCAAGTCATTTCATTGGGGAGGTATCTCTCCATTTGATGCCTGTTGGACAGTTATTTCAGATCTCAGCAGCAGATAATAAGCATTGCTTTAAGCCACAAGATTGCACACGTGAACGACCAGCAAAATTTGATGGCAGAGGCGCCCACTAATAAACATTATCTTTCAGGAGCTAACAAACCTTTTGTGCAAGCACACAGGCTCCTTCCCGGCTTTCTGTGCGATGCAATGGTGCATGGCTGCCACCTCAACAACGTGCAGGAGATGGGGGGGGGGTCGCCTACCAGGATTTTGCAAGGGCAGCAGCTAGGTATGGCTTAATCAATGTACGGAATTGTGTGACGGGGCATAGTTACTTAGGCTTAGGAGGTCGAGGTTCTGAAATGTATGATTGGCAAGTTTAGCTTGTCCCCTTCAGGCCTTAAACTGCTTCAGTATTCCAGCCTACAGATATGTGGTCAAGAAAAGGGGGCCAAGGCTGGAGTTTATGTTGTCTTATTCAGGCTTTTGACTGCCTTGGTGTGCCAGCCAACAGAGCTGTGTGAATGGTCATGGTATGCTTCTAGCGTTGTTCCTTCCTCTCGATTTTTTTTTCTCAGGCATACAAGATCGACCAGACTAAGCACCCATGCTGTGTGCACGGTTAAAACAAGGTTTCCAAGCATGAACCACCCTCCCTTTTCCCCTGTCCAGGTACTGGGGTGATGTTCAGATCAGCATAGCCAACACACTGAAGGCTCTGGGAGATCACGCCTTGCTGACCCTGCCCAGTCCTTATGATGTCCTGCCCGTGCTGCTACCTCCAGCACGTCAAGCCACGCATGTGAGCAGCATTAGCCAGAACGCCGGTACAGGCAGCTCAGCATGTGTTGCCAGCAGCAGCAGCAGCATTCGCAGCAGCGGTACGGCCACTAGCAGCACTGAGAGCTGCATAGGAACAGGCGGCAACAGCACCAGACAAAACGCCGGTCCAGACAGTCCAGCACGCATTGCCAGCAGCGGAATGACCACTAGCAGCACTGAGAGCAGCACAGGAACAGGCGGCAACAGCACCAGACAAAACGCCGGTCCAGACAGTTCAGCATGTATTGCCAGCAGCAGCAGCAGCAGCAGCAGCTGCAGTGACAGCAATGATTCTCCCTTCCAAGTCAAGTGCCACCTCCTGTTGGCACTCCTCACGGTCGGTGACCACCTGCTTTCTGCACCACTTCACCACATAGAGCACACCCGCCTAGCGATGCAGGGCCTTGACTTCAAGCACCAGCTGACGCAGCTTTTGCTCTCGCCTTGGCTGCCTCAAGCAGTGCCCATCACAAGCGCCATGGACATGGTCAAGCACCCCGAGATCATGGTCGTGCTCACGGTAAGGATACAGCTCCTGATCCCTCATGGGAGTGATCTTGCTGAGAGAGAGGTGAAACCACAGTTTTAGTAATAAGCGCCACAGAAATAAAATCCAGGCACCACGAGATCATGGCTGTGCTCAAGGTGAGGATACAAACTGATCCTTCATTAGAGTGATCTTGCTGAGAGTGAGGTGTAATTACAGTTCAAGTCACAACAGCGTGCGCTCCTTCATGATTCTTAACTTATCATTTGAACGGCACAGCACGGATCCCTCACGGGAGTGATCTTGCTGAGAGGGATGTGGAATTACAGTTCCTGTCACAGCAGCGTTTGCTCCTTCCAAATTCCGATCATTTGAACGACACAGTAGTGATCCCTCTTGGGAGTGATCTTGCTGAGAGTGAGGTGAAATATCAATTTGTCACAACAACGTGCTTTAAAAATTTTAACTGGTTGAACACTAAAAAGGCCAAGACAACCCTTCCTCCCTCTTCTTGAATTGATTACTGCTGCTTGTAGCTTGCCTGTGGGCCTGTTTCATGCGAGCCATTCCCTTGCGTGTGTGTGTGTGTGTGTGTGTGTGTGTGTGTGTGTGTGTGTGTGTGTGTGTGCAGGAAGTGGCCGACAGCTTGGCCACGCCCACAGGTTCTAGACCATTCCCTTGCGTGTATGTGTGTGTGCAGGAAGTGGCCGATGGCTTGGCCACGCCCACAGGTTCTGGCAAGCATTGGCAAGGCCTGCATGCCCTCCTGAAGTGCCACCCACGACAGCTGTTCCACCCAGACCTCTCCTATGAGGCATTGGCCACAATCCAGACCCTACAGGTCTGTGCACTAAAGAAGATTATTTGCCCTGAAGGGGAACGTACAGACTTCAAATGAGCTTGAGTTTAGCAGGCATGGGTGAGCACAACTTCAAGTGAGCACAACTTCAAGTGAGCACAGACTTCAAGTGAGTTTTGAAATTAGCAGGCATGGGTGAGCAAAACTTCAAGTGAGCACAACTTCAAGTGAGCACAACTTCAAGTGAGCACAACTTCAAGTGAGCACAACTTCAAGTGAGCACAGACTTCAAGTGAGCTTATAATTAGCAGGCATGGGTAGGCAGTGCACTAAAAGAGTTGGATTCGAGGTTGAGGTATTGTGTTTGTGGTCTGTAAGGCACGTTCACGTAATGCGTGGCATTCAATTTGCTATCGTTTTCTGGTGGTCTTATTGCATGTGTAGTCCAGGTGAATCCTTGCTAGCAGTCGCACGCTTTGACTGAAGGCTTTTCCTTGTAAGCCTTGTAAACCCTGAATCCTTGCCTGAAGGTGCACAATTTCCTTTGGTGTAACCTGCCAAACAGTTCAGCACTGATATGACCCCATGCCTTGTTCTCTGATTCGTAGAGCGTCCTGCCCCACACCTGGCTGGGTGAGCAAGTGCCCCTCCAGCTACCTGCCATTTCGGGTCAGAACTCCAAAGCCACTCTCTGGCAGGAAGCCATATGGAGCATGCACGCTACCAAGATCAGCATGGATGCAGCTGGAAACTCACATGATGCAGCACGCACGACCGTGAACGCCATCCTGAGCAGCGCAAGGTATGACTGTGTGACTGTGTGACTGTGTGACTGTGTGACTAGCATAACTATGTGGGGCGTGACTGTGTGACTAAGTGATTGTGTGACTGTGTGACCGTGTGACTAGCATAATTGTGTGAGGAGCGACTGTGTGACTGTGTGATTGTGTGACTGTGTGACTGTGTGACTGCATAAAGACAACACAAAGAAAGGTCTGCCTCTGCAAATGATTCTAAATGTTTCTTAGTTACACTGAGTAATGTTGACTGTAAATTGTCCATACTCAACGCGTACTTTCCAATGCTTTCATCAACTCTCATGAGGCAGCGGTTTCAGGTCAAGCCTGCAACGTTCAGGTTAACCCTCCTGATCCTCATTGATGTTTTTCCTATTGTTTTTTTGAGGAGTTTCTATGGTACCAAAGTGGCTCCTCTTCCTTAATTAATGTGGGGAATGGTTTTCACTGCCTGCGTATTTTTTCTTTTGTAGCCATCCTAGCTGCGCTTGCTTCAACTGCATTATGTCAGGGCTGTGAGGTGTTTATTTAGAAAAGGACAATATGTCAAAGCTGTTACTAGTATATTTTTAAAGAGCAACGTTTCGAGCCGTTATGTGCGTATTTAGAAAGAGCAATGTGTCCGAGCCGTTATGTGCGTATTTAGAAAGAGCAATATGCCAGGGCTGAGACGTGTAAATTTTTAAAAAGGCAATATGTCAGGGTTGCGACAAGTTTATTTTAAAAGGGCAATGTGTCAGAGCCGTTGTGTGCGTATTAAGAAAGAGCAATATGCCAAGGCTGAGACGTGTTAATTTTAAAAGGGCAATGTGTCAGAGCTGTTGTGTGCGTATTTAGAAAGGGCAACGTCACCCCTGGCACACAAAACAAGAACATAACATGCAATACCCCATTGACAATGTTCCTTTCATCATTTGTGGTGAAGGAATTCCACGGTACTCAGTTCCAAAGTGGCTCCTTTTCCTCAATTATTGTGGGGAGTGGTTTTCACTGCCTGCGTAGTTTTCTCTTTTTGCTGTTGGTATAGGTTGGAAACTTGCACCCTCAATATGCACTTCTGCAGGCACTGCAACTGCAACACAGTTTCTGGGCAAGGGAGGCAATTAATCCCATGCATTGACCAATCCGATTTTAGTATCTTCCTCTTGCCCCCATTATTTTGCTTTGTACAGCTTTCCTGCCTCAACTCTATGCAATTTGGTGGGACTTGTTTGGTCACTCATTGAGAGATGGCACTAGTATCTTTCCCTTGCCCTCATCGCTTTGTACAGCTTTCCTGCTTGAACTCTGTGCAATTTGGTAGGACTTGTTTGGTCACTCATTGAAAGACTTTCCTTAACGGGTGCTGGTCCTACCAGCGCAGGCTTTCGTGCTCACGCACGCACACACACACACACACACACACACACGCACACACACACAATGCCTGCTGATTTAATCACCAGCAGTTGATGGCTCTTTCGCTGTAGTAAGAAAAGAAAAAGAAGGAGAAAAACTATGCAGGGTAGTAAGAAAACCAATTGATGGCTCTTTCTCTGCAGTATGAATGACAAAGAAAAAACTATTGCTGATAGTAAAGCCCCTATTTCATGTGGATAGTAAATAATCACTCCCCACATGAATTAGGGAAAAGTAGCCACTTTGGTACCGGCCTAGTTAATGTGGACTTTGTTGCCTGCATACTACCTTCTTCTTTTCTTTCCTCTTTCTTACCAGCAATGTGATCCGCCAGGGGTTGAGGCTCTGTGAGGTGAAATATTTTGCAGAGATCTGTGGAATGTCTTCTTTTAAGGGCATAACTTCTTGTACAGTGATTGGTGGGATGGTCTTCCTTAAAATCCCCTGTACAAAGCCCATGAATTCATGTACTCGAATATACACACGCCTACAGGTCTGCTGCACGGCTGTTACTTGAGGTTCGCCCCGTCATTGAAAGGGCAGCTTGCATGCCCAAGCTCAAGGAGTGTGCGCAGCACTTCATCTCTCCATGCACTCTGTTAACCCTCATGGAGCGCAACACCACCCTAAACCTCCTACACACCACCAACCTCTGCGCGGTAGGAGCAAACTCAGCCTTCGGCCATCATGCTGCACCATCATCATCATCACCATCATCATCATGCTGCACCATCATGCTGCACCATCATGCTGCACCATCATCATCATCATCATCACCATCATCATTTCGGCCATAATGCTGCACCTCCTCTGCTTATTTGACACGCTTGTCAGGCTACCACAGGCTTAGAGACACCTTTGCATCCAAAAATCACTGCAAGGGCATTGATGCGCCCCCACTATGTTGTAAGCAAAATATGAGGAAGCATCAACAGAGCAGCAAACTGGTGAAGCAGTGAACCAATCAACAAACAAGATCCAATCCCGTACGCTGCCTCAAAAATGTCACGCATACAAACGTGCGCAGGTGGTGCCTGCTTCACTCCTGATTAGGCACGCCAGCTTTCCTGGTCAGCAGGCGCATCTTGCTGCGCTACTGCGAGCTGACTACCCAGCTGCTGAGGGACAGAGGCTGCAGAGCGTGCTGCACCTCACTGCACAGGTGTGTCTCAGAAAAGCGATCTACCTTGTCAAAGTTGATGCCATGAAATCATCCATGTCCCATGTCGTTATCTTATTGAATTTGCTGCCAGCACAGCATTGACCTGTAATGGCATAGTGAGCTAGCGTGTGTTTGCTTGCATGTCAGAAGCACCTTTCCCATCACTCCAATATAGTTAATGGTTAACTTGCACGGTTGGCCAGAACCGTATATGTACGCCGTATATGACGGTATATTAAATCGCTCTTAATCTTGCTCAGTTGCCACCTCCTGCCCGCTCACACAGGCCCTGGTTTCTGTGCTGGACGACCTACACAGCCTCAAAGCATGGGTAGCGCGCAGCGCTTCTGGAAGCAGTGAACCAGCACTCCTAGTTGCAGCGGTCATAACCCGAATCATGATGCTCTTGCTGATGATGGCAGCAAATTCACAAGAGCAGCAGCACGACGGGGCCTGGGGCGTCAACACGGCTTTACACGCACTGTCAGAAGAAAAGCCTCTGCCTCCTTTCCTACCTCGCCCGCTCATTTCAATGGTGGTTGATCTGCAGCGGGATGAGCTTGGTGCGTGCACTGTGCACTAGATGATCTGAAAGCTTGCCTGCAGTGATTAGATGTACAATTTCATATCTAAAGGCTGTAGTATAAATTGTTTCTCCTATTCTTGCAGCTTACAGGCCTCTCTCACGCACACACATACACACACACACACACGCACACACACACACATACACACACAAACACACAAACACACACAAACACACAAATACACACTCAAACACATAGACCCAGGAGTTCGTCCCTGGGGTCAAGCATATGCAGACCTAGCTCTGGCTCTGCAAGACGAGTTGCTCAGCACAGCGCCACATGCATCAGGCACCAAGCACCCGCTGGCTGCAGAACTAGCCCTTCGCACTTTCTGTGTTTCTCAACCAGTAGCGGCAGAGGCAGCAGGGTCAGTAGGTAGAGGGCAAAGTGCAGCAGGCATCAGTCAGCACATGAAAGCGGGGCCTGGTTCTGAGGAAGCCGTGTTGATGGGCGGAATGAAAACTGACCCTGTGGTCGATCGTGGAATCAGGGGCACGGCAGGGCAGGGCCGTAGCCTGAAAAAGGGTCTTTTTGTTTAAAAAAGCAATAAACGAGGATGGCCACAATGTGTAGTGAATATATCAAGGCACCTCATTTGTTCGTAGGGCAGGGACCGGTATTTTTGAAGTGAAGTATGGACGAATTCAGACTTGATCTGTTCAGAGTGTAGAAATTGTGTTAAGGCATCTCATTTTGTTACACAGAAGGAACAGGTTTCCTTGAAGCGCCAAGGTCAGACTCAGACTTGATCTGTTCAGAAGTGTATACATGTTATTGAGGCGTCTCATCTGTTTAGGGGCATGGATTGGTATTTTTTAGCGACGTGTGAAAGATCTCAGACTCGATCTATTCAGCTTTGATTTTAGATTTAGGAATGCTTGCTGCAACATGCATAAATGACTGGTCGCACATTTACAAGTCCAATTTTTTCTGCCTACTCCTTTATAGTGTTTTTGTGGAAAGAGCACAGCTGCAAATTTGTGCGCTTCTGTAAGTGTTAGCATTAAGCAAATACATCACCACTTCTGTCTATGCCATTGCAACATCACTTTCTTCAGGCGTGATAGAAATGCCTCATCACTTTTGTCTATGCCATTGCAACATCACTTTCTTCAGGCGGGATAGAAATGCCAAAGGCAAAATAAAATCGGGCAAACAGGGCATAGTGTATACCTGCAGGCTGTGATGTGTGATTGTTGAACACACGAGCTGTTTCGAGGGTTGCAAGCCTTGAAACAAACACATTGGTAGCTTTATGCCTTCATGCACTTCAAAAAGGAGTTGAATCTTAACCACTTAGTTATACCTAATGCGAATAATCTGCAGACGTACCTGAGTATGATTTAACCAAAATCAAGGCGCCAAACGTGTTGATGACTGGTGGACAAGATGTGAGGCGTTTATTTAAAATGTTAAAACGCTTGTTGGACTATGATGCACAACTTCTGCATTTTATGCAATCCCTCAATCCAGCTATTTTAGTTGTATACCCACAAACACATTGCTGTACACCCAAAAGATACGAGCCGTACGCAGCAAAAGTTAACTCAAGGAGGCTCTTTATCCAGAGTTCATGAGACAGAGGACTTTGGTCACATGGACTTCATCTGATGAGCTAAAAGAAAACTCCCTGCAGACAAATTGTAATTAGGGTTGGGCAGGATCGTGTACAGGATGACTGTATACGTATTTATATGGCAACCACAAATATATGTTCATGCCGTATACTGTATAGAGCTGCAAATCATAGAATTAACGGAAAATTGCTGTGAGCAAATAAAAAAGTACGTGCATACGCCGCATATTTACTTACGAGACTCTGACCCTAGTTGTGATACAAAGGCTAACAAAAGCATGACATGAAGGACGAGCGCTTCTTGCTGTGCTGCAAAAATCAGTATTACATTAATGCATAAAACTTTGCTTTACACTCACAGGCACACTGGCGCTAGGAAAACAACTGTGCCCAGAATAGTTGGGACCATAGACAGGCGGGCTTGCAGATCTGCGTGTGAAAGAGAGACATTGTTTTGTAGCCTTGACAACGAACAACATTGTTGCTTAACTTGTAATTGCGCAGGTACACGAACGAGGCTCCGAAGAATGCCACAACATACCTTTCCAGACCTTTTTTTTAATGGAAGAGCGCTTGTGTATCTATGCATCTGTGCATTTCAGACCTTTTAATTTCTGGTGATCCCCTAGTAGTTTGATGTGATTGCGATGTGACCATTTGCTTGTCGTTGTGTGCATGTCGGTCACTGGTATTAATTACAGGTGGTTCTTGCAAGACTGCTGAGTTCAGTGTGTAACAATAATATTCCAGTTCTGGGAAGTGAAGTACAATGTCATCCCTCTTGCCTTTTGTCGGTGTCCCTCTTTCAGATTGTCCACCTTGTTATTTTCTTGGCTTTACAACTGCTCTTCCTTCTTAGCTTGAGTTTAAATTTCTGCCTATTCTTCTAGTTCGGGCAGTTGTGATCCTTGTAATGAATCTTACGATGCACGCAAAGTATAGCTCTTCTACATTAGTGAAATTACATTCAATGGGGATCAAGAGGTGTTGAGTATGCAACTCGAACGTTTTTATGCTCCACCATCCCCATTTACTGAAAATCACTCAAGATGCTATGACAACCTATAACCTATAAATTGCACCTTTTCAGCTGGAGACGTGCCGGAGTTGAGATAACAGAGAAACAATATGTCAAAATGTGCAAGCGGGTTTTGAACTCCAAGTGCCAACTGGATTTCACTTCCTAAATCTAGTTTGTTTTTCTCTTGGTGCGCATTGCCTCCAACCACCTGACACTTTGCTTTCTTTCCCAGTTGGGTTGTTTTTAACCAACCGGTGGTCAGAGCATACATGTTGAAACAAATTTGCTGTCACAGCACACATTCTAAATAGCTACAGCATCTGAGCTTTGTCTATCCGTGGGCAACTTAATCTGTGCAGCATCGCAACAAATAAACCGCAAATACATGATTATAGCCAACTTGGCGTATTTGAATTCTGCCTTGCTCCAGCTACTTCTGGTAGCTTGTGCCAAGGTGTTATACTTAAATAATCGCACAGTATGGGCCGAGCCGTGCTTTCTGCGCCTTGCATATAATATTCACTATGTTTATTACATTCAAATATTATATTATATTGTGGCGCATGCAAAACAGTTACGTTATGCGAGCAGAAATTATGGTTCGATCCAAGTTTCACGCATGGTACTACTCGCTGGAAAATTGAAACATATTGGAAATTTTCCTTAATACAAAATCTTCCTTAAACACAAAATCTTACAATTGCCCTTTACATTCCTTTCGCATTTATTTGATTATTTTTCAGAATGATATTTTAAGTGCTTCCAGGGCTTGGTGCCTGTTAATAAGAGGCCTGGTCCCAGCAGGCTACACATATTCTTCACTCGCTCACTCCACAGCCAGCTTTTGGCTGCCTATCATCGAAATTGGACATGAGCCAACAAATACATGAGCCTCCCCCCCTGCTTCCTCCGCCCCAAACCGCACCGGATGCTGGCTGGCCCCTGGGAGCGGCCTTCTTGGACTTCATGACGGACGACGGCGTCTGCCCCAACCTGTTCACTGATTTGATGGACCCGCAGACGCTGACCGCCGTGTGCACCCACAACACGGAAGCCCTGGGCCCGCCCCCCCTCCCCCCCAGCGATGACACCCGCAAGAAGCTGCAGGCGCAGGACAGTGACAATGGGGGTTCTGAGGGCGAGGAGGAGACGGGGAGCAAGGGCAAGACGGGTGGGAACAAGAGGGCCCGCTCTGAGGCCAAGTCCGAGGCCAACCAGACAGCCAAGAACAAGGCCAGCAGGGAGAAGGCACGCAGGGAGAAGATTAACGATAGGTAGGTGGGGTGTGTACTCCCTGAGTGTGCTGGCACCACCCTGGTTTGTGTTGGCACTGCTCCAGATTTGCAATATTACATAAGATTACCCATCCTCTGTTTACCAGCCCTTCTCAGGCAAATGTACAGCAATTGCACAAGTGTAGCAACTCATGGAACGGAATACAGAGGTGGCATGCATTGTAAGCCCTGTTGTCTGCTTCGCAAACACACATTCCCTATGGTGACCCTTGAGAGAGTGAAAGGCCCCTCACAACCATGCTCTATTGTCTCTCAAAATTCCAACCATCCCCACCCTCGACCACAGATTCAGCGAGCTGGCACAACTCGTAGACCCAGGGAAGGAGCCCAAGACGGACAAGCCTTCAATCTTGCAGGTGAGGCTCACACAAACATCCATCAATACATGCCGCCTCGCACACATGCCGCCTCGCACAGCAGCTTCTGCTCAAGCTGTTGTCAATTGTCTAACCAACCTTGGGAAGCAGCATATTCGTGGCCTATTGTACGTAGCATGCACCCCCTGAACTCTTCACTTCCAGCAGACCCTGCGCTAGAAGCCCTGTCGGAGTGTGAAATGCCTTTCACCAACAATACTGTGAAACTGCACTTTCAAGCTTGCGCTTAACAGAGAAGGAGGACCACTATTGAGCTCAGCGGGATTTGACTTGACCCTGGTGCGCTTGTGCAATGCTGTGTAGGACACTATCAAGTGCGTGCAGCAGATGCGTGTGGAGAACCACCAGCTGCGTCAGCTCAACAAATTCCTGGAGGAGCGCATGGGCCAGCTGGAGAGGGAGAGGGGGCAGACGCTGTACCAACAGAGCCTCATGATGCAGCACGGGGGCATGATGGGGATGCCAGGTCCGTTGTGTATGCAAGAGAGTGTGTGCGTGTGTGTATGTGCGTGCGCGCGTGCATGTGCGCATGTGCGTGTGTTCAAATATGAATCAGAAGTGCCTATCCGTCACGTTGTTACGTATTTACCACTCTTACGATATGACAGAATGCTTGCATTTGGTAGCGATGCAACATGCATGCCCTCTGCCCTTCTGACTTCCTATTCGCAGGCATGCCCGGACCTTCCTCCATGCCTCCCCCCTTCGCCCCAGCCCCGCACTCCGCCCCCACAGGCCCCTGCCCCGCCGAAGTCGCTGCTGCAGCCGCAGGTGAGCGTGTGTGTGTGTCAGTTATTGTGAACCTGCATGCACAAGTGTGCACGTATGTGCATACGTGCACGTGCCTGAGTATTTTTTCGTTTGCACGCATGCCTCCTTTACCTACGCAAGTCCATGTTGCAGCGCATGCAACACACAAACACATACACACACACCCACATACACACACATACACACACACACATTGCTGTCGCAGCTGTGGCCCGCTCCCTTGTGCACTTGCATGCACTCATACAAGCACACACGCACGTGCACGTGCCTGCACACACACACACGCCTCCCTCACCTACGTTAAGCCATGTTGCAGCACATTCAACATACACACACACACACACACACACACACACAAAGACAAACACACACGCACGCCTGCCTGCCAATCCTCTTTTCTCTACCCACGCAACCTCCCCTTACAGCTGTCGCCGCTTCCACCTCCACCTCTTCCTCCCCTTTCCCCATGCACCCCCCCCTTCCCCACGCCCCCTCCCCCATTCCTGCAGCCACTTACCAGCTCCCCCACCAACCGGCAAGCAGAGGCACCGGCAACAACGCAGGCAGCAACGCCTCACGACAAAATTCAGGCAGCCAGCACCACCAGCACCAGCAAAAACCCGCTGTGCAGCAGCAGCAGCAGCAGCAGCAGCAGCAGCAGCAGCCGCAAGGCGGGGAGGAGGGGAGCTTGAAGGACGAGGAGAATGCCGTGCAGTTTCCTGCGGCTTCCTTCCCCATGCCTACGATGAAGGTCGGGCAGCAGCAGCAACAGGGTCATGTGGTGGCTGCGGGCGCCCCCTGGTTTCCCGGGGCCAGTGCGCATGGGAGCAACAACATGGGTAACTTAGGGATGGGTTACGGGGAGCCGTTGTATGGGGGCAACTGGGTACCCCCTCAGATGCTGGACAGCATGCAGGACTCGTTGTTGCGGCCGCCCGCGGCTTGAGGCAGGCATGTGTATGTGTGTGTGTGTGGGTGGGTGGGTGTGCATGTCACCTGCACAGAGGGGTTGCAATTGGCCTTCTGTTTCTGGACTAGAAATCTGCAAGTAGGACTGATTATTTTTTACCATTATCCTGCACTGCTGCCATTTTCATGGTTTTTCCTGAGACATGAATTATGAAGTGCTGATCCTTTTGGTGTTGCACCTATGTACGGCTTGAGGAGGGAGGCTCGTGCCCCTGCTTGATTTTGAGGGTCAATGCACTTTGCGCTGAGGCAAACGGCGCTGAGGCAAATGGATCTCCCGGCGTGTTATGTTTTATGGCAAATGGTTTTTTCTGTACATGTGTACGTTACTGCTGTGTTTGCACAAGTTCTGCATCAATTGACCGATGCCACTGCATGTGTCCCTTCTTTTGCGTCTGTAATTCCTTTTGCCCTGGCTCTCTCTTTGTTTATGTCCTCCTGTGTTAACTGTTCTAACAAGCTGGAATGAGAAAGCTGCATTCTCCTTTCTTGTTTGACCTTTAGTATGTCATCTTTTTCATGTGTATGCCTTTCGTTTTTGGAATCGTTTGTGAAGCTAGCATTCACATGTAAGGCCACGTTTTCCTGATTAGCTACTAATGGACTAAAGTCATGGTGGTTGAGAGCACCAAAACACAAGGGGTTACAAGGATGGCCTACAGCCCGAGTCTCTGGCTGATGGCAATTGGCTGGTGAAACAAAATCAACCAGTTGCGAAAATTGAAACTAAATCTGACACAAACTTGAGGAGTCTGTATGAGTTTTGATTCAGGAATGCATTGATCTCAAAATCAGTGATACAATGGTTACAATGGTTACAATGGGGGGTGACCTTCAGCCAGGTAGTTTGGCTGATCGGCTGCTGACTGGTCTCGGCCAGCCACAAATAAATCCAAAAGCTCAGAAAGAAAAAGAAAAAGTCTATTGTTCTGCTGAGAAAGGAAATTTTGAACAAGTTGGTTGTTGGCCTGTTGCAGCAAAAAGGGTTGGGCTGCTGAAAAGTCCTCAAAAAAAGGTGAAAACAGAAAGGAAAAGTGTTTCCTCAGCTCACAAACTCGATGCTCTTGGCAAAGTAAAAGAGCATGCACCTCGTTTTGAACATGTCTACACCAGGACATTGGTTACATACGCAAGAACCATCTTCAAGCCACGCTGCTGCCTCAACTTTCAAAGTATGCGCACGCAAGCGGAATCTACTTATATTGCGCATAACATGTTTGGACAGATGAAGATGGAGATACCGTGGTACATTAATCTCATTTCTAGATAAGGGTTACAAGGATGGCCTACAGCCCGAGTCTCTGGCTGATGGCAATTGGCTGGTGAAACAAAATCAACCAGTGTCGATAATTGAAACTAAATCTGACACAAACTTGAGGAGTCTGTATGAGTCTTGATTCAGGAATGCATTGATGTCAAAATCAGTGATACTGTGATGAC